>Ga0224495_10001657_pt1 | contig 15447 bp, 11 predicted proteins | sample SF_Jul11_sed_USG_FD_168128 | JGI IMG/M metagenome (GOLD analysis project Ga0224495, IMG submission 168128) | Sediment microbial communities from San Francisco Bay, California, United States - SF_Jul11_sed_USGS_4_1 | ecosystem: Environmental > Aquatic > Marine > Sediment | place: USA: California... | reverse complement strand
TATGTCATTGAGTATAAAATTTACAGAAATTCTCCATTGTGGGATGAAAATTTCGGGGAAAAGCGAACCTTTCTGCAATTTACCTGCGCGAGTTTGGGAGCATTGATTTTTTGCTCTCTTTGGGTTATCCACATGTGTGGACAGTATGTGCATAACTTTGTGGAGTATACGAGTGTCCGAATATATACGGGATCAATCTTTCCGGATGAAATAACGCATACCCTTCAAGGTCAGATATGGGGCAAAACCGCCGTCGGATATGGGGAAATAATCCGTGTTTTTTTTCAGAAACTTCCCGGAAAAAATCATTACACCTTCAATTTTTTCGGTCAGAATTCCTGTCTTTTCGCCGGCTTCATTTTCTATTAAGACCGCCAGTTTCAGGCTGGCCTGCTTTTCTGTATTGCCCGGCAGACTTTTAAACGAAAAGGTATTGTCTCCTGGCAGGGATTTTATCTGGATTTTAACCCTGCTTTTGTTTTCAACCTGTTTTTCCCAGATTTTCTTTTTAAAAGCAATTAAATAATGCGTGCCGTCATTTTCAAGGGCAAGGTATTTGTGCAGGTCTGATTTTTGAGGCAGTCCCGATGGAATCCACCGCGCTGCTTCCAGTTTTACCTTTTCACGAATCATTTTAAGCGCGTCCTCGGAAAATATCTCATCGGGCAATCTGGTTTTTACGGAGCGTAGAGATTTAAAAAGATGGTTAAATCCATCAATATTATAACCCGAATTTTTATGAAATTTTATGACATCGCCCAGCAAATGCTTTATTCGATAGCTTAACAGACTAGCCCTGTTTTCCCGGGCATCAAACTCCATATTCTCCAGACGCTCAAATATTTTTTCATAGTAAGGCGTTAATGAAAAGTATTCCTTTTCAAGTTGCATCAGGTCTTTTTCCATCTGATCTAAATTAAAATTAAACTTTTCCAGAAAAATACTCAATTTATTTGAGTTTATTGCATCAGCCTCGAATTTTTCATTTTCAGCCATATTACTTTGCCCCAAATATATGTATATAATTCCATGCCCAGAGGCAAACTGCTGCATACAGGCCGGCAATGATATCATCGGCCATGATTCCAAGCGAACCCCGCAGTCTTTCGGTATTTTTGATTGGAAAAATCTTCGTAATATCAAAAATTCTGAACAAGATAAATCCGGCGATTAAATTTTCAAGGGTTATTTGTACAAGGCTGTATGCGGCAACCTGTCCGGCCCATTCATCAATAACTATATAGCCCGGATCTTTTTCCTTGCTGTCTTTTAAAAAATGGCTTACAGTTAGAAGTCCCATGACAAATGTTGCGGCTACGGAAAAAATTTTTATTAAGGGGGAAAAACCAAAACCCAGGTTTACAATAAAAACAATAATTGCTGCAGTCAGCGAACCAAACGTTCCGGGCGCGAAGGGAAAATATCCGATAAATAAACCCGTTGAAATAAATTCCGATACTTTTTTCACCCGCTACCCTTTTTTTTTGATAAAAATATATAATATGGCGGCTTCAGTACAGAAAAATTTTGCATCACATATTTTAATCCGGAAATTAATGTTACAATGGTGGTAATTAACATTAAGAAATACGGCATGGGTTCAAGGAAAATTTTTCTTTTTTCTCTTTTTGCCACAGATTTGTCGGGGAAAAGTTTAACGGCCTTGTCTACAAGCTCGGTTGCAATTTGAAAGTTTTTTTTGCCCTCCATGTGTCCCTGATGAAAAATTTGCTCTACATCAAAGCGGTACGATCTTATAAAGAGAATTAAAAGTATCATTATAATGGCGGTCATCTGAAAGGCTGTTTTTGTTTTTCCGAGTTTCGACGTTTTTATCTCTGTGCCTTTTCGGATGGCCAGATATCTCATAAGGGTAACTACCATATCTCGCCCTATGATTGCCACAACCATCCAGACCGATATCTGGTTATCCAGCATCAAGAAAGCCAGCAGCGTCGCAATGACCAGCATTTTATCTGCCAACGGATCAAGAAATCTGCCAACCTTGCTTTCCTGCGCCAGTCTGCGCGCAAGGTATCCATCAAGCAAATCCGAGAGGGAGGCGATAATAAACAGGAACAGGGCAATAAGGCGGCCGCCTGGATTATCTTCAAAAAGAAAAAAAAGAAAAAATGGGATAATGAACAATCGCATTACTGTTAATATGTTTGGTATGGTTAGCATTTTGCAATTATTTCCCCGATCCAGTCATACTCCATTGCGGTATTTAGCCGCGCTTCTACCATGTCGCCAACCTTTAAATCCAGTTCTGGCGTTGTCGACAGGTATACCACTTCATCAATATCAGGAGAATCCTGGGGTCTCCGGGCAATTATTTCATCTGGATTTACCTCATCAAGCATCAAAAGAGTTTTTTTGCCGGTCAGGTTTGATCGTAATGCTGTCCTTGCCTTTATATGAGCCTCACGCACATAATTCATTCTTTCCGCTTTTACCTTATCCGGAATCAAGTCGCGGCTTTTTTGAAATGCGGGAGTACCTTCTTCGTGCGAGTAGCGAAAAAGAGCCAGTTTATGCACCGGATTGTTTTCAATGAAGCGAACGGCTTCTTCGATATCTTCATCGGTTTCTCCTGGAAACCCGATAATAAATGCAGTACGAATTTCCATTTCTGGATTGGATAATAGTGAGTGTCCTATAATTTCAGAGAACAATCCTGCATCTCCAGGGCGATTCATCGCCTCAAGGACAGACCGCGAAATATGTTGAAACGGGATATCCAGATAGGGAACAATCTTGGGGTACTCGCTCATCATCCGGATTATGTCAAATATGCGTTTATCGGGAAATAAATAATGCAGGCGTATCCACGATATATGGCCGAGGGATTCAAAAAATTCGATAAATTGACGAAGATCTTTTTCCGGGGTACTTATTGTATCCTGGCTTACAAAGATAGCTTCGCGTAGATTGCTGGTTTCGTAGCGCTGAGACATCTCCTGCTCATATTGCTGTTTCAGATGATCTATTGTATATGGCTCAAAACTGCCGCGAATAGCGGGGATTACGCAAAAAGCGCATTTTCTGGAGCAGCCTTGCGCAATACGAAAATAGGCATAAGGATTTATTATTTCATTTCGTGATCTGGAATGTATTTTCTCTCCCGGAAGCCGCGGCATTAATTCAATAGAGCATTTTTGGCTTACTACATGGGCAATTTCGTGGTATCTTCGAGTGCCGAGAAAAAAATCAGCTTCGGGAATTTGATTTTCCAGGCTTCCCGCAAATTGTTCCGAAAAACAGCCAACAATGCCAATTTTTTTATTTTTATTGGATGCTTTTAGTCTTACCGCTTCGAATATAGTATCTATGGTGGTTTCCTGTGCTTCCTTGATAAACGAGCAGGTATTGATTAATATAAGATCGGCGTTTTCAGGCGTTTTTGCTTCAACAAAGCCGTTGATAAGCAGATTGCCGCGCATGGTGCGCGAATCAACAATATTTTTTGGGCAGCCGAGGGTTTCTATATAAAATGACACATCCTGAGACTTCATGAATTTTTTTCATGAGTCCTTGATCGATATCTGAAACTTGGTTTGTTCAACGGGATCCTTGATTTTTCGGATAATTTTGTTAATTTGCTGACCGCGGACTCCAAATACCTGGGGTTTGCCGTTAATTTTAATATCGATGGCTCCCGCGTCGCCTATCTTCATTTGAATGCTGTCGTTGGCCTCATAATGCAGTTCGGAACTTGCAGGTAAAAGTCCCCGTTTCCGGAGACTGCCGTCGACATAAAACTCAACGAAATTTTCTCCGGTAGTCAGGGCATCAAGTAGAATAATAAAGTTGGAGGGGTTTGCAATGGTGGTTACACTTTCCTGTTCTTCATAGTCTGTGCCTGCATATTGAATTTGAATCTTAATCATATTCGGGGTAGCGCCCATAAATCGGATCTTAAAGGGCTTTATTCCCTGTTCTTCGATGTTGGTGAGTTCATTTTCTGCAAGTTGAATTACTTTCTTTCCAGGATAAAGAAAAAGATAGGCGCGGCTCAGGTTTCCCTGAACGGTTTTATAATCCAGACGATCCAGAACCAGGTATACCTCGTTGTTTTGAATGGAGAAGTCGATGCCGTTTTTAACGGAAATGAGCGCCGTTGCGTTTCCGCTTGCCAGCTTTATATGTTCGGTTTCGATATCTGGAATTTTTAAGGACTCGGTTAAAATTCTTGCAAGATCTTTTTCGCTTCCTGCAGATTCCTCTGTATGGACAGGCTGATTTGAGTTGCTCTTAATAACAAGAATGATTCCTCCAATCACGAAAATTCCAGCAAGAATAATCAGGGGCCAATAGAGGTATTTTTTCAGGTAGTCATAAATCGTTACGGTGGGTCCGGTAAGTTCTTCAAGAGGAGGTTCCAGTTCTTCCATCTGGTTGCCCCGGTAAATTTGGATCATTTGATCCGGGTCAATCCCGAGAAAATTGGAATACGACCGGATAAACCCAAGGACATAGGTTTCTCCCGGAAAAATATCAAAATTATTTTCCTCTATGGCTGTTATATGGCGGCCGGTAATTTTTGTGGCATCGGCAACATCTTTAATAGAGTAATTTTTCTCAAGGCGATTTTTCTTTAGAATTTGACCGACTGTTTCCTGCATATACATAACCTTTATTTACTGCGCTGTTGTAAGCGCATTTTCAACTACCTTCATGGTGTCACTTATATTAAATTGAAACAAATTGTTCGGCAAATCAATGTTTTGCTGAACATTGCGCAGAGTTAACGTTACCTTGCGTGATACCGGAGCTTCGGCTTCAATTTTGGTAATAAAGTATGTTTCAGAGCTGATGTAAACTTTCATTTCGGAAAATCCGCCTGAGGCCACTTTCTCCTTTAAACTCAGTACATAGAAACTGTCCTTATTGATGACCATCGGCTGATTGACATTGGCGTAGGCGTAATGGTAGCGGTTAAAAAGAGTTATTACTCCTGATTCGGTAAAGCTTTCGGTAAGACTTTTTCCGCTTGTTCCAGCCTTGATATCCTGCACGGCTACTGCATTTAACCGGCTGATAAAAACCCACATTTTTTTTCCATTGGATATAATGACATCGTTCGGGGGATTTGTAAAGGTGAAGTTTATTTTTCCGCCTTTTTTGTAGTAGGCGGTTCCCGTGGTATATTTTTTTTGATCTTTTCTCTCGCTTACAATGGTAAACTCAGCTTCGTAAGAGTCCAGATTTGCAAAATTTTCTTTTACTTTTTTTACAACGTCTGTCGGATGAACAAACTTCATTGCATCCACAGAAAATGAGAATAAAATAAAGAACAGGCATGTTTTCAGGAGTTTAACGGAGGTCATGTGCTTTACATCAGCTCTTGATAGTCCCGTACTCTGTCAATCTTTTTTCATGGGGATGTCACGCAAATTTCGTACTGGAGCAGGGGCGTGAACCCCAATAATCAGATCAAAATGTATTAAAATACAGGTTTTTGGGGCGCGGAGCGCCCCAAAAACCTGTATCCGGGATCCCCTGTTCCGGTCCAAGCTCTGAAGTTCTTGCGCACCGTAGCGGGAAATCAGATTTTTGTATTGTCATTATGTGCTTCTATAAATCAATGTTTGGAAATGAACTTCGAAGTATCATTGTGGGTAGGCTGCGGATTCGTTTTGATTATTCTTGAATTTTTTTTGCCCGGTCTCGTCTCTGTATTCTTGGGAATTGCGGCCATTTTAACGGGAATAATCATTTACCTGCAATGGATTAGCGGAATAGTGCAGACTCTGGGAGCCTGGATGGCCTTGTCTGTATTTTTAATTTTGACGGTTCGTCAGGTAGTCGCTAAATTCTGGCCCCCGGATTCAGAGTATAAGTATACAGAAGAAGATGCCGATGCGGTTGGTCAAATTGTAGAAGTATCCAAAACAATTCACAGTTCCCACAGCGAAGGGCGGATAAGATTTCAGGGAACAAACTGGCCTGCACGCTGCATTGAGGGAACCATAAAAAAAGGCTCCCACGCGGTAATCAAGTATAGAGACAATATATCATGGGTAGTAGATAAACCAGAATTACCGCTTCAAAGGCATAAAAAAGAAAAGGAGAATTAATATGACATATTTTACTGTTGGAATTTTGTTGGCCATAGTTATCTTGTGGAAAATGTTTAAAGTTGTGCCGCAAAGGCATACTGCCATAAAAGAAAGGTTTGGAAAATATATGGCCACGCTGGAACCAGGTTTTCATTTTTTATTACCATTTGTTGATAACATTGCATATAACCAGGAAATGCGCGAGCAGGTGATCGATGTGCCGCCCCAGCAATGCATCACCAGAGACAACGTACAGGTTCAGGTGGATGGTATTGTATACCTCAAGGTGATGGATGCCTACAAGGCAAGCTACGCCATTGAAAACTATATCCGCGCTACGGTAAACCTTGCCCAGACAACCATGCGCTCTGAAATAGGCAAGCTTACTCTAGATCATACTTTTTCCGAACGCGATGCTATTAACAATAACATTATACAGGAAATTGACAAAGCCTCGGAGCCATGGGGCGTAAAAATGATTCGCTATGAAATAAAAAATCTTACGCCGTCAAAGCTTATTCTAAACACCATGGAAAAACAAATGGGAGCCGAGCGCCAAAAAAGAGCAGAGATAACCAACGCTGAAGCGCAAAAAGAATATAAAATAAATATTTCTACAGGCGAACGACAGGAAGCCATTAATCTTTCCGAGGGGGAAAAACAGAGAACGATAAATCAGGCAAGAGGGAGAGCAAGGGCTATAGAGCTGGTTTCCAATGCTACTGCCGACGCGCTGAAAAAAGTGGGGGAAGCTATAAAAAAACCGGGTGGTTCGGAAGCGCTCAAAATGCGCATTACGGAGCAATACATCGAAAAACTGGGAAAAATTTTTGCAAAATCCGAGGTGACGGTAGTGCCCATGCAATTGGCCAATATCAAGGGTTTTTTTGACGGTCTGTCGGGAATGACTTCAGGCATCAACTTGTCGGGTGCAGGTCAGGAGACCTTGTCGCCCGAAACAAAAAAGTATAATAAAACTGCATCAAAATTTCGGGATGCAAGTTCTGGCGATTATGATAACGACGATGAAACGGATAACGAAATTTAGGGGATAATATGGAAAATATAGAAAGCATCAACAATGTTGTAAATGGATCTGGATTGCTGAATCTGGCGGTCTGGGGGCTCTTGTTCCTGGTATTCCTCTTTAAATTGCTGACCTCCATTCGAATCGTACCCACCCAGTCGGCCTATATTGTGGAGCGGCTTGGGAAATATCACAGCACCCTGCATGCGGGTCTCCACATTTTGATTCCTTTTTTGGACAAAGTGTCGTTTATTCAGGATTTAAAAGAAGAAACCATAGAGGTTCCCCCGCAGATGTGCTTTACGCGCGATAATGTGCAAATTGAAGTCGATGGAGTAATTTATATCAGCGTACTGGACGCGCAAAAAGCCAGCTATGGAATTACGGATTACCGGTTTGCGGCTATTCAATTGGCTCAAACGACCATGCGCTCTGTTTTTGGAACCCTGGAGCTGGATGCCACCTTTGAGGAAAGAGAACTGATTAACTCAAAAATTGTGGCGGTATTAAGCGAAGTGGGCGCAACATGGGGAATTCGGGTTCACCGATATGAAATAAAAAATATTATTCCTCCAAATTCTGTTAAGGAAGCTATGGAACGTCAGATGACCGCTGAAAGAGAAAAGAGGGCGCTCATTGCCAAATCGGAAGGAGAAAGGCAAAGCCGCATCAACACATCGGAAGGCGTAAAACAGGAATCCATTAATCGATCCGAGGGCGAAATGCAACGCATGATTAACGAGGCAGAGGGTACGGCAAATCAAATCACCGCGCTGGCAAGCGCTACTGCTTTGGCCATCGAAAACATAGCTTCCGCCGTTACATCGCCAGGAGGTCAGGATGCGGTTTATCTGAACCTGAGCCAGAGTTATTTTGAAAAATTAGACATGCTGGGCAAGTCTCAAATTATTTTTCCGGCAGACCTGAGAAATCCTCAAACTTTACTTGAGCAGGCGGGAATCATAAAAAGCGTTTCCGCCAAGAAATAGTCAAAGCACGTCCAGAGGATCCAAGTCAAAATCGGCTTTTACATCATCGAATTTTCTTCTCTGGGTGTGGTAGTAGTTGCGCAAATTTTTTCCGAAATCCTTGAGACGGTCTAAAGAATGATCTTTGGCCAGAATGTGAACCCTGAACTCATTGTTGATTTTATAAAGCGGAGCTTCCACCGGCCCCAGAATTTCCTGGGGAAGGTTTCGATTGGTTTGCCGGTCAAAAAGAGAATTTTCGCTCGAGATTTCCTGAATATGGGCTTTTAACCGTGTCATAAAATGCCAGAGGTTTTCTTCTGACTTGCTGCGAAACAATACTCTTAAAAGTCTGCAAAACGGCGGATAATTCATTTTGCGGCGAATGTTCAGCTCATATTCCAGAAATGTGTTATAATCATATTTGGAAGCAGCGGCAATGGCGTAATGACGCGGTTGCATGGTTTGCATGACGACCTCTCCCTGTTTATGGCGTCCGGCCCGGCCTGCGGCCTGGATAAGAAGTTGAAAAACGCGTTCGGGAGCGCGAAAATCCGGTAGAGACAAACCAATATCTGCATTTAAAAGCCCCACAAGCGTTACTCCGGGCAAATCAAAACCTTTGGTAATCATCTGGGTACCGATCAGGATATCTATTTTTCGGGACAGCATAGCCCCAATCACATCTTCGGCATATCCCCTGGAAGATACGCTGTCGTGATCCATCCTTGCATAGGGGTAATCGGGAAAATGAAATTCCAGCGCATCTTCTACTTTTTGAATGCCCTTGCCCAGCAGGCGTAGTTTGGCGCTACATTCTTTGCAGTAAAGGTTGAATTGCTCGTGATAGCCGCACAGATGGCATTTGAGCAAATTTTCTTCTGTGGATTCCCTGTGATATGTAAGCGATACGCTGCAATTGGGGCACATTACGTTTGTCTGGCAAATGGAACAAAATGCGCAGTGGTTATATCCGCGGCGGTTCAGAATCAAGATTACCTGATTTCCGGCTTTAAGATGCTCATCCATTTTTTTAACGAGAAATGGAGATAAAACATCGGAGCTGTCATCGGCAGGCTGATGCAGGGGAATTTCAATTTTGGGTAAACCCGGTCCGGTTGCCCTGTTTTTCATCTCATGCAAAGTAAAAACTTTTTTGCGGGCATAATACATGCTGTCTATTCCCGGAGTTGCCGAGCCCAGTACCATATTTTTGCATACCGGAAAAGCCCATTCGCCGCTGTGCCGCAGGCGGTCATGCGCTACCCATTTTGCATGATATTTGGCTCCGGTATGTTCTTTATATGAGGTGTCATGTTCTTCGTCGATAATTACGAGACCAAGATCTTTAACCGGGGCAAACACGGAAGATCGAGTCCCCACGACAAGGCGGGCTTCGTCTTTTAATACGCGCTTGTATTCGCTGAAACGAAACGACCTGCTCAGCCCCGAATGCAATATCGCCATTTGATCGCCAAATATGGGTTTAAACGTTTCCAGAAACTGGTACGACAAGGCAATTTCAGGAATAAGAAAAATCACTCCCAGGCGTCTTTTGAGATATTCCTGGATAAGCTCAATGTAAATTCGGGTTTTGCCAGATCCGGTGATGCCGTGAATTAGATGCACATTCATCCTCGCTGCGCTTTCTGATGCCATGGCCATTATTTTTTTGAAAATTTTTTCTTGCTCCTGGTTTAAGGGCGGCAACTGCGGAGGCGGCGCAGATAACTCCAGATTTACGGCTTTTTCGCGGCGCCCGGAAGGGATCATGGCAAACAATACTTCGCCGCGGGCTGCCAGATAATGATCGGCCACCCGATCCGAAAGCTCAAACTGTTCCTGGTTGATCACCGGTTCCTTGTCGGCAATTCGCGCAATCTGCATCATGTTGTCGGTATTTTTGCCGCTGGAGTCTTCGTGAATGTGAACAACCAAACCAATGGTTTTTTCCGCCCCGGCCCCGGCTCCGGCTCCGACCCCGATATAAATAAAAACGCGCTGAAATAAAATAATTTTTGAATGCAATGTCTCAGGGACAAAACATTCTATTAAATCTTTTATATGCGAATTAAGGTATACGCTGACTGTCACTCCGCTTTAATATTTCGACGATTCCTTAATGATATAGGCAGCGATTTCATTTTTCTGGATCTGGCTGGTGCCTTCATAGATGCTTAATATTTTGGCGTCCCGGAACATTTTTTCAATGGGATAATCTTTGGTAAATCCATATCCTCCATGAAGTTGTAGCGCGTCGGTTGTCACCTGCATGGCTGTTTCGGCTGCAAAGTATTTTGCCATGGCCGAATATTTTGCCATATCCGGATTTCTGGTGGAGGAAGCTCTGGCGGCCCGGTAGGCCAGCAGACGTGCAGCGTCAATTTTTACCGCCATGTCGGCCAGCATGTGTTGAACGACCTGAAAGTTAATGACGCTTTTTTCAAACTGAACCCGCGTTTTTGTATATTTTACGGCTTCTTTAAAGGCTCCCGTGGCAAGACCAACGCCGGCTCCGGCAACGGCAGGTCGGGACGAATTCAGGGTTTTCAGCGCATGAATAAATCCTTTATTGGGGGTTAACCCAACAAGGTTTTCAGCCGGGACTTCCACGTCTTCCATGATTATGGCGCGCGTATGCGAAGCGCGTATTCCCAGTTTGTTTTCCAGCTTTCCGAAAGAAAGACCTTTCATTCCTTTCTCAAGAATAAAGCAGGAAATTCCGCGCGGACCTTTGCTTTTGTCGGTTATGGCAAATATGGTATAAATTTCGGCGCGGCCAGCATTGGAAATCCATTGCTTGGTGCCGTTTAAAATGTAGCGGTCGCCTTTTTTTTCGGCATGGGTAGATAAATTGGGGACATCAGAACCTGCTTCGGGTTCGGTAAGGCCAAATGCGCCTATTTTATCGCCGCTGGCAAGCTGAGTAACATATTTTTCCTTTTGCTCCTTCGTTCCCCCGATTTCAATCGGCATGGAGCCAAGTTTGGACGCAAAAAAGGCGGTATAAACGCCAAGGCAATATTCTGAAATAACTTCAGCCAGAGGCGTATCGATGTATCCATCCAGACCAAGGCCGCCAAATTCTTCGGCATACATGGCGCTAAAAAGCCCCGCTTCTTTAAATTTTGCCAGCACTTTGTCGGGGAATTCCTCTTTGGCATCCAGTTCAGCGCGGGCTGGTATCACTTCATTTTTACACACCTCATGGGCAAGGTCGATGACCTGCTGTTCGTCTTCTGTAAATGTAAAATCCATTAAATCTTTGGCCATATTATTTCTCCATTACTGTGGTTAATATATATCTTTTCGCGCATACGGGAAATCTTTTTTTAAAATTATGGAAAGGGGAGCATTAAGGGGAGAATGGGTAAATTTGTTCCAATGGTTTTTTGCGTCTCCCCTGGCTGCGGCCGGCGGAAATTCCCGCCGGGCCTACGCCACCTCTCTTTTAGGGAGCAAATTTCCAAATACAATAAAAATGCCCCGGCGGCATACGCCGATGACGCAGCGCCGGGCGCAACATGCCTGCAGAAGCGCGTTTTAATTCCCCGTCCAGGTCGTCCCCATTAATTTTTATAAATTTATACAGTTTTTCCTTGACATACAAAATAATAAATTTTATTATCCCATGACATTTATAAACAGGGGAATTTTATGCGCAAACATCTGGCCATTTTACTTATCTATCTGCAATTTGCCGTCACATGCGGCAACAATACAAACTCAACTTCGGATAATACCGGGGGGGGGGTAAAACCAGTACCTTAAACAATGTGCTCAATGCAATATATAACGCATTTTCGGATCAGGAAAGAATCATCGTATTTGATCCCGATAAATCCAAAGTACAAATTATTCTGGATGCCAAATCGTTGTTATTCCCCACCGATCCGGCGCAGTACAACGGCGATCCCTCTTCTGAAAACCCTAATACCGATATTCATCCGCCCGAGATGATAAATCACGCAAAGGACAAACCGCTGAAATGCCGCGATCTTTCCATACCGGCGGGTCACAAAGACAAAGATGATCCGGATGGCAAAGACCAGCACAATCAGGGTTATACTTATCCATTTCAAGGACAATGTCTCAAGCCGATAGACAAGCTGGCCTTGAATGTAACAACCATTGAACTGATTAACGTCTCGCATGATTATGCGGAACCTTCTGATTCTGATTCTGGCAGGGAAAACGATTCTGTCGGCAACGATGATGACCATAAAACAGCGTCTTATACCGTTGTTGCCACATTGCTGAACAACACAACGCCTGCCCTTGTAAATATCAACTCCGACGGAATATTAACCGCCGAAGGCTTGATTGACCTGGTTTCTTTTAACGGAGTAAAATTTACTTTTGCCGATGGCAGTCAGTTGGTATATAAAAATGGAATTCAGCGGACGACAAAATCTTTAAAACTAAAAAATTTAGATCAACCGGCCATAACGGACAAAATTACCCTGCAGGCATCGTATGTAACCGCCGTAAACATGGCGCTGGACAATGCCAAACTCAGCTTTGGCGCAATCGAAGCCAAAAATACGCTGCAAGGCATTTTTCGCTACCGAAGCATAAATACGTTTGAAGGCGCTTACGCTTATGTACAAAAATACGAGAGCTCGCCCGACGGCGTCCCCAAAGTGCCGCTGCCTTTAAATGTAGATCAAACTGCGGCAGAATACAGCCGCCAGCTTGCTCTGATGCCGGGTAGAACCTACATTGCCGAAGATGCGGTAAACCCCAAAGTATATCATGCGATGATTTACATTGACAATCTCAAACAAAAATCATTGCTGAAAGTACTGGGCATTGTGTACGATTATTTTCCTCTTTTTGGAAATAATACCGGAACAACGCAGCCCGGCGGTATCATTGACATGAGCCAACACTTGAAGGGATTTTTTGTTTATGCTCTTGTCAACGATTTTCAATACAACCTGATGCTGTGCTTTCATTTGTTTAAGGCCTTTGACGTACTTGAACAAATTACATACCAAACGCTGGCTCAATCCGGCTATCACATGGCTCCTGAAATGGGATTGCCATCAGAATTTGAAATGGCAGAAGCCGATACTTTTTTTCAGAGCGCCATAAACAATGGCGTAGTTTTCCCGACACCGGCTACGGCCATTGGAACGCTCAACGTAAACCAGCGGTCATGGAATTTATGGAGCGGTATACAGAGAGCCTTTCGAAATATTGTACGCGTGGTGGTAGATGCCGTTATTTTTGTGGCAAAAGTAATTATTGCGGCGGTGACATTTATCGCCAGAGGTCTTCTTTTAATATTTAACTCCAAGGGTAGAATAAAAGGCCTCATTGGCTTTAAGAATCAAGATAGCACAGCCTATATGAAACGGGGCTACCACTTTTATTTACCGGGAACATCGGTTTCGATTCGGAATCCTGGCTTTATTTTAAACGGAGTCGACGTGGTGAGCAGCGCCGATGGTTATTTTGATTCAGGCCTGTTAGCCTCTTCATCGGGCGGAAAAACAATCCAATATACCATTCGCCTGACTCTGGAAAATTCAACAGCAAGGGTTTTTAATATAAACCCCTTATGGCCCATGGTGATTGATTTAAAATCAGACGCAAAGGGCAACCCCGCGCAATATGCCGCAGACAATAAAGTGCATGAAATTTTGCCTTATCCCGAACCACATTTGTTTGTGTACGGCGTAATTAATTTTGCCGCTAAAAGATCCAAAGAAATGTTTAACTTTCAGCCAGATCAGGCATCGGTGATTGTAGGCGGTATTGTTACCATGATTAAATCAGGAATTTTTACGCCAACAGGGCATTTGGCATCAGTAATTAATACATTGATTGCTCTTGGCTATACAGCTCTGCCATTTTTCTTGCTTCCTTTAATTGAAATAGCTGCGCCAATTTTGGGTCTTGCCCAGTTAGACGGAGATATTTACTTTTCTTCAGCGACTTGGTCTGAAGGTACCATAACACATGAATATGGTCATTATGTGATGACCAATAAAATTGACCAAAAATTTTTAGTCAGCTCGGTAGATGGCTTATTGATAAATTATGTTTTAGAGTATAGCAACTCCGGGGTAGGACCTTCCAGCCCAAGGATGACGCTGGATCGATTCTGGGAAGCCTGGGCAGAATTTTTTGCATTTAATGCCCTGAGTACCAAAACCGGCACATTGGATGATGTGCAAGGGGTACAAGACAGAATCAATGGTTATTTTAGCTTTCCTCCGGTCGCCATTGATGGCGTTACTGGTCTGGAACTAAATATGGGTTCGCCGGCGACTTATTTTGATGATACCTCACAACAGACCAGAGAAGGCGTAGGTCGCGACGCTTCTATTTTCCAGGATTTGTATGATTCCAATACCGATACAGATTCTACTTCCGGCCAGTCTGACCAGATAAATCTTGGCAGCGGTCTTTTGCAGGCAGTTGTTGACTATGCGCCCTGGATTTGTGCGCCGGATCTTTTAAACATATCTAATGGTCAGCCCTGCAATTATAATATGGCTGGTTTTTATTCTTTTTTGCCTGCTTCCGGGGCAAAGGTTGATGCTACAAAACTCATGCATTTGTATCAAATGCACGGTATTATTTTTCAGGGCGACAGCCCCACCGGTAATTTGATTTCTTATTCGCCTTCTACCAATACCATGAATTTACAGCAGGTCAGCCCTGCCTCAACCATTCAATTGATTGGAGTCAACCAAAACGATATTACCTGGAAAGCCGGCGCTTTGGGCGATTACTTTGTTCAGGTTTCAGGAGATTGCATGAATGGCAAGCGCTCCAATGGCGCCAATGCATCTGGATCTGTTTTCCTGTCGCTGCCAATTACATCGACGATATTAAACAGCGATTTGATCGAAGGTCCAAATACAATTTCCATTTGCGTTACCAGTTTTGGCGTTATGGAAAAAGTAAATTTTCAGATTATAAAAGACACCACGCCGCCTGTGGTTACGGTAAATCCTCCGGGCGGTACCTGTACGGGAACCCAGAATGTGACCATAACCTGTAACGATGGCAATGGCAGCGGCTGCAACCAAATCGTTTACACCAAAGACGGCAGCGCGCCCACACTGGATCCCTCATTGGCAACCCAAAATAACCATATAGTTTCGGGTAACAATGCTTATGTAACGGTGGCCTGCAATGAAACCTTAAAATTTTTTGCCACCGACAAGGTCGGGCTCCGCAGTACCACCACCCCAAGCGCATCCTATATTGTGGGAGCAAGTTGCCTTGTATCTCATCAATCTTGTGTAGATCAGTATGTTTGCAACACAACTTCTGTCACGGTTGAAAATTCTGCATGTTGGGTCGAATTTTTTGGTCATCATTGCATTTGCGGTTCGCAGGCGCTCTGGCCATTGAGTGAGCAACCTTGTTA
>Ga0224495_10001656_pt1 | contig 15450 bp, 15 predicted proteins | sample SF_Jul11_sed_USG_FD_168128 | JGI IMG/M metagenome (GOLD analysis project Ga0224495, IMG submission 168128) | Sediment microbial communities from San Francisco Bay, California, United States - SF_Jul11_sed_USGS_4_1 | ecosystem: Environmental > Aquatic > Marine > Sediment | place: USA: California... | reverse complement strand
TTCAACCGAAAGGGCGGCAACGTCGTGATCGAAACGCGGCGCCACGACGGCAATTTGATACGCATATCAATCACCGACACGGGCGTGGGTATCGCCGCGGAGGAGATCCCTTTGTTGTTCCGTCCTTTCGAGCGGATCGACATGCCGCAACGCGCCATTGACGGCGCCGGCATTGGGCTCGCGCTGTCGGCGAATCTCGCCGCGCTGATGGGCGCCACACTCGGGGTCGAGTCCACCCCAGGCAAGGGCTCGACGTTCTGGGTCGACCTGCGTAGTTAGGCGGGTTCGCAATGCACTGGCAATGATGGGCGTGGCAAGGACCGTGCGACCGACTCGTGGCGCATTCGGTCGGCCATGTTCGCGATACAGGGGCGGTTAGTGGTCAAACCGGCAAAGCACGGTCTGCGAGAACAGAAGAAACTCGAGAACCGCCAGCGCATCCGTGTGGCTGCGGCGGATCTCTTCGCCAGCCACGGCTATGCTGCGGCGACGCTGCGGCAGATCGCCCGACGCGCCCGCGTCGCGCTGGGAACGCTCTTCAACTATGTCGACGACAAACGCGATCTGGTGTTCCTCGTGTTCAACGACGATCTCGATGCGCTTACCGACGTAGCCCTTGCCTCGCCGCGCGCCGAGGATCACCTGCTCGATCAGGTCATGGCGGTGTTTGCCTGCCATTATCGGTGGCTTGGCGAACAGCCGGCTCTGTCGAGAATTCTCCTGCAGGAACTGACCTTCTATTCGGAAGGCAAGCAGACGGCACGCTTTCTCGCGATCCGCAAGAGGCTGATCGACGGCATCGAGCGCCTGGTGCGCGATGCGCAGGCGGCGCGGCGTTTTGATGCGCGCAAGGATCGGACGCTCGTCGCGCGGCAGGTTTTCTTCATCTATTCCTCGGCGATCCGCTGGTGGATCGCCGCGCCCACGCCGAACCCCGCGCGCGGCCTCGCCGATCTGCGTCGGCTGCTTGAATTGAGCCTGCGTGCCCCGGTTTCCGGGACCCGCCGACCGAGGAAGCGGTAAGATACGCGCCGCACAGCAGCCGGCCCGCGGAACGAACGCGCGGGGCACAAGGCGGCCGAGCGGTGGCATTGGACATCCGATCAGGAATGAAGGGAGTGTGAAGTGAGCACGGCGATTCGATTATTGGGTATCTGCGGCAGCCTGAGGGCCAAGTCCTACAACCGTTATGCGCTCAATGCGGCGAGCGAGCTGATGCCAGAGGGAATGACCATGGAAATGGCCTCGATCGGCGACATCCCGCTGTTCAACCAGGATCTGTGCGACCAGGGCATGCCGCCGGCGGTGAGCACGTTGCGCGCGCAAATCGCGCGCGCCGATGGAATCTACTTCGCGACCCCGGAATACAACTACTCGGTTACGGGTGTGCTGAAAAATGCGATCGACTGGGCTTCGCGCCCGCCCGAGCAGCCGTTCCAGAACAAGCCTGTCGCCATGGTCAGCGCGACCGTGGGCCTCAAGGGTGGGGTAAGCGGCCAGTACGACCTGCGCAAGATTCTCGCGCAGCTCGGCGTGCACCTGCTCGTCCGCCCGGAGGTGTTTATCGGCAACGAAGCCTCCAAGTTTGACGCGAGCGGCAAGCTGACCGACGAGGCGGCGCGCAAGTTTCTTGGCGACCAGATGCTCGCTTTTCGCGACTGGATTCTGCGTGTCAGGAAGCTTGGCTGAGCGAAGCTGATTGAACAGGGGACCGCCGCGTCCCCTGATTGCGCTGTTCCGCGTCGTCCGGTCAACGACCTATTCTTCATAAATTTGATCCGGCGTGCTTTCGCGCCGTCCCGTTTCCGCTATCATTCGCTCCGCCTCGGGTGCCCGGCGCGCACGTTCTTGTGTGCCTCGGGTTAATCGGGAAACAGGGATCGAAACGCGTCGCATTGCGTTTCGACAACCTGTGCTGCCCCCGCAACGGTAAGCGAATATGGGCGCACCAAGCGCAGGCCTCACCAGCTTGCGCGGCCACTGCGACGATCGGGTTCTCCCGGGAGTTCGTGGGAAGGCGGTGCCGCCAAGACTCGCCAGCCCGGAGACCGGCCTGAGGCGGGGCGCATGAGATGCTCGTCGCGCGGCGGATTCTTCCTCCGCGGTGCGGCACGTCTTGCATGCCGCCTCTCGGCGAGACGGCTGCGGAGGGTGCCGCGTTCGGAAGCGAAGTGCGGTTTCGCTTGCCGGGTGACCTCCTTGTCGTCTTTTTATGACGCGAATTCGTCTGCGGGGACGCGGGCGATGAAGGAGAAATCATGTCCAGGCATTACCCATTTTGGTCGTTCACTCTTGCCACCGCGCTTGCACTCTCGTTCTGCGCCCAAGCCCGGGCGCAACAGGAAGACGCCGTGGTCGTCACCGCGTCGCGCATCGAGCAGCAGATCGAGGATGCGATTCCCAATACGACGGTGATCACCGCGCGCCAGATCCGCGACTCGGGCGCGCCCGACCTCTCGACGCTGTTGCGCGGCCAACCCGGAGTCGAGATCGCGCAATCCGGCGGGCTGGGCGGGGCGAGCACGCTCTTTCTGCGCGGCGGCAGCGGCAACCACGCGCTGGTACTGATCGACGGCATGCGCATCGAGTCGGCGACCCTCGGCACGGCTTCGATCGAGCACCTCATGCTCGACGAAGTGGAGAGGGTCGAAATTGTGCGCGGCAACGTGTCCGCGCTGTACGGCTCGGGCGCGATGGGCGGCGTGGTGCAGGTCTTCACCCGGAGCGGTGCCGGCGCGCCGGGCGCGAGCGTCTCGGCGATGGCTGGCTCGCGGGGTACGCACAAGCTCGGCGCCTCGTACAGCGGCCGGAGCGAGGCGACGCGCTATTCGATCGCGGCGTCGCAACTGGAGACCGCGGGATTCTCGGCGATCGATCCGCTACAAGCGCCGGGTGCGAACCCTGACCGGGACGGCTATCGCAATACCAGCGTGAGCGGCCTGGTCGCGCAGAAGATCGCGCCGGGGCACGAGTTGGGCTTGCGCTTCTTCCGCGCACGCGGTCGTACCGAATACGATAACGCCTTCGGCGCGCCGACCGATCTGGACCGGAGCAACAACGTCGTGCGAAGCGCCGCGGTCTTTCTCGACAGTCGCTTGAGCGAGACCTGGCGCTCGCGGCTGACGCTGGCCGGCGGGGGCGACCGTTCAACGAACTTTGCGAACGGCGCATCGACCGGCCGCTACGACACGCGCAATCGCCAGACCCAGTGGCAGAACGATATATCTCTCACCAGGGACCACACGCTGACGGCGAGCGCCGAACACCTCGCGCAGCAAGTCGATAGCACGGTGGGGTACGCGCGCACGGGTCGCGATGTGGACAGTCTTTCGCTCGGTTATTCGGGAAGGTTCGCTGCGCACCAGCTCCAGGCAGGCGCGCGCCAGGACCGCTATTCGGACTTCGGTACCGCCGCGACCGGCCTCGTCGGCTATGGCTATTCCCTGACCGACGCCTGGAAGCTCACCGCGATGAAGTCCACCGCCTTCCGGGCACCGACCTTTAACGAACTCTTCTGGCCCGCCGATCCGGTGTGGGGCGGCGGAGGAAATCCGAATCTCAGGTCCGAGCGAAGCCGGAGTTCGGAGGCCGGGATTCAATACGCTCACGGGACGCGACTCGCGCGGGTGGTCTTCTTTCGCACTGTCTACAGCGATCTCATTGCCGGCTGGCCGCCGGTGAATGTCGCGCGTGCCCATGTCTCGGGCACCGAATTGACCTGGTCGGGCGAGTTCGCCGGCTGGCGCGCGCGCCTGAATATGACCCATCAGAATCCCATCGACGACGATACCGGGCAGGTTTTGCGCAGACGGGCGCGCAATTTCGGCAGCGCCGAAGTTTCTCGTGAAATCGGCGACTTGCGTATTGCAGGCGAAGTCATCAGTTCCGGAGCGCGCCCCGATTTCGACATCGTTGCGTTCGACCCCGTTACCTTCGCCCCGGTACCGGTGTCGCTGGAGTCCTATACCCTCGTCAACCTCGGCCTGCGCTACCGTATCGACAAGTCGCTCGAATTGTCGGCGCGCGCGGAAAACGTGACGGACCGGCACTACCAGCTTGCCCATGGCTACAACACTGCGCCGCGAGGCGTGTTCCTTGGTCTTCGCTGGCAACCCGCCAAGTGACGAGGCCGGCGCCGCGAGGCGCCGCGCGCTGCTCGCGCTGCTCGCGCTCGGCGCGCTGGCGCTCGGCGCGCTGCTGCTCGCGCTCGCGAGCGGCACGCAAGGGTTCTCGCCCGCGCAAGTGTGGACGGCCGTGGCCGGCGGCGACGGCGGCTTCGCCGCCGAGGTGATCCTGCGCCTGCGATTGCCGCGCGCGCTCGCGGCGTTTGCGGTCGGCGGGTTGCTCGCGCTCGCCGGGGCTTTGATGCAGGTCTTGCTGCGCAATCCGCTCGCCGATCCCTATGTGCTCGGGGTCTCGGGCGGAGCCTCGGTCGGCGCGCTGCTCGCGCTGTGGGCGGGCGCGGGGATGGCGCTGCTCGCGGGTGCCGCCTGGGCGGGGGCGGGTGTCGCAGTGGCGCTGCTCTTTCTTCTCGCGCGGCGCGACCTCGCGGCACGCCAGGCAAGTGAAGCGCTCGGCGCGCCCTCGCGTTTGCTGCTCGTCGGGGTGATGCTCGCAGCGGGATCGTCGGCGCTGATAACCTTGATTCTTGCCGCGGCGCCCGATGCGGCGCTGCGCGGCATGCTGTTCTGGCTGATCGGCGAATTCACCGGCGCCGAGCCCTGGTTGCCGGCGCTTGTCGCGCTGGGCGTCGCCTTGCTCGCGGCACGCCTCATCGCGCGCGAATTGAACGTACTCCTCGCGGGCGACGCCCTCGCGCAATCGCTCGGTGTGCGCGTCGCGCGCACGCGCACGCTGGTGTGCGTGATCGCCTCCGCTGCCACCGCGTTCGCGGTGACTACCGCGGGCAGCATCGGTTTCGTCGGCCTGGTGGTGCCGCACGCCTTGCGCCGCGTCGTCGGCAACGACCAGCGCCTGCTGCTGCCCGCGAGCGCGCTTGCGGGCGGTACGCTGCTGGTGCTCGCCGATACGCTCGCGCGCAGCCTTCTCGCGCCACAGCAACTGCCGGTCGGTGCGATTACCGCGCTGGTCGGCGTTCCGGCGTTCATGCTGTTGTTGCACGCCAACGGCGGTGGCCGGAAATGAGCGCTGCGCCGTTGCTGCGTGCCGACGGTCTGGCGCTGCGTGCTGGCGAACGGATGCTGCTGCGCGACCTCGATATCGCAATCCGCCCCGGCGAGCTGTGGTGCCTGCTCGGTCCGAACGGTTCGGGCAAGACCACCCTGCTACACGCGCTCGCGGGCCTCGCCGAGCCGGCCGCCGGCCGCGTCGAACTCGCCGGCCGCGCGATCGCCGCGTGGACCGGTGCCGAGGCGGCGCTGCGGCGCGGCTTCCTGCCGCAACATCCCGGCTACGGTTTCAGCATCCGCGCGCTCGACGTGGCACTGCTCGGGCGCTATCCGCATCGCGGCGGCAGGCAGTGGGAGAATGCCGAGGATCTGCGTATCGCACGCGACGCGCTCGCGCGCGTCGATCTCGCTGCCGCCGCCGAGCGCGATGTCGCGACGCTCTCGGGCGGCGAACGTCAGCGCGCGGCGCTTGCCGCGCTCTTCGCGCAGGACCCGCCGCTGTATCTGCTCGACGAGCCGCTCGCGCATCTCGATCTGCGCCACCAACTGACGATCATGGAACTACTCGCCGCGAACGCCCAAGGGCAGCGCCACGGCGTGTTGCTCTCGCTGCACGACGCGACGCTCGCGGCGCGCTATGCGACCCATGCACTGGTCCTCGCGCACGACGCGGCGCCGCGGGCGGGTGCTGCAGCCGAGGTCCTCACCGAATCCGTCCTGTCGGAAGCCTTCGGTCATCGCGTCCGGCGGATTTCCGCGGACGGTGCGGTGGCTTTCATTCCGGAGTGATCCCATGTCCACGCAGAACCTGAAAGTCGTCGCGACCGAATTTCCCGCATTTCGCGTCGCGCCGCTCGATCGCGCGCTCGAAGCACAGGCACGCGCGAAGATCGATGGCAAGACCAAGCCGTTCGGCGCGCTCGGCAGGCTGGAGTGCCTCGCGCTGCAGATTTGTCTCGCGCAGCGCACACTCGCGCCGCAGCTTACGCGCCCAGCGCTGCTGTTGTTCGCAGGCGACCATGGCGCGACCGCCGAGGGCATCAGCGCCTATCCGAAGGACGTGACCTGGCAGATGGTCGCCAACTTCCTCGGCGGCGGCGCGGCGATCAACGTCTTTTGCCGCCAGCACGGCATCGAGGTGGAAGTGGTCGATGCCGGCGTCGATCATGAGTTCGCGCCGTGCGCGGGCCTGCGCAGGGCGAAAATCGCGCCCGGCACGGCGAACTACCTGCGCGGCCCGGCGATGACGCGGGCGCAGTGCGCCGCGGCGATCGGTGCGGGCGCCGAGGCGCTGCGCGCGCAGGCGCGCCTTGGCACGAACGTCGTAGGGTTCGGCGAGATGGGCATCGGCAATACTGCGAGCGCGTCGCTGCTCATGCACCGGCTCGGCGGCGTGGCGCTGGAGGACTGCGTCGGACGCGGCACAGGCCTCGACGACGCGGGCCTCGCGCGCAAGCTGACGGTGCTCGCGGCGGCCTCGGCGCGCCGGCCCGCAGCGCTCGCGCCGCTCGAAGCGCTCGCCGAATACGGCGGCTTCGAGATCGCGATGATGGCCGGGGCTTTCCTCGCCGCGGCCGAAGCGCGCATGCTGATCCTCGTGGACGGGTTCATTGCGGGCGCCGCGTTGCTGGTGGCGAGCCGCATCGCACCTGCGGTGACCGACTACTGCGTCTATACGCACGTCTCCGCCGAGCGCGGCCATCGCCGCATGCTCGAGCTGCTCGGCGGCGAGCCCTTGCTCGCGCTCGAGCTGCGCCTGGGCGAGGGCAGCGGCGCCGCGCTCGCCTATCCGCTCGCGCAGTCCGCGGTCGCCTTCGTCAACGAGATGGCGAGCTTCGCGAGCGCGGGAGTGAGCGAGCGCGGGTGAGCGCCGGCGAAGGAGTGAAATCGATGGGACCTGCTCTGTATCGCGAGTGGCGGCTTGTGTTGACCGCGCTCGGCTATTTCACCCGGTGGCCGGTGTCCGGGGCCGGCGAGTTTTCACAGGTGGAGCTGAATGCCGCGCTGCGCTATTTCCCGGCGATCGGCTTGCTGGTCGGTGCATGCAGCGGGTTCGCGCATCTTCTCGCCGCGCAGATTTTCCCGGCGTCGGTTGCGGTGGTGTTGGCCCTCGTGAGCGGAGTGCTTCTCACCGGCGGCTTTCACGAAGACGGACTCGCAGACACCTGCGACGGCCTGGGCGGAGGCTGGACGCGCGAGCGCGTGCTCGAAATCATGAAGGATTCGCGCCTTGGCAGCTTCGGTGCGCTTGGGCTGGTGCTGGTGCTGCTGGGCAAGTACGCGGCGCTGACTTCGCTTGCGTTGACGATCGTTCCCGCGGTGTTCATCGCCGGCCATGCCTGGAGCCGTTTCATGGCGGCGAGCGTGGTGAGCACGCAGAGCTACGTGCGCGAGGACGACAGCGCGCGCGCGAGGCTTGTCGCAGGCGGTATCGGTCTGTCGGCACTCGGCTACGCGGGTTTGTTCGCGCTTGCGCCGCTGTTCCTGCTCGGCGCCGCGGGCGTGGCCGGTGCGCTCGCCGCGTTTGCGGCGCGTGCGATTGCGGGTACGTACCTTCACAGACGGCTGGGCGGATACACCGGCGACACCCTGGGCGCGGTGCAGCAGGTCGCTGAACTCGCCTTCTACCTGGGCGTGCTCGGCTGGGGGGTGGCATGATCACGCTGATCCTGGGCGGCGCACGCTCGGGCAAGAGCAGCGAGGCGCGGCGTCTCGCCGAAACCAGCGGTCTTGAGCCGGTCTACATCGCCACCGCCCGTGCTCTCGACGAAGAGATGGTCGAGCGCATCGGCCGCCACCGCGCCGAGCGCAGCGCGGCCTGGCGCACGGTCGAGGCGCCGCTGCATCTGGCCGCGTCGCTGCGCGCCGAGGCGAGCGCCGGGCGCTTCCTGGTGGTCGATTGCCTGACGCTGTGGCTAGCCAATCTGCTGGGCGAGGAGGGCGAGACTAGCGAGGTCTATGCGACCGAGCGCGCAGCCCTGTTCGCCGCGTTGCCGGGGTTGCCGGGCGACATTGCGCTCGTGTCGAACGAAATAGGCTGGGGCGTGGTGCCGCTCGGCGTGCTCAGCCGGCGCTTTGTCGACGAGGCAGGATGGCTCAACCAGGCGGCTGCACGTCTTGCAGGGCGCGTGCTGCTCGTTGCCGCCGGATGCGTCCTGCCGCTGAAGGGCAATGCGTGATGCGGCGCGCCGCGACGCTGCTGCTCACGCTCGCCGGTGTCTGCGCGGGCACGAGCCTCGCCGCGCAGATTCGCGTGACCGACGCGCGCGGTCACGCGGTGATGCTCGATCGGCCCGCGCAGCGGATCATCAGCCTCGCCCCGCATATCACCGAGTTGCTGTTTGCCGCCGGGGCGGGCGATCGTGTGGTCGGCGTGGTCGACTACAGCGATTACCCCGAGGCGGCGAAGCACCTTCCCCGCATTGGCAATCTGCGCGCGCTCGACCTGGAGCGCATCGTCGCGCTCAAGCCCGACCTGGTCGTCGTCTGGCTGCACGGCAGCTCGATGCGGCAACTCGATCGCGTCGCGGCGCTGGGACTGCCGATATTCCATTCCGAGCCGCGCAGACTGGAGGACGTGGCGATCGAACTCGATCGGCTCGGGGTCCTTGCCGGGACCGAAGTGGCGGCCGCGCGGGCCGCGCAGGCCTATCGCGCGCGCCTCGCGGGCCTGCGCGCGCGCTACGCCGGGCGCAGGCCGATCGACGTGTTCTACCAGGTGTGGACCCGGCCTTTGCTCACCGTCAACGACCAGCATCTCATCAGCCGGGTGCTGCGGCTGTGCGGCGGTCGCAACGTGTTCGGTGCGCTCGCCCCGCTGGTGCCCGAGGTGAGCATCGAAGCAGTGGTCGTGGCGAATCCGCGCGCGATTCTCACCGCGAGCGTCGCGCCCGAATACGACCGCGAGGCCCTGGCGCTCTGGCACGACTGGCCGCGCATCGCGGCGGTGGCGCGCGGCAACCTGTACACGATCGACGCCGACCTGATCAGCCGCGACACGCCGCGCATCCTGGACGCGGCGCAGGCGGTGTGCGAGCGGCTCGATGCGGCGAGGCGGGAAGCGGCGCGCTAGTCATGGGTCTGCGCGGCACGCTGATGGTGCAGGGGACTTCGTCGGACGCGGGAAAGACCACGCTGGTCGCCGGACTGTGCCGGATACTGAAGAGGCGCGGCCTGCGCGTCGCGCCGTTCAAGCCGCAGAACATGGCGCTGAACAGCGCCGTGACGGCCGACGGCGGCGAGATCGGTCGCGCCCAGGCGTTGCAGGCGGCGGCCGCCGGAGTCGAGCCGCATAGCGACATGAATCCGGTGTTGCTCAAACCCTCCTCCGACACCGGAGCGCAGGTGATCATTCACGGGCGCGTGCACGCGGACATGGAGGCCCTTGCCTATCACGGCTACAAGGCGATTGCGATGCGCGCGGTGATGGAGTCCTACGAGCGCCTGCGCGCGAATTACGACGTGGTGCTGGTCGAAGGCGCGGGTAGCCCGGCCGAGGTCAACCTGCGCGAGCGCGATATCGCCAACATGGGTTTTGCCGAGGCGGCCGACTGTCCGGTGGTGCTGGTCGCCGACATCGATCGCGGCGGCGTGTTCGCGCAGATCCTCGGCACGCTCGCCTGCCTGCCGGGGAACGAGGCGGCGCGTATCCGGGGTTTCGTCATCAACCGGTTTCGCGGCGATCGCGCATTGCTCGATCCGGGCCTGGCTTGGATCGAGCAGCACGCCGCGAGACCGGTGTACGGTGTGCTGCCCTGGCTGCGCGGGCTGCAGTTGGATGCCGAGGATGCGATCGTCGCCGAGCAGACGGTCGACTCGGGCAAACGCCTGCGGGTCGTCGTTCCGGTCCTGCCGCGCCTCAGCAATCACACCGACTTCGATGCGCTGCGCGCGCATCCGCAGGTCGATCTGCGTTACGCCGGACCGGGCGAGTCGCCGCCCTCGGGCGACCTGATCATCCTGCCGGGCAGCAAGAACGTGCGCGCAGATCTGGACTGGTTGCGCGAGACCGGCTGGGAGCAGGCGATCCGGCGCCATCTGCGCTATGGCGGAAAGCTGATCGGGATTTGCGGCGGTATGCAGATGTTAGGCACGACTATCGCGGATCCGCTGGGTGTGGAGGGGCCGGCGGGGACCAGCGCGGGGCTGGGATTGCTCGACTACGCGACCGAGCTTGCGCCGGTCAAGCGGTTGCGCAACGTTGCCGGGCGGCTCGCCGGCTCAGGCGCCGAACTGCGCGGCTACGAAATCCACATGGGAGTCACGCGCGGCCCGGCGCTCGCGAACCCAGCGGTCGACCTCGGCGACCGCATGGATGGTGCCCGTTCGGCCGACGACCAGATTCTCGCAACCTATGTGCACGGACTGTTCGATTGCGCGCAGGCCTGCGCCGTGCTGCTCGACTGGGCGGGACTCTCCGACGCGCGGGCGCTGGATCGTGCTGCGCTGCGCGAGGAGTCGATCGGTCGGCTTGCCGACACGATCGAGAAGAATCTCGATCTTGCGCAGATGTTCTCGACCCTCGGAGGGGTGGCCCGCCTTGAATCCTCCGCGTTTCCCTAGGCGGTAATCCGGTCGAATAACTGCATGTCGGTCGCCGAGAGAAGCTTCTCGATGTCGACCAGGATCAGCATGCGGTTGTCGAGGGTGCCCATGCCGGTGACGAACCGGGTGTCGAGGCTACCCAGTTCCGGAGCAGGCTTGATCTGATCCTCCGTGAGAATGGCCACGTCCGAGACGCTGTCGACCACCACGCCCAGCACCCGGTCGAGCACATTGAGTACGATTACGACGGTGAATTGGTTGTAGGCCGGCGCCGCGACACCAAACTTGATCCGCAGGTCGACGATCGGCACGATCACCCCGCGCAGGTTGATCACTCCCTTGATGAATTCCGGCGTATTCGCGATGCGTGTTACCGCTTCATAGCCGCGGATTTCCTGCACCTTCAGGATGTCGACCGCGTATTCCTCGTTGCCCAGGGAAAACGTCAGGTATTCGCGGCCTTCTGCAACCGCCCCAGTGCTGTTCGGGGCATGCTTGCTTCGATCGATCTGCATGGCATTGCTCTCCCACCTGCTCGTGCCGTATGCCGATTCTTGCCGTTCGCTTGGCGACAGGCAAGGCTCCGACTCCGGTACTGTTCGTCTGCCGTCACGTGCAAGGATACCAATTTGGATCGATCGCGCGAAATCGTCGCTTGTCGAATGCCGTTTTCCCGGCGACACCTTCGTCGCCTGCCGCGTGAGACGGCCCGGGCATGGCCGGGCAAAATTCTCACTTTGAGCGCGTTGTCGACTTATCGGGTTCCGATTCAGCTTCAAGGTAGAATTTGACCTTCAATCCGGGGACATTCCAGATACGAAGGCATACGGGCCGGCAGGATCAGACGTCGGCATGACTTCGAGACGCTCTTCGACGGACAACCAAGCCTTGCGCATCCTGATTTCGAACGACGATGGTTATTTTTCTCCCGGGATCATGGCCCTGGCGGAGGCCTTGCAAGCGATCGGCGAGGTCACCGTGGTGGCGCCTGAGCGCGATCGGTCGGGTGCCTCGAACTCGTTGACCCTCGACCGTCCGCTCACCGTCAGGCGCGCGTCGAACGGTTTTTTCTTCGTCAACGGCACTCCGACCGATTGCGTGCATCTCGCGGTGACCGGTTTGCTCGATTTTGTTCCCGATGCGGTGGTATCGGGGATCAATCTTGGCGCCAACATGGGCGACGATACGATCTACTCGGGCACCGTGGCGGCCGCGACCGAAGGCTTTCTTCTGGGCATTCCTTCGCTCGCGATTTCTCTCGCGGGCAAGGCGGGTGCGCACTTCCCGACGGCAACCCGCGTCGCGCTTCGCCTGCTCGAGCGCCTGCGTGCGGAGCCCATCCGGGATCCGGTGCTGCTCAATGTCAACGTGCCGGATATCAGCGATTCGGAAATCGAGGGCTTCGAAGTGACGCGTCTGGGCAGGCGGCACAAGGCGGAGCCGGTGGTGCGCACCAAGACGCCGCGCGGCGAGACGGTTTACTGGGTCGGCGCGGCGGGAGACGCCCAGGACGCCGGTCCCGGTACCGATTTCCACGCGGTGGCGCGCAAACGCGTCTCGGTGACTCCGCTGCAGATGGACCTCACGCACCGCGAACAGCTCGATGCGGTACGCGGCTGGCTTGACCGGTGAGCACACCGCGGGGACAACGCGATCTCGCCGGCATCGGCATGACCTCGCAGCGCACGCGCGCGCGCATGGTCGAGCGGCTGCGCGAGCAGGGCATCAACGATGTGCGCGTTCTGGACGCGATGGCGAGCGTGCCGCGTCATGTATTCGTCGACGAGGCGCTTGCCAGCCGGGCTTATGAAGACACCGCTCTGCCGATCGGTTTCGCCCAGACCATTTCGCAGCCGTATGTGGTTGCACGCATGATCGAGCAACTCACCGCGGGCAGGGAGCCGGGCCGGATATTGGAGATCGGCACGGGCTGCGGATATCAGGCTGCGGTGCTCGCCTGCCTGGGTCGAGAGGTCTTTTCGGTCGAGCGCATTCGCGAACTGCTCGAACGGGCGCGCGCCAACCTGCGCGGCCTGCGGCTCGGAAACCTTCGTCTCGCCCACGGCGACGGCTGGCAGGGCCTGGAGAGCGCGGCGCCGTTCGATTCGATCATCGTCGCGGCTGCCGCACCGCAGGTTCCCGGCGCGCTCTTACAGCAGCTCGCGCCGGGTGGCAGAATGATACTTCCGGTGAGAAGAGCGGCTGCCGGGGCACACGACGCGCAGCAATTGCTGCTGGTCGAACGCGGCGCGCGCGGCTTTACGGAAACCGAGTTGGACCTGGTACGTTTTGTACCCTTGGAAACGGGCAAGATATGAAAAGAGTGCTGATGAAGAATGGCATGGCGGGTTGTGCGGTGGTCGCGAGCTTCTTGGCGGGCTGCGGGCTCAACCCGGTGACGCAGCAACCGGGAGCCGAGCGCACACCGCCGGCCGCCTCCAAGCCGGCATCCGCGCCGGGCGGAGTTCACGTCGTGCAGCGCGGTGAAACGCTCTACAGTATCGCGAGCGAGCGCGGAATCGAAGTGCAGGAACTGGCGCGCTGGAACAAGCTCGATGACCCCACCCGGATCAGTGTTGGCCAGACACTGCGCCTGTCGCCGAGCGGGGAGGCGCGGGCGAGCGGCGCCGCGCAGTCCGAGGCGCCTCAAGTGCAGGTCGGGTCGGCGCGCGGCCCGGGGGCGGTGGAGGCGCGGCCGCTGGACTCGACTCCCGGTGCACGCACCTCGCGCGATGCTGCTGCGGGCGATAACTCACCGCGTACGACGCCCAAGGCGATTCGCTTGCCCTATTCGGCGGAGAATCTCGCACTGCTCTCGAAGGTTCCGGCCGCGCCAGCGGCGCAATCCGGTGCGGCGGAAGCCGAGCGCGATCCGGATGCGCTTGATTTCGTCTGGCCGGCCAAGGGGCGCGTGCTGGCGGGCTACTCGGAACCCAATAACCGGGGGCTTGATATCGGCGGACGAATCGGTGACCCGGTGGTGGCCGCCGCCGCGGGGCGCGTGATGTACGTGGGAACCAGCATTCGCGGTTACGGGAAACTGATCGTGATCAAGCACGACAACAACTTCAATAGCGTGTACGCCCACAACCGGGAAATCCTGGTGAAAGAAGGTCAGAATGTCACCCGCGGGCAGAGGATTGCCGAATTGGGCGACAGCGAGGCCGACAAGCCCAAGCTGCATTTCGAAATTCGCAAATCCGGCAAACCCGTCGATCCGCTCAGATATCTACCCAGCACCGGCCCCTGATTTCAGCGGGGCGTGGCGGCGCGAAGCGAGCGTGCGAGATCGACCACTGCAGACGCATAGAACGCGCTCCGGTTGTAGTGGGTGATCACCCAGAAGTTGTGCAGTCCGATGCGGAAATCGCTGGGCATACGCGGCGTCGCGAGTTCCACCAGCACCGCCCGGGCCTCCGCGGGCGCGACGCCCAGCGAGCGCGCCCCGGCCCTGGCAAGCTCTTCTAGCGTATGACGCGGCTGCAGGCCACCGTCCGTGTAGGTCTTGAGATCGCTGCCGTTGACCTCGGCGTCGAGCAGCACCGGCTCGCCCGACCGCCAACCGTGCTGCTTGAGGAAATTCGCCACGCTGCCGATTGCGTCGACCGCATTACCGCGCAAATCCAGGGCTCCGTCACCATCAAAATCCACCGCATAGTGACGGTAGCTTCCCGGCATGAACTGCGGGATGCCAATCGCCCCGGCGTAGGAACCGTGCACTGAGAGCACGTCGATCTGCTCATCGCGCGCGAACAGCAGGAAGTGTTCGAGCTGCGAGCGGAAGAACGGTGCGCGCGGAGGGTAATCGAACGCGAGCGTTGACAGCGCATCGATGACCCTCCAGCTACCGGTGCGCTTGCCGTAGAAGGTCTCGATGCCGATGATCGCCACCACCAGTTCTCCGGGAACGCCAAATTCGTGCTGCGCGCGCTCGAGGGCTGCGCGATATTTTTCCCAGAACCTGAGTCCGGCCTGCACGCGCTCCGGGTTGACGAAGTTTGCGCGGTATTCGGCCCACGATTTGTTGCCGGACGGCGGCATTTTCACCGCCTTGAGTATCGCCTCCTGGCGTTTCGCGTGCTTGAAGACCCGCATCAATTCCTTTTCGACAAAGCCATGCCGCTCGACCAGTTCGCGAACGAAGACCCGGACTTCGGCGCGTCCGGCGTAGAAAGCCGCGGACTCGGCACGCAACGCGCTGCACAGCACGGCACCGATCAGGAAAGCCAGGACACGCGTCATTCAAGCCTCAATTCATTGACCAGTCGGCGCAGTTCGGCGACACGATGCGCCGAATCCGGCGCACCGTAGCGCAGCGCCACGTATAGCGCGCCGATTCGTTCGATCGAATCCTGCGCTGAAGGCAGGTCGAGTGCCGCGCGCGCTGAAAAGTCCCGTGGTCCTTCATGCGGCGCGCGTCGCATCCCGCGCCTGCCGAGTTTCGCACAGAATGACTCCCAGGCAGCCTGCACGGGGTCGCGCCGCGTCGCGTCGCGCAGCGACCACGCGAGCAGCAAGGCGGCGAGGGTCGCAAGGCTCGACAGGAGCGCCATGGCGAGTTTCCGCCAGTCGGCATCCGGTGCACCGAGCCAGGACATCAGCATGCGCTGGCGCTCGGGGTTGTAGCCAAGCACCCATACATTCCATTTGTGCGCGACCGCATCCCAGTTGTTCCGCAGAGCGCGCAGCCATTCGAATTCCTGGCGCATCAGCATCGGCAGCGGCAAGCCTCCCGGCGCCGCGCCGCTCAATCCGGACTCAATACACCGCGGCGCGC
>Ga0224495_10001655_pt1 | contig 15451 bp, 11 predicted proteins | sample SF_Jul11_sed_USG_FD_168128 | JGI IMG/M metagenome (GOLD analysis project Ga0224495, IMG submission 168128) | Sediment microbial communities from San Francisco Bay, California, United States - SF_Jul11_sed_USGS_4_1 | ecosystem: Environmental > Aquatic > Marine > Sediment | place: USA: California... | reverse complement strand
GACCGCAACGTCCAGATGACCTTCCTGGAGCGGATATACGTGCCATACATGATGCATGGGATGTGGGTGGCGATGAAACATTTCGCCGAGAACATGCTGGGCCATCTGGAGGAGGTTGTCGCCGGCCGGAGCAAGCGCAGGGTGATGACCATGTTCTATCCCGAGGAGGACCCGGACGTGCCCGCGGCCTACCGCGGCCGGCCCGTGCTGGTGCAAAAGGATAATGGCGACGAGGCCTGCGTGGCCTGCGGGCTTTGCGAGGCGGCCTGCCCTCCAAAGTGCATCTCCATCATCGGCGGAGAGAGGGAAAACGGCGAGAGATATCCGCTGTTCTACACCCTGGATGGAACCCGGTGCATATTCTGCGGCTTCTGCGAGGAGGTGTGCCCGAAAGAGGCCATAGTGATGAGCGACAGGTGGAAGAACCTGTGCGAATATGACAGGTCTAAGATGGTGTATGACAAGCATGCGCTTTTGGTGCCCCGGCGGGAGCTGACGCGGCGGCTGGATACAATACGGGACAAGTATTTTTCCGGCGAAAGGTACAGGTGAGGCCATGGAATTTCTGATTTTCTGTATATTCGGCGGTTTGTCGGTGGTTTTCGCCGTGATGATGATCATGTCCAAAAAGCCGGTGACCTGCGCCTTGAGCCTGGTGATGGTGATGTTCTGCCTGGCTGTCCTGTTTGCGGTGCAGAACGCCCATCTGATAGCCATTCTGCAGGTGCTGGTATACGCCGGCGCCATAATGGTTCTTTTCATGTTCGTGATAATGCTGTTGAACCTGCGGGAGAAAGAGGGTTCGGCCTCCCACCCCAAGGGTGTTGCGCAGATGTTCGGTGGCGCCGCGGCTCTTTCCAGCCTGGCGGCGGTGGTGACGATGACTCGCGGGCCCGGGATTCCGGCCCAGCTTGTGAGCGATCATTTCGGCTCCACCGCGGAGGTGGGGCGGATATTGTTCACATCCTACCTTCTGCCGTTTGAGATAGCCTCCGTGCTTCTGCTGGCGGCGCTGGTGGGCGCGGTGGCGCTCGTGAAAATAAGGATGAGGTGACGGCCGATGATTATGATGAATAACTACCTCCTGCTTTCGGCGGCGCTGTTTGTCATAGGCGCAGTGGGGGTGCTTATCCGCAGGAACCTTATCGTGGTGATGATGTGCATAGAGCTTATGCTCAACGCGGCCAACCTAAATTTTATCACCTTCGCCAACTACCACCACAAGATGTCCGGGCACGTTTTCGTGTTCATGGTGATCGCGGTGGCTGCGGCGGAGGCGGCGGTGGGGCTGGCGGTGGCGCTGGCCCTGTTCCGCAACAGGGAGACCGTGGACGTGGATGAAGTGGACTCAATGAAGGGATGACGGGGGCGCAAGACTGATGCAAGGGCTTGAAAACATCTGGTGGGTTCCGATCCTTCCCCTGATAGGGGCGGTGATGAACGGCTTGCTGGGCTATAGGATGGGCAAGGGCTGGACCACGTTCTGGGCTTTGGGGACTACGGGCCTTTCTTTCCTGATCGCTCTGGCGGCCTTCATCAACCTGCTGGGGATGCAGCCGGGCGCCAGGATATTCGAAAAAGTCCTCTTTGTATGGATCCAGGCCGGGTCGTTCACCGCCGAGGCGGGGATTCAGATCGATCCGCTTTCCGGGGTATTCATGCTGATAGTTACCGGCGTGGGCTTTTTGATCCACGTCTACTCCGTGGGCTACATGGGCCACGAGGATGGGTATCCCAGGTTCTTCTGCTACCTGAACCTGTTCATGTTCTCCATGCTCCTCCTTGTGCTGGGGAACAACTTCCTGCTGATGTTCATCGGTTGGGAAGGGGTGGGCCTCTGCTCATATCTTCTGATCGGTTATTACTATCAGAAGGATTCAGCGGCCGACGCTGGCAAAAAGGCTTTCGTCATGAACCGCATTGGGGATTTCGGGTTCCTGCTGGCGATCATGTGGATCTTCTGGGTTATCGGTTCGATCGATTACACCACGGTTTTCGCCGCGGCGCCTCACCACGAGGGGCTGTTGAGGGTGACCAAATATGGCCCGATGGTGGTGACCTGCATAACATTGCTTCTGTTCCTGGGGGCCACGGGCAAGTCGGCTCAGATCCCGCTGTATACCTGGCTGCCGGACGCCATGGAGGGCCCCACGCCGGTCTCCGCGCTGATCCACGCCGCCACCATGGTGACGGCTGGAGTCTATATGGTGGCGCGGTGCAATGTGCTGTTCAACATGGCGCCCACCACGATGATAGTTGTGGCGGCGGTGGGGGCGGTGACGGCTATTTTCGCGGCCACCATGGGGTTATACCAGAATGATATCAAGCGGGTGCTGGCCTATTCCACCGTCTCGCAGCTGGGCTACATGTTCCTGGCCTGTGGAGTGGGGGCCTATGTGGCGGCGGTGTTCCATGTGATGACCCACGCCTTCTTCAAGGCCTGTTTGTTCCTTGGGTCCGGCTCGGTCATCCACGGGATGAGCGGCGAGCAGGATATGCGCCAGATGGGCGGGCTGGCCAAGAAGATGCCATATACCCATATGACGTTTTTCATCTCCACGCTGGCCATCGCCGGCATTCCCATATTCGCCGGGTTCTTCTCCAAGGACGAGATACTTCTCAGCGCGTATATGGGCCATACGCCAGGGCATATTTTCTTCTGGATCCTGGCCACCATCGCCGCGTTTGTGACGGCCTTCTACATGTTCAGGCTCTACTACATGACATTCTCCGGCCAGCTTCGCGCGCAGGATCATCACGTGAGGGACCATGTGCATGAATCGCCCTTTGTGATGACTGTTCCGCTGATGATCCTGGCGTTTCTGGCCACGGTGGGCGGCTTTTTAGGATTGCCCTCGGCCTTGGCCCCTCATGTGTTGGCGGATTTTCTGGCGCCTGTGCTCAATCCGGCGGCGGCGGGAGGGCATGGCGCGGCGGCGGAGGGGCACCACCTGAGCTGGCAGATGGAAGCCGGGTTCATGGCCTTCTCCGTGGCTGTGGCCGCCCTGGGTATCTTTACGGCCAGGTATTTTTATGAGGTCCGCCCGGAAGCTGCGGAGGATCTGGCCAAGAAGGAGGGCCCCATACACACTGTATACGTGACGATCCAGAACAAGTATTACGTGGACGAGATATACGATTTCATATTCACCAATCCCATCGTGGCCTTCTCGCGCCGGGCGTTGTGGAAATTCTTCGATGTGAAGATAGTGGATGGAACGGTAAATGGCGTGGCCGACTTTATCATGGATTTGGGCGGATTGATCCGCGGGACCCAGACCGGGCTGGTGCGCAACTACGCCACCGTGATGGCCCTGGGGTGCCTTATCCTGGTATGGGCCTGGATAAAGCTGTGGTGAAAAGGGAGGAATGACGGAAATGCCGATATTATCGATCGTGATTTTCCTTCCCCTTTTCGGGGCGCTGTTGCTGCTGTTTCTGGACAACGAGAACAAGAACCTGATCAAGGGAGTGACCCTGGCCGTCACCATTGCGGACCTGGTGGCTTCGCTGCCCCTTTACCTGATGTTTAAGAACACCCATGAGATGCAGTTCACGGAAAAGTCGCTGTGGATACCCACCTTTGACGCCTATTACAGCCTGGGTATAGACGGCATTTCGCTCTTCATGGTCCTGTTGACCACGCTCACCATGGTCATCTGCGCCGCCAGCATCTGGAGCGCCGTAGACAAACATGTGAAGGAATTCTGCATCGCGTTGCTCTTTCTGGGCACGGGGATGCTGGGCACGTTCTGCGCCCTGGATTTCCTGCTCTTCTATGTCTTCTGGGAGCTGATGCTCATCCCGATGTATTTCATCATTGGCGTATGGGGCGGAACGCGCAGGATATACGCGGCGGTGAAGTTCTTCCTGTACACCATGTTCGGGTCTGTGCTGATGCTGGTGGCCATCATCTGGCTTTATTATCATCATCACACGGTTACCGGCCAATACACTTGGGATATTCTGGCGTATCATAAGCTGGCCATAGCGCCGCAACTGCAATTCCTGCCCTTCTTGGCCTTCTTCCTGGCTTTCGCCATCAAGGTGCCGATGTTCCCCTTCCACACATGGCTTCCGGACGCCCACGTGGAAGCGCCCACCTCCGGGTCGGTGATCCTGGCCGGTATTCTGCTGAAGATGGGCACATACGGCTTCCTGCGGTTCTCCCTGCCGATCTTCCCGGAGGCTTCCGCGGCGGCGGCGGGTTGGGTCGGCGCCTTGGCGCTGGTGGGGATAATATATGGCGCCCTGGTGGCCATGGTGCAGGAGGATGTGAAAAAACTTGTGGCGTATTCCTCGGTCAGTCACTTGGGTTTTGTGATGCTGGGAATATTCGCTTTCAATACGCAGGCCATCGACGGGGCCATTTTGCAGATGATAAACCACGGCGTCTCCACCGGCGCCCTCTTCTTGCTCGTGGGTGTGCTCTATGAGCGCCGGCATACCCGGATGATCGACCAATACGGCGGCGTGGCGGCCAAAATGCCGGTTTTCGCCGTGATATTCATGATCACCGCGCTCTCCTCCATCGGCCTGCCAGGCACCAACGGGTTTGTGGGCGAGTTCCTGATCCTTGTGGGAGTGTTTCAGACCAACAAGATCGCCGCGCTTTTGGCCACCAGCGGTGTGATCTGGGCCGCAGTGTATATGCTGTGGATGTTCCAAAGGGTGATGTTCGGCAAGGTTACAAATCCTGCCAATGAGAAATTGACCGACGTCAACAGCCGGGAAATCGCTTATTTCACGCCGCTGATAGCTTTGATTTTCATCATGGGCGTCTATCCCAATCCATTCCTGGAGAAGATAGAGCCTTCGGTGGAAAACCTGGTGGCCCACGTGCAAAACCGCGCGTTCCCATGCCCCATGGACGATACGGGCAAGGCAAGCCCGGCGCTAACCTCCGAGCCCGCTGCCGCCATCGAGGAACCAGCGGTTGTCGTCGAGGAACCCGCTGCCGCCGTTGAGGAATCCTCGGTGGTCGTCGAGGAGCCCGCTGCCGCCGTCGAGGAATCCGCGGTGGTCGTCGAGGAGCCTATGGCGGCGGATGAAGGACAAACACAAAACCAGGAAGCTGGATCTTCCAATGATATGGCCGCGGGCGTGGAGAGCTCCACTGGCGAGCCCGCGCAGCAAGGAACGGAATAGTGATGGATAAGATACCATTTCCCCAGATACAGCTTGGCGCCATTGCACCGGAGATAATTCTCCTTACCGCTGCCATGATCATCCTGATGCTGGAGGTCTTCTCCACCAACCGGGAGAAGGACCGGCTGGCCTATGTGGCGCTGGCCTCGGTGATAGCCTCGGCCTTTCTGGTTTTCGGCATGTTTGGCAAGCCCATCACCACATTCTCGGGAATGTATGTGGTGGACGATTTCTCCACCTTCCTAAAGCTTGTCTGTTTGCTTGGCTCCGGCATGACCATGCTGATCTCCACCCAGTATCTGAAGAACGAAAAGATGGAGGGGGGGGAGTATTACGCGTTGCTTCTGTTCGCCACCATAGGGATGTTCTTCATGATATCCGGGGCGGATCTGATCACTATCTTCCTGGGCCTGGAGACCATGTCCGTGTCGCTGTACGCCCTGGCGGGCTACACCAGGGGCAGGGCCTTCTCCAACGAGGCCTCGATGAAATATTTCATCCTCGGCGCGCTGGCGTCGGCTTTTCTGCTGTATGGGATGTCGATGATTTTCGGCGCGACGGGCGCCACTGTTTTGAGCGTGATCAGCCAACAGATCACCCGAAACAGCGAAAACGTTCATCTGATGATTCTAGGCGGGGGATTGATGATGGTAGGTTTCGCCTTCAAGATCTCCGCCGTTCCATTCCATATGTGGACGCCCGATGTCTACCAGGGCTCCCCCACTCCCGTCACGGCGTTCATGTCCGCCGGACCCAAGGCCGCGGCGTTGGGCGCCTTTATCAGGATTTTCTCAGGGCCACTGGCCACGCTGCATTACCAGTGGTGGATCATTGTATGGATTCTGGCGGTTCTCACCATGACCATTGGGAATCTTATGGCCCTCACCCAGAATAACATCAAGCGCATGTTCGCTTACTCCTCCATAGCCCATGCGGGATATCTGCTGGTGGGCTTTACGGCCGGTGGCGAGAGCGGCTCCTCGTCGATACTGTTCTATCTTCTGATTTATACGTTCATGAACATCGGCGCCTTCGCCATCGTCACCATAGTGGGTGGAGAAGGCGAGGAGAAGGTGAACGTCGCCAATTTCGCCGGGCTGGGTTATCGCCACCCGCTGCTGGGCCTGGCCATGGTTACACTCCTGTTTTCCCTGGCCGGCATTCCGCCCACCGCCGGGTTCTGGGGCAAATATTACCTCTTCATAGCCGCGCTGGATCAGGGCTATGTGTGGCTGGTGGTGGCGGCGGTGCTGAACTCGGTGATAGCGGTATTTTATTACCTGCGGATTATCGTGGTGATGTACATGCGCGACGAAAAGGGTGAGGCCATGTCTGCGACAGCCATGGCGCCGTCCATCGTGGCGGCCATCCTGGTGGCCATATATGGCTCGTTGCTGGTGGGCGTGGCGCCTGGTGGATACCTGGCCCTGGCCGCCTCTTCCGGGCTTGTTCCATAAGCATTTCATCTTGTTCGACATACGCGTCCAGTGTCATCGGGCCGTGTGTATGATCGTCCTTAGGTATGTGGTATATTGCATGAAACAAACCTGGAGGATGAACATGATTCACCGTTCGATGATTTATTCGATAATCCCCTGTCTTTTGTTTGCCGGTTCCACCATGGCGGCGCAATCTCCATGGGAAGAGCAAGGCGCCAGGCTGCCATTCAAGTCCGCGATTATCCACTACGCCGTGGAAGGAGGCGATAAGGGGGAGGAGACCCTGTATATCCGCGATAGGGGAATGGAGCAGGTTCATTCCCGCAAGACCGTGGGTAAATCCTTATTCCGGGAAGTCAACACCGACAAGCTGGTAATCACCACCCGCGATTTTGTTTATGAAATAGACATGACCAAGAAATCGGGCGAGAAATTCATCAACCCCACGAAGCTGATGATAGAGGAGTATGGCAAGCTCTCTGCAACGGATAAGGAGATAGTCCGGAAAAACTCCATGGAGATGGGAACGAACATGATGGGGGGGCTGACAAACAGCGGTCTGATGAGAGTGGATAAGGGCGCGGGCGAAATTCTGGGCTACAAATGCGACGTGGTCTCCGGCCTGGGCACGAAGACCTGGCTGATGGCCGGGTCCGGAATAATGCTCAAAAGCGAGTTCAGCATTATAGGCGCCACCACCACCACAGCCACCAAAGTGGAGGCCAACGCCTCGGTGCCCAGCTCTGTTTTCGAGCCGCCGGCTGGAGTGACCCTGACGTATAACAAGCAGAAAGATGAGCAGAACCGGGCGATGGCCAAGAACATGATGGACATGCTCAAGGACCCTCAGATGGCCAAGAACATGCAAAAGGGTCAGGAAGAGGCGGCGAAGGAATCGGGGAAATCATCTGGGAATAAGAAATCCGCCAGCGGCGTTACGGACCCTGAAATAGATGATCAGCAGCGCCGCGAGGCCAACGAAGCGGTGAAGAAGGGCGTGGACACCCTCAAGAGCATTTTCGGGGGCAAATAGCCACTTTGCACAAGCCATAAGCCGATCCCGGGCTTTGTTGTTCCGGGATCGGTTACTCCCTATCCAGCATTCTCTTTATCAAGGCCCAAAGCTCGTCACGCCCCTGGCCGGTGTGGGCGGAGAACATGACCTTGCCAATCATCGGCCCGGCCAGATGGGAGATAACCTTCATCGATTCGCTGGCGGATTTGGCCTGCTGGCTTTTGGATAGCTTGTCCACCTTGGTGAACACCAGCACGAAGGGTATTTCATTCTCCGACAGCCAGCCCAGAAGGCTCAAGTCGTCCTCATTAGGGGTTCGGCGGACATCCAGCAGAGAGACAACCCCCATCAGGCTGTCGCTCTCTTTCAAATATGTCTCCACCATCTTCCGCCAGCTTTGCCGCATGCTTACTGGCACATTGGCGAAGCCGTACCCGGGCATGTCAGTGAAGATGAACTTCTGGTTGATCCGGAAGAAATTAAGCAGCTGGGTTTTGCCCGGAGTCTTGCTGACTTTCACCAAACCCTTGCGGTTGGTGATGGTGTTGATCAGCGAAGACTTGCCCACGTTGGACCTGCCAGCGAAGGCGATCTGCGGCAGGTCCAGCGCGGGCCAATGGCTTTTGTCGCTGGCGGATTTTACAAAATCCGCCGAGGTGACTTTCATAGATTCTCGTTTCCAGGGCCCGTAGGCCCCTTTGGGCTACAGCGGATTGAACACAAGCCCGGAGATGAGCTTCGGGTAGAAATATGTGGACTTCTGGGGCATGGTGACGCCGCCCCTGGCGATCTGCATCACCTGTTCAATCTCCGTCGGATTCATCAGAAACGCCATCCTGGCGCCCCCTGTATCCACCTTCTCAAGCGCCTCGTTAGCGCTTTTTGTGTAATAGATATGGCCTCCGGCCTCCACCATCTCGCGGCTGATCCCCATGGCCTTGCCAAGGATGAGCTCCTGCAATATGGTGACGTCCAGATGGCTAAGCGCCGGCAACCGCTCCGATCCGGGAGGTGTGGGCAGGGGAGCGTCTTTTTTCAGGCTTATCAGCCGCATGTCGCCGTCGCCCAGGTACAGCCCGAAGCTGACGCTTTTCTGGCCTGCGGCCTTCAATTCCCGCATGAATTGATCCACCCCTGCCGCGTTTACTTTAACCGGTGTGATGGAGAAGTCCCGGGCCAGCGCATCAACCACCTGCTCCGCCGAAAGATCCGTTTTCAGAACGAACCTGTGGGTGGGCAGCACGGTGAAACCCTGGCCATGGGTGTTGGAAAGGAACATCAGCACATAATCGTAATCACCATCGGCGCCTCCCTCCTGGGCGCGCCGTTCCTTGCGGTAATTGACGGCTGTCTCATAGCGGTGGTGGCCGTCGGCGATCACCACGTCCATATCCGCCATGAAAGAGACCACGTTCTGGACCATCTTGGGGTCTGATATGGGCCACATCCTGTGCAGCACGCCGTCCTGCTCCGCCTCCACCGCCGGCTTTTGTGAGCCGATCACCTTTTCAAACATGTCGTCCAGCGTGCGGGTGGGGTCTGAGTAGAGGCCGAACACCTGGGAGAAGTTCATCCTGCAGGCGCGGGTGAGGTTCAGCCGGTCCGTTTTTGGGCCGGAAAGGGTGCGCTCGTGGGGGAATACTCTCCCCTCGCCATAGGCCTCGGCTTTCAAGCCGCAGACAAAACCCAACCGGGTCAGCGTCTTGCCATCCATCTCGTAGGTCTGGGTGTATAGATATATGGCGGGAGCGGGGTATGGTTTCACCACTCCATCCTTCATCCAGGAGCGCAGGTCGGCCGCTGCCCTGGTGTATCGGCTGTTCTGTTCGTTGTCATCGGCAAATATCTTGCCCAGAATCAGGCGTACCACGTTGTTCGGGTGGCGCTGATACAGCTGCTCCTGCTGCTCCGGTGAGATCACATCATAGGGCGGGGCCAGCAACGGGCCCATATCGCCAAACCTGCTCCAGTCGTAAACGATTCCTTTAAATGCGCGTATCTGTACCATGGTAAAAAATAAAAAAAGTTTTGGAAATTAATGGAGTGGTTAAGGTTGCACTATTTTCGGCTGTAAATCAAGCCGGGAAAGCATATTCATGTCCCCCCTGGCGCTGTCGGCGGACTCGTAGGCCCCCACCAGTATCCAGTAGTCACCGGTGGATTTGTCCCGAAGGGCATAGGGGGCCAGCCCCTTGCCCTCATATTTTTTAAGCAGATCCCTGGCCTGCGCCTCTGGAGCCGGCCCGTCTATGCTGATGGCATAGGGCAGCGTGAGCACCTGGGTGTACTTGGAGATGGAGTTTCGTTTGATAGTCTGCCCCAGGGCCTTTGCCTCCTGCATATTTGGCATCCTATCCACCACCACCCGGCGCCAGACACCTTTTCCGGGGATATCGCAAATTATTTCGAAAGCGTTCAAGCCCTTGCTCCTGAGCAGCCGGACGAACTCGGAGGAATGCTCCTGGGATTTGAAGGACGCCACATGCACCACATAGGGCTTGCCCTCGCCGATCCGTTCAGGCGCCGCTGACGACGCTGCGGTCGCCGAGGCTACTTTTGTGGGAGAAGGGGCCGCAGATGGCCCGGGCTCCGCCGGTTTCTGGGCCAGGGAGGGTTCCGGCGCCTTGGCGGTGGCGGGGGCCAGTTTCACAGGCTCCACCCTTGGAGCTTTTACCGCGGCGATGACCGGTTTGGCCCCGGTCCACTCCGCCCACTGCTCCCGGATGAGCGCATCCGCCTGTTGGCCGGTGATGCTCTTCATCCGCTCCTTCACGCCGGAGTAATCCAGGCTTCGGCCCGTGGCGAGGGCGTTCATGTTGCCATTGGTGAATTTGTCCCTGTTCTCCAGCCAGATGGCCACCACCGCCACTCGGCGGCTCTCTCCGCCGTGGAACCCGATGGCGGAGGCGATTTTAAACAGATTGTCACCGCGGAGGACCAGATAGCCCGGTGAACTGGAGGAAGCGGCGGAGGAAACACCTTCCGGTTGCCTTGGCCGTTCCATGGCGGTTGAAGGCGCCCCACCGGCTTGCGCGGGGATGGAAGCCACCACCCGGGGCGCTATCGGCGCACTGGCGGCCACGGGCGCCGGTTTTTCCACCACAGGGGCCTTGGCCGCCGGCGCTGTGGGCTGGGATGGGCTCACCAGCGCAATGGCCTCTTTCATGGCCGGTGATTTTTGGGGAGATTCCGCGGTTACTATGGTTATTTTGTCCATATCGATGGGAGCCGCGGTAAACTCGGTGCCAGAGAAACCATGGGGGATCGGCTTGCCAACCGGGGTTTTAAGCGCGGATTCATGGATATGGACCGGCTCCAATATTACCGGCGCTTTGGATGGCGCCGGGGTTCGGACAGAGGTTTTCTGGTCGCTGGGTATGGCAGCCAGCGCTATTGGAGGAGCCTTGGGCGCAGGGGGCGCCACCACAGGCGTCGTTGGCGCTTTCGCCGTATTCTCTGGCGCCGGGCTCTTGGCGAATCCTATCAGGCTCTGCTCCTTCTCCACCGCCTCCCTCTCCTCCCGGCGGATTTTTTCCAGCATCGATTCGTTTTTCTCGGTGGAGGCTGCGGCGCTTTGAGGTTGTTCCATGGCGGATTGCCGCTCCTGGCCGGGCCGAAGGGAACGCAACATCGACGCCACCTTGGTCAGATCCTCCTCATCGGCGGCCGAAGGGGCAGCTTGCTCCTCCGGCTTGGGAAGGCTCATGGAGATATTTTTTTGCAGATCCAGAGCCAGAAAGTAATTTTCCATGATCATGCCACCAGCCAGCTTGGCCTTGATCAGCAGGTTGAACGAGGGCTGGTAAATCGGCTCAGAATAGCTGATATAAATAATCTTTTGCCCTGGCGCCAAAGGATGGTCACCAACGGTGATTCTGAACTTATCAAGGAAATCGGGCCGCTCGGCGTCGATTCGCTCATAATCGAAGGCGTCACCAATTTCGGCGGTAAGCCCTTCCTGGCCATCAGAGCGCACAGGAATCTCCGCCCGGAAAGATTCCTCAAATGAACCGGTGACCCTGATCTTACCCAAAGAGAATGCATGGACGGCTTTTGGCGACGCAAGAAGCAAAACCAAGGCAATCAGGAAGATAGCCTTATGAGTAGGGCCAAAACTGGTTTTAAAATAGCTTATCATGCCCGCGAAACGTACCCAGCCGTAGTTATGAAAGTAACAGCTTTTTGTATATGTCTGTCTAAATAGAAATATTTTAGCATTCTTTCCCTTTTTTTCAACAATTATTATCTCATTTTTTTCTAATTCAAACCTCCTCCTTTTTCCGACCTTTCCCGGGGATCGGCGCCATGGATATGTAAAATAGTCGTGTCAGATCGACCAGGGAGCAATCCCGGCTTTTGGATTTTGGCGGGAAAAATCCATATCATGTTATGTGGACGCATTTCAGTTTTCCATTTAAGCCTGGAATAAAATAGAATATAAAGTTTATCGATAAGCGCCAAATGGGCGGTTTCCTTTTTCGGATATAAGTGAACCATGGATAAAATCGCGGTGAAAGCCGAGAATGTGCGGAAAAAATTCCGCCGGATGAAAATCGGCGGGGGCAGATATACCACCTTGAAATCCGCGTTTATCGGCGCCTTTTTGGGCAAGGGAAGCGCCGCGGCGGAGAAGAGTTTTGAGGCGTTGAAGGATGTATCCTTCGAGGTGCCAGCCGGCAGGACCTGGGGGATCATCGGCCGCAACGGCTCTGGCAAATCCACGCTGTTGAAATTGCTGGCCGGGATTTACAAGCCGGATAGCGGCTCGCTCTCTCTCAGTGGCCGGGTTTCGGCGTTGATCGAACTGGGCGCCGGTTTCCATCCGGAGTTTTCCGGCAGGGAGAATGTATTCATAAACGCCTCCATCCTGGGGATGACGAAAGCCGAGATCCGCAGCAAGTTCGACGAGATAGTCGGCTTTGCCGAGCTGGAGGAGTTTATTGACGACCCGGTGCGCACATATTCATCGGGGATGTTCATGCGCCTCGGATTTTCCGTGGCCATCCATGCGGACCCGGAGATATTGCTGGTGGACGAGGTGCTGGCGGTGGGGGACCGGGGATTTTCCTACAAGTGCAAGGACAAGATCAACGGATTCCGCAAGTCTGGCAAGACGATAATAATCGTCACCCACGACATGGGGGACGTGGCCGAGCTTTGCGACACCGCCGTCTGGCTGGAGGCGGGGCAGGTGAAGGCCATCGACACCCCCAAGCGCGTGATCGATGGATACCTGACCAGCATGGCCAGGATGGAGAATGAATCGATGCTCAAATCCGCGCCCAAGGGGGGCAACGGAGTGGTGACCGGCAGCCGATGGGGCACCAAGGAGGTGATCATCACCCGGGTGGCCATCAGGGATTCGGCGGGCGGGGAGAAACGGGTGTTCGGCCCCCAGGATCCGGTGACCCTGGTGATGGATTTTATGGCGCCATCCGCCGTCCGCGACGCGGTGTTCGGGTTTGCCATATACAGAAAGGATGGGACCCTCTGCTATGGCGCCAACACCCATATAGAGGGTATCGAGCTTCCCGTGGTGCAGGACCAGGGCTCGGTTTCGTTGCGCATCCAGGAGATCGGGCTGGTGGACGGCAGCTACACATTCTCCGTCGCCTCCCACGCCAAGGATGGCCATCCATATGACTATCACGACCAGATGTATGAGTTCCATGTCCGTTCCGGATTGACGGATGTGGGGATATATCGGCCTCGGCATCAATGGAGCGTGGAAGGCGTCCGCACTGTGCGGAAGATAAACCAGAAGAATGAAGAGGGGAGATGAAAACCGCCTTTGTCATCCCATTCTACGGCGCCGCCATCGGCGGAGGCGCCGAGAGCCAATGCCGGATGCTGGCCGAGAACCTGAAAAAGCGCGGCGTGGATGTGGAGATCATCACCACCTGCATCAGGGACTTCATGTCTGACTGGAGCCACAACCACCACACTCCTGGGCTGGACGAGGTAAACGGCGTGCCGGTGCGCAGGTTCGAGGTGCGCCCGGTGAACGGGGCCGTGTTCGGCAAGATAAATGAAAAGCTGATGGCCCGCTCCCCGCTGACGCTGGAGGAGGAGGTGGATTACGCCGACAGCGCGGTGAATTCCGACGCCCTCTATCACTTCATCGGCGAAAACAAAAAGGATTACCTCTACTTTTTCATGCCATACCTGTTCGGGCTTACCCTCAATGGCGTGAATATCGCCCCGGAAAAGTCCTACATGATCCCCTGCCTGCATGACGAGGGATACGCGGACATGCGCATCACCCGGCGCGCATTTCAGAAGGTGAACGCGGTGCTGTTCAACTCCAGGGCGGAGATGAGGCTGGCGATGAGAATGTATGACGGGCTCCGGCTGACCGAGCCGATCTTGATGGGCGAAGGGGTGGACCAGATGGAAGAGGCCGACGGCCAGAGGTTCCGCTCCGCTCATGGCCTGGGCCAGACCCCCTATATCCTGTACGCCGGAAGGCGCGACCAGACCAAGAACACTCCGCTGCTGGTGGAGTATTTTCGTCGATACCGCAAGCTGAAGCCGGAGTCGCCCCTGAAGCTTGTCTCCATGGGCCCGGCCAGCGTGCCGATCCCCGATGAGATAGCAAGCCATACGCTGGACCTGGGATATGCGCCGCTGCAGAGCAAGCGCGACGCCATGGCCGGGGCCACCGTGCTGTGCCAACCGTCGCTGATGGAGAGTTTTTCGCTGGTGATCATGGAGTCCTGGCTGTGTGGTAGGCCGGTGCTGGTCCATTCGGCATGCGAGGTCACCCGGGACCATGTGGAGCTTTCCGGCGGCGGCTTCGCCTTTGGCGGGTTCGGCGAGTTTTTTGAGCAGGTGGAGGCGCTGGTGGGCAATCCGGCGCTGGCGGCGCGGATGGGCCGCCGGGGCGGGGCTTATGTGCGGGCCAACTATGACTGGGATGTGATCTGCGGACGTTTCATCAGGCTGTTGGAGGCGGCGCGGGCCATATGAAGATAAGGGCAATCCACCAGATGCTGCCGAACTACTGGTATGGCGACGCCATCGGCAACGCCGTCACCCAGACCCGGGCCCTGTTGCAGGAGTGGGGCTATAAAAGCGAAGTCTACGCCGACGTCATCCACGAGAAGCTCACCGCCAGAAATTTTCGGGAGTATGACTCCGGCGATCCTGCTTCCATGGTTATCTATCATTACTCCACCGGCTCCCGGGTGAACCGGTATGTGCTGGAGAATGGGCGAAACATAATCCTGATGTATCACAACGTCACCCCCGCCTCCTTTTACATGGATTACAACGCCGAAGCGGCGGATAACTGCCTGCGGGGGCGGGATTTCCTGCGCAGGTTTTCCGGCAAGGTTCTGCGCGCCATCGCGGTGTCGCCGTACAACGCCGCCGAGCTGGAGGAGGCCGGGGTGCGGCCTGTCTCGGTCGTGCCCTGCCTGATGGACCTTAAGCAGCGCAATCCCTCCGGCCAGAATCCATTCGGTGACGATCGGCCCAACATCCTGTTCGTGGGGCGGATCTCCCCCAACAAGAATCATGAGGGGCTGATAAAGGCCTATTACTTTCTGAAGAAATATCATATGCCCCAGGCGCGGCTGGTGCTGGTGGGCGGGTATGGCCCCGGGGACCTGTACCAGAAACGAATGGCCGCCCTGGCCCGGGGGCTTGGTCTGAGGCCTGATGACGTGGTTTTCACCGGCGTGGCGCCGGACGAGGTGATCGTCAACTATTTCGAATCGGCCTCCCTGTTCCTCTGTATGAGCCTGCATGAAGGGCTTTGCATCCCGCTGCTGGAGGCGATGAAGTTCCAGAAGCCGGTGGTGGCGCTGCGGGCCACCGGCGTGGCAGGGACCATGGACGGCGCGGG
>Ga0224495_10001654_pt1 | contig 15452 bp, 15 predicted proteins | sample SF_Jul11_sed_USG_FD_168128 | JGI IMG/M metagenome (GOLD analysis project Ga0224495, IMG submission 168128) | Sediment microbial communities from San Francisco Bay, California, United States - SF_Jul11_sed_USGS_4_1 | ecosystem: Environmental > Aquatic > Marine > Sediment | place: USA: California... | reverse complement strand
GAGCCGCCCAGGCTGCTTTCTCTGGAGCAGACGGTGGAGTATCTGGGGGATGATGAGCTGGCGGAGATCACTCCCGGGGCCTTGCGCATCCGCAAGAAGCAGCTAAATGAGGAGGACCGCAAGAAGGTCCGCAAGCAGCTGGCTGCGTCCTGAGTTAACCGTACAAAAAATCGGGGAGGCCCTGGATGGGGCTTCCCCTTTTTTTCCGCCCGGCGCCCAGGCCAATCCTGGCAATTGGGGCCTCGGGCTCACGGTTTATCTGATCCTGTCCGGCTCGTGGCAGGAGACGCAGATCAGGTTCAGTGATTTTTTCACCATGGCAAAATCCAACGTCTTTCCCTGCTTGATATCCTCCTGGATCAGCTGGTTATAGCCTTCCACCTCCTTGATCTGGCTCACCAGCCTGTCGCGGCTCATGATCACCCCCGATGGGCCCTTGTCCGGGAATATCCTTTTTAGCAGCGATAGGTATTGGTTCACGATGGCAAGATGCTGGGCTGCCTCGTCATTTTCGCCGGTTTCCATATAGATGCTGGCCATCTCGTAATTTTCGGCGATGGAGTGCATATATTCGCCGAGGAGCTTCTGCCCCTGGGGCAGGCGGAACATATATTTGAGTTTGGCCTCCCTGTGGCAGCCGACGCAGAGGGAGAATATGGTTTTCGGCAACTCGGCGATTTCACTTTTAGCCCCGGCGCCCAGCGCTTTGTCCAGGCTGGCCATGATCATGTCCAGGTTCTGTATACGGGCCAGGAACTCCTCCTTGTTTATGGGAACTCCCTCCGCGTCCTTGGCCGGGATGGCGGACTGGGTCTTGGCCAGGTAGTCCCGTCCCAACTTGACGTGGGCCCGGGCGGCCTCGGTGTTTCCTTCATCAGCGGCTAACAGCATTCCTCTGTAGTTTCGGAATACTTCATGCATATTGCGCCGGAACTGGAAGCTGGAGATCGGTTCGCTGGCAAAGGTGGGAGCGGAGAAAATGAGAGTAATCAGACCGACAAATAAAATCCGTTTCATTGCCACCTCCTTTTTTCATCTTATATTATTAAAGTGCGTCCTTTGGCCGGTTTTGGCAAGCTCCGGCGGGGCGGCCAGGATATGTAACCTGTTGACTCCATCTGCGTTATTATTCATAGTTAAAGGATATGTTTATATCGGGCTGGCCTTCGGCCCAGCCAACGGCAATCCCAACAGATTGGATGTAGAAGATGTACAAAACCCATATGAGAACTGCAATATTTGCCCTCCTGGCCACGCTTTCACTGACCTGGGCCTCGGCAAAGGCCAATGATAGCGCGCTGGAGGAGGGGAAGATCATATATCAGCAGCGCTGTTTCCAGTGCCATGGGATGGAAGGCAAGGGTGATGGCACGGCGGCGGTGTATCTGCCCCGGCGACCAAGGGATTTCACCGCCGGATTGTTCAAGCTGAAAACCAGCATGCCGGATATAATGCGCGCCCGGGATGAGGATATATATAACGCCATCTCAGAAGGGTTGCTGGCCAACGGCATGCCATCATGGAAGAACACCCTCACCGCCGAGGAAATTAATAGCCTGGTGGTTTATGTAAAATCCTTTTCTGATTTATACCAGGGGGAGCCGAACCCACCGGCGATACAGGCCCCAAAAAGCGCCAGGACGCCCCAGACCGAGCGATGGGGACGCAAGGCGTACGTTGACTTGAAATGCATTGACTGCCATGGCGAGACGGGGGAGGGAAATCCTGAAAAGCTGTTGAAGGACGACTATGGCATGAGGATATACCCCAGGGACCTGACCCGCCCATGGACCTTTATCGGTCCGTATAACCGGGAGGCGTTATACGCCAGGGTCACCAATGGCATTCCACTCACCCCCATGCCGCCCCACTATGACCCCAAGATGGAGTCCACCCTGTCCCAGCAGCGGCTGGACGCCGTGGACTATATCATGAGCCTGGCGGAGGAAGCCGCGATAAAACGCGCCAGGAAAAACATGTTGGCCGCGGCGGCGGCGGTGATCATGGTCTCGTTTCTGGTGTATGGCTGGCTTCGCAGGCGCGGGCGTAAAGTAGCAGAATAGGGATCAGCGGAGCGGATAAGGCCAGGGGGGCCACCTGGTTGAACCCGACGCCGAACGCCACGAATCCGCCAAATCCACCGAGCCAGCCGAGGATGAAACCGTTGTTTTCCATGAGAAACAAACTGGCGGCGGAGGGAAAGTAGTTCTGGTTGGCCCGGAAAAAATGGCCCGCCTGGGCGCCGGAAACCATTATCAACAGGCAGTAGACCGGCAGCAGGGAGAAGTCATAAGGGAACCAGACCAGCAGGGCCAACGCCATGTAATAGGCTGCCAATCCAGCCCCATGCCAGGCCGACAGGCCCAGGGCCAGGCTCTCTTCGCCGGCAAGCCATCGGGGCATAAGCAGGCCGGTCAGCGCCCCGCCGATCCAGGCCAGCGTGGCGGTGATGAAGCCTGTATACGCCGCGGTGAGCAGAATCTCCATCTGGAAAAAATATGCCGTCTGCGCCAGGCCGAAATATAGCCCGAATCCGACCGCGTATACTCTGTGGATCATGGCGCCTCCCCGGTGATATATCTGCCCCGGACCAGGTTGAGGCTTCTGACCACAGGATGCCTGACGTTGGACAGGGAGATCGGCTTTGTGTCCCCCACGATAAGTTGCGCCTGCGCCTTGTCATACACAGTGGTTTTTTTCGGCGACAGCATGGCGCTCTCCGTCTCGATCTCCTTTTGGCCAAAAGGTATGTTCTCCCCCGCCATTATGAAGCTTCTTCCGGGGATATTTGGGACCACCAGGAATATCTGGGGGAAGACCGCCAGGGCCGCCGCCGCCACGGTCCTGGGGGTGATGGCCGTTTCCGAGAACGTGCCGCTGAGGGAGATGGAAAGCACGCCATTTGGCTTCAGCCTGCTCCTGGCCAGCGAGTAAAACTCCACCGAATGGAGCAGCCCCACCTGGATGGTGAGCGGAGCGGGGACATCCACGATGATAAGGTCATAGGCCTTGGCGGTGGAGCCCAGGTAATTCTTGGCGTCCTCGATGGTCAGCGACCAGTTGGATATGGTCTCCAGCCGGTTGATATGGTTGAGAAATCGCCGGCTGCCCTCCACTATGGCCTGGTCTATCTCCACCACATCCACATGGCCGGCCAAAGGCGCCACGTTGCGCAGCGATTGCAGCGATCCGGCGCCGATGATGAGCGCCTCTTTCGGGTGGATCAGCCTGGCCGGCAACAGCGAGAGGAAAGTGTTGAAACTCTCCAGGGAGGTGGAGCCGAAATTCATGTTTCCATCCAGGAATATATAGGTTTTCTCCGTCAGTCCCGAGCGGACGAAATCCACCTTCTGGTATGGGCTGTTGACGCTCATCAACGGCTGGGCCTTTTGGAAGTGGAGTGATTTTATAAAATGAGCCTCCAGGCTGGCGCGCTCGAGGGTCTGGAACGAGGCCCCATAGGCCACCAGGCCCAGCGCCAGCGCCGCAGCCATCGCGCGGTGGGGCAACAGCATGTATACAACGCCTGCCAACGATATCTGATACAGCATGGGCAGGGCCATGGGGGCGCCGCCCATGGTCAGGGCGAAGATGGCGCCGAAAAAAGCCCCTGCCAGCTCCGCCCCATACAGCCTGGCCAGGGTCAGGCCAGCGCCGGAGCGGTCCAAAAACCATGGCAGCAGGATGCTATAGAAAGAGGAGAGAAGGAACATTGCGAAAAACAGCACAAACGCGAAGGAGAACCCGGGGGATTGCTCATGGAGCAGGGCGGAGTAGTATCGTAAAGAGAAGGGCAGGGTGATATGCAACAGCCAGAAAACGATGGCCAGCAACCTGAGGCCTGGCAGGGAGAACCAGGCGCTGAGGTAATATCCGATGGAGTATCCAGCGAAATAGGAGACGGTGACCAGCAGGATCACGATCTCCGTGCCGCGCAGGATAGCGGAGATCTCCCTGATCATGAAAAACTGCAGCAGTATCAGGCAGAAACCGGCCAGGAATAGGGTGGCGGTGATCCTGTGCGATTGAGAAATCATGAGTTAGCGCAATACTCAGCTAATATGTAAAATTAAGTGGCAAAACATGACAAGTCTTTCTCCTGTACCAAGTCCGGCCTTGTGGCGATAAGGTCATTGTTAGAGTTGACGGACATCAGGGGGTTGTTTTCAATTATCTTAAACTGAAGTCAAAAACGCCATGATATTTTTCATTTTGCAGCTATTTTCTGAGCCTGAAGAATCTGGTAAATTACTAGTTTAGGGCGATCATTGTGTAAAAATTAAAGTTGAACAACTGGAGGCGAAATGAAGTTTTTTAAGCAGGGTGTTGGGTTTGCTATCGCCGTCTCTTTTATAGCCGTGAGCGCCTGCGGCATCAGCGGCGTTCTTGACAACTCCTCGAATAATTTTGATCCTAACGATCTTTCCACCGTGGCGTTGAAACCAGACGTGTCCTGGCATGATCAATATCTGACAGGCAGGCATTCCAGGTTCATCTGCGCCGATTGCCACACCTCAACCGCCCGGATCAATGGCGCCGCTCTCCGGGAGATCGATGGAAAGCTGATCTGCAACCAGTGCCATTCCGGCGAGTATGGCAGGACCGATCTGTTCAACCACGCGCAATACAAGACCGGTACATATTGCAACTCCTGCCATTTTTCCGACACCTTCAGGCAGATAGCCAGGATACCCCACGACAAGTTCCATCACGCCATTGGCGAAAAGACCCTTTGCGTGGAATGTCACGACAACAAGACCCCCTCAAAGCATCGCGGCCAGGGCTTGAACGGATCTTGCCAGATTTGCCATAAGTATCCCAAATGGAGCGGCGCCACGTTCGACCACTCCGTGGTGACCAGCGGCTGCGCCGATTGCCATAATCGCCCAGGGCATTTCGGCCCGTCGTGCGAGTGGTGCCACACACAGGGGATAAGCTGGGGTTACATTCATGGAGTGGGGGACAGCCGTGGGTGCGAGATGTGCCACCAGGGCGGAAATTATGATTGATGCCAACTGCTGACAAACTGCAATCATCAAAAAAGGCCCCGCCGACCTCGGCGGGGCCTTTCTTATTGGATAATTGCCCGGCTCAGGCGAAAGCCTTGGCCAGATGATCCCGATACTCGGCCAGATACGTCTCCACCCTGGGCTTTCGCATCACGTCGAACAGATGGAACGACGGGAGCGGCGCCATGCCCAGAAACTGCTGGGCCTTGTGGAACGGGTATAGAACGCCATCGGCGTCCCTGTCCTCGAAAAACTGGCCTGGGGTGTTGAAGGCGGTGGCGGGGGCGTTCCACGTGGGCGCGAACATATATTTTTTCCCCTGCATCAGCCCTCCCTGGCCGTAATTCTTTCCCAGGTCGCGGCCATCGCCGGCGTATAGCTTGCCATGGCTCTGGATGAAGACTTCATCGATATATTTCTTGAACAGGCCTGGGACGCCCATCCAGTACACCGGAAAGTTGTATATCACCGCATCGGCCCACATGAACTTGCCGATCTCATCCTCCACGGTGTAGGCTCCGGCGGCCATGGTGGTTTTCACCTCGCGGCCCATCCCCTCCAGGGCGCTTTTTGCGGTTTCCAGAAGGGCTTTGTTCAGCTCCCCCTTCGCGCGCCCCATGGGATGGTGCCCGTTGATTAAAAGGATTTTTTTCATAATGCTCTCTTCCTGTGGTTTTGGTCAATCTCCGCCGCCGGAAGCGGAGCCTGTTGCGTAAAGATCGATTATAGGGTATATTTTAGAAATGTATATGGAACCTGGATTTGCGATTCTGACCCTTTCGGCCCTCCTTGCGCCCTAGGCGCAAATAATACTTCACACCCAAACCCATAATTTCCCAAGGCAAACGCCCGTTTTGGCGATAAAATTAAACTTTTTGCGGCGGCTGACCTGCCGCCGGGCATAGGATATAGGATCATGGCAAAAAACAAAGATCAGGTAATCATTTTCGACACCACCCTGCGCGATGGAGAGCAGAGCCCGGGCTTCTCCATGACTATCGAGGAGAAGCTGACATTGGCCAGGCAGTTGGCCAGGTTGAACGTGGATGTAATCGAGGCGGGGTTTCCCCAGGCTTCCGTGGGCGATTTCGAGGCGGTGACCGCCATCGCAAAGGCCGTCCGGGGCCCCATCATCGCCGGATTGGCCCGGGCCATTCCCGGTGATATCGACCGGTGCGCCGAGGCGGTGAAACACGCCAAGAAGAAGCGCATCCACACATTCGTGGGCACCAGCCCCACCCATATCAAATATCAGCTGAAGAAGACCCACGACCAGGTGCTGACCATGGCCCGCGACGCCGTGCGCCGCGCCAGGGGGCACGTGAAGGATGTGGAGTTTTCCGCCATGGACGCCTCCCGCACAGACCGCAGGTTCCTTTATGACGTGATTCAGGCGGCCATCGAAGAGGGCGCCACCACGGTGAACATCCCGGATACAGTGGGATACGCCATCCCCGCCGAGTTCGGCGAGTTGATCGCGTCGATCCGGGCCAACGTGCCGAATATAGACAAGGCGGTGATTTCCGTCCATTGCCATGACGACCTGGGCCAGGCGGTGGCAAACTCCATAGAGGCCGTGCGCAACGGCGCCCGGCAGGTGGAGTGCGCCGTCAACGGCATCGGCGAGCGCGCCGGCAACGCCTCGCTGGAAGAGGTGGTGATGGCCATCGCCACGCGGCCGGATTACCTGAAGGTGGTCACCCAGGTGGACACAAGGGAAATACACAAGACCTCCCACCTGCTGATCTCCATCACCGGCATCCCGGTGCAGCCGAACAAGGCAATTGTGGGGGAGAACGCCTTCGCACATGAGTCCGGCATCCACCAGGATGGCGTGCTCAAGGAGAGGACCACGTTCGAGATTATGACGCCGGCCTCCATCGGGCTGAAGAAGAACAAGCTGGTGCTGGGCAAGCACTCGGGCCGGCATGCCTTTTCCAAGCGGCTGGAGGAGCTGGGCTATAAGCTGAAGCAGGAGGCGATGAACAAGGCTTTCGAGCTGTTCAAGGCCCTGGCGGACAAGAAGAAGGAGATCTTCGACGAAGACCTGGAGACTATCGTGGGCGAGGAGATATCCACCGCCGCCTCGCGCCAGGTGTTCGAGCTTGTCCATGTGCAGACCACTTCAGGCACCGGCACCATCCCCACGGCCACCGTGACGTTGCGCAAGGGGAAGGAGCTTCTGACCGATTCGGCCACTGGCGACGGCCCGGTGGACGCGGCCTTCCGGGCAATGGAGAGGATAACCGGCATCAGCGGCCGGCTTGAGACGTATAACATCCGCTCTGTCTCCCAAGGCAAGGACGCGGTGGGGGAAGTGACCCTGCGGGCGCGCATAGGCGCCCAGGTGTGCGCTGGCAAAGGCTCCTCCACCGATGTCATCGAAGCCTCCGCCAAGGCGTGGTTGTCGGCGCTGAACAGGAAAGCGGGAAAGTGATATAATGGCGCCGGTTGGGCGTGGAACTATTATTCGGGAGGTCATGCAATGAGCTGGTTTTCAAAGGTTAAAAAGCCGCTGGAGGCCATTACTTCCACCAACAAGATCCCGGAGGGGATCTGGAAGAAATGTGACGACTGCAAGGAGATAGTCTATGGCCAGGAGTTGGAGCGCAATTTCCAAAGGTGCCCCAAATGCGGCCATCACCACCGGCTATCGGCCCTGGAGCGGATTAGGCTGCTGACAGACCCTGGCACGTTCCGGGAGCTCGACGCGCAACTGGCCCCCAACGACCCTCTGAAGTTCCGCGACAGCAAAAAATACCGGGACAGGATAGTGGACTCGCGCAAGAAGACGGGATTGGCCGAATCCGCCGTGTGCGGCTCCGGGCTGCTGGAAAACAGGCCGGTGGAGATCGCTGTGCTCGATTTCGACTTCATCGGCGGCACCCTGGGCTCTGTGGCGGGGGAGAAGATCACCCGGGCCATCGAGCGTGGGATAAAAGGCGGCCATCCTGTGATAATAGTATCCTCCTCCGGCGGCGCCAGAATGCAGGAGGGGATTTTCTCCCTTATGCAGATGGCCAAAACCTCCTCGGCCCTGGGCGAGCTGGCCGAGGCGAAAATTCCATTTATTTCAGTGCTGGCTCACCCCGTCACCGGCGGCGTCACCGCCAGCTTCGCCATGCTAGGCGACGTGATCATCGCAGAGCCCAAAGCGCTTATCGGTTTCGCCGGACCCAGAGTTATCGAGGAAACCATCCGCGAGCAACTGCCCGAGGGCTTCCAGCGCTCCGAATTTCTTATGGAGCATGGCTTTGTGGACATGGTGGTGGACCGGCTGGAGCTGAAGTCCACCATCGCCAGGCTCCTGGATTATATGTGTGGAGAGATCGCCTGCCCCCTGCCACTGCATGAGGAGCCGGACGAAAACAACAGCGAACCCTGACCAAGGGCGCGGCCTGTTTCAATGACCTATAACGAAGCCAGGATCTTTCTGGATTCGCTGGCTTTCCATGGCATGAAGCTGGGGCTGACCAACACACTGAAGCTGCTGGAAAGGCTGGGGAATCCGCATCGCTCTTTCACCGCCATCCACGTGGGCGGCACCAACGGCAAAGGCTCCACCTGCGCGGCCATTGCCAGCGTGCTGGCCGCCGCCGGCGTCTCCAACGGGCTATACACATCCCCCCATCAGGTAAGTTTTCGGGAAAGAATCGTGGTCAACGGCGTCATGATCTCCAGGGAAGACGCGGCCAACCTGATAGCCGAGACAAGAATGGCGTTGGAATCGGAGCCGGGACTTGTGGTGACCTATTTCGAATTTCTCACCGCCGCCGCGTTTCTACATTTCGCCAGGAGCGGCGTCCGGGCGGGGGTGATCGAAGTTGGGCTTGGCGGCAGGTTCGACTCCACCAACGTGGTGGATCCGGCTGTGTCGGTCATAACCGGGGTGGCCATGGATCACATGGCCCATCTGGGAAACACCCTGGAGCAGATCACCATGGAAAAATGCGGAATCATAAAGCCGGGTCGACCGCTGGTTATGGGGCCGTGCGCGGAATCGGTGGCGAAGGTGGCCATGACAATCGCGGATGAGCGCTCCGCGCCATTGCATATGGCAGGAATAGATTTCTCCGCCAAGAGGGTGGGGATGGCGGAAAATGGGGAGAGCCTGGATTATGTGAGCCCCGGCGCTGAATACAAGAATCTTCTGATAGGACTGCGCGGCGCCAAACAGGTGGACAACGCCGCCCTGGTGGTCACATCGGCGCTGCTCTTGCGGCAGGGTGGGATGGAGATTACAGATGAAGCCATTCGCCGGGGGCTGGTGGAGGTGAAGATCGCCGGCCGGTTCGAGACGGCGTTGCATACACCGGCGCTGATACTGGATGGCGCCCACAACCCGGAAGCCGCCGAGGCCCTATGCAGGACCATCATGGAGCGGTTCGGCCCGGGCCGGGCGGATATCGTGTTCGGCGCCATGCGGGACAAGGATTACACGGCCATGCTGGCGGCCCTGGCCCCGGTGGCCAGAAGCTTCATCTGCTACTCGCCAAAAGTGCCCCGGGCCGAAGACCCCAATAAGCTGGCGGCGGCGCAAACTGACAAACGGGTTCCCACCCGCGTTGCCGATGGTGTGGATGACATTCTGCGATTCATCAAAACAGCGGGGGAGGGCGCCTTAATAGTGGTTACCGGCTCGTTCTACACCATAGGGGAGCTTCGGGCGGCGATGCGTGGGGCCGTCGTGGAGAAGGATTAGATACATGCTCAGTGGAGAATGATCAGATGTGGATTATATCGTTTATATCTTCTGGTATTATGTGTAAAAGAAATAACAAACTGATGGCATATTGGGGGTGATTCCTCCGAATGAATTTGGTTCTTCGTCTTGCACGAAATTGAGAAAGAAACGAGCATGGAGGCAGCCCGTCCAGTTGCGGGGTGAGGGTGAATAAGATGCGTGTTATTGCGATCATTTGTAGTGTAGTTGTGGTCATCTGCATTGCGACAAGTAACTTGTATGCGGGAGAAGGTTCTGCTGCAAACCAAGAAGCTGTGGATTATGATTGCTTAAGAATCCCCGGAGAGAATGAACAGAATCAATGCCAGCAATTGAAGAATGTAGCTAACTATTTTTATAAACTGAACCTGAAATCATATTTTCCCGAAGATTATAACCCTATCGTATTAAAGGCAGTGGAATGTTTTAACGCGAGCAATGAGGGAAAAGAAACATGCATAAAAGCCAGGAAAACGCTAAGGTATGAATATAGTTTTATTGGGGATTCTCTGCATACATGGGATACCGGGTTTTTCAGTGAATCTTTTAGAGCGGCGGCAAAGGAATGCGGCTTTCCGAGTTATGTTCAATTGCATGTAAAGACGCATGAATTATGGTTTATCGTATGCAATGAAAGTGATGGCCCAGAGCTAGCATTTATATATGAGCATTTAACAGAAAAAGTCGATAAAAATGTCTATCGCAGAAAGAAAATACAAGAAAATGTATTTAAATAATGTTTGGTATTAGCCCGACCTGGCCTCTCCTTTAAGAACTTGAAAGGTTGCAGGGATACGGTCAAGATCATACGCAATGTGATATGATATAGACATAAGTTGGAACCGGGGGCGTTCTGGTTTCGACGGGAATGCTTAGGTTTCAGGTCGCGCGCCGTGGTGGTCACCAACCACGTAAATACTAGTGGCACGCTTATAATCGCCAACGATTATAATTACGCTGTCGCCGCTTAATTAGCGGCCAGCCGTCTCCCCCGTAAGTTCCTGCGGGACGGGTGGAGGCGTAGATTAGCGGGATAGCCAAGAAGAGTGGCCCACCGGCTTCAAGGCGAAACAAAGGAGGGCTGGCGCCCGCCGAGCCTGTTTCTGGGCAACCGGCGGGGGCGAGACTTTAATCAGAAACTATGCGCGTAGAAGCTTGGCGCCGAGATTTTCGGACAGGGGTTCGACTCCCCTCGCCTCCACTATCAACATTGTTATATTACAATGAGTTAGACTCCGCAAACCCCCAAAAATCTTGCCACTGGTTTGCCACTGAAACAATGGCCCTGTCTTATTTAGGATCATTTATTCTCCTTTCTGCGTCTCGTGTTTTTGTGCATATTTATTACCGCAATCCGTGCAGCTTTGGTTACCCTGGCGTACCGATCTTTCACAATTTCGGCGGTATTCAGAAGGAATAAAGCGACTTGTTCAAAGGACCACCCTTCGCTGAGCCGCTGGGTGGCCCAGGAATGGCGGCCGAACTCGTTGAGTGTGATGTTCTGGAAACCGGCTATTTTCCGGGCACGGCTGAATAAATTACCAAGGGCATTCATGGTGTATGGGCCGCCTGATTTCGGATTGATGAAGACGTAATCCTCCGGGCCGTATACCCTGCCGGCCAGCGACTCCCGCACTATAGCCACCAGTTCTTCATCCAGGGGAAAAACGCTGCCACCAGTCTCTTTTACTTTCGGGAAGGGTTTATACGTTTCACGATCGAAGGCGCCTCCTACTACGTATTCCATTTTTGAGAAGATCACATCTTTAACCTTCAACGCGCGCGCCTCGTTCACCCGGCGGCCGGTTTTCACCAGCCACCGCAGGAGAGGACGAACATGCTCCGGCGCAGCGGCGATAATCAACTCCTGGTCTTCAGGGTCGAGGTATCTGATTACCCGCTCAACGGCTTCCAGCTCTGGAAACTGAAACTGAAGGGGAGGGATGTCGCCCTCAGATACTGCATGATTGAGTAGATGACGAATCCCATCTCTGGCTTTTTTCTTAATCGTATCAGAAGCATCCGTGCCGGTGGTGACGCTGGTAAGGGTGTCCAAAAACTTCTTTATTTCAGCCCGGTCAATATCTTTCAGAAAATAATTTCCAAAGTGTGGCAACAAGTACAGACGCTGATATTTTTCGAGCTCGATATACGCGCTTTGTGAAAGCCAAGCTCGAGAGTCATGAGCCTTCTTAGTCCGTTGTTCAAGCTTTTCCAAATATTCTACAACATAGTTGCTATAGAGCAGCCGAGCTGACTGGATGGGATCATATTTTCTCGAATCATACGTACCCTGGTGAATCTCCGACTGAATTTGCATCTTGAGTGACAGCCCAGTGACAAGTGTCAGCGGTTGCCTTGTTACCGGGTCGCTGAAAATTCTTTGGCGGCGACCTGGATAATTCTTGACTCCAGTAATTTGCAGATAGATCTTCTGTGGCCGGATGGATGGGTGTTTCGAACATTTCATGTTTTGATCAAATCCGGAGCCGCAGGCTCCACATTTCTCAACTGTGTAAATGTGTACTGACATTTTTCTGACAAGCCCCCCTGAGTATGGCATAAACATGGCGGACAGCAGGTCATCCTCCGCAGGGGCCATTTTCTGCCAATCCTGATGACAAGTCAAATAATCTAAACTCACTTATCTCGCCAGACTCAAATAATCGCAACAAAAACCGTTAATAGAGTGAACCACAAGAAGCCGCGCATGTCGACTAAATATTTGAAAAGTGACAACTTACAGCATAATAGGTAGGTTGTCACTTACTGCGCGGATAAATTAGAAGAAAACCTTGGAATTATTAAGGACTATCAATCTAACAGATTGTAATAAAAGAGGATAAGGCTGGTTTTATGTCATTTATTGGCGCATTATAATTTGTCTAAAAATGGCATCAAATGCCATGATGGAATGGCGAAAATGCCCCAAAAATAATTTATCTGTGGGGCAATAATCTGACAATAAAATATCCCTTGTGCGCCATAAAAGCGCCTAATGCGCCAGATGAACAGCCATTCTAGGTTTTGGGTCATTCGTTGAAACATTCTTTCAGTGGCTGGCTTGACTGGCCCTAAAGTGGTCGGTAATTATCGCTTTCCAAGACAGCCAGATTCCGCAAGGAAACAATCTTGGAGCCGGTATAAAATCAATAATCCCATTCTTCATGGCGGACTGGTAACCGATTGAGCATCTCTTTGTAGAACTTCCATTTTGGCATCAGCCGATCCATCAACTCCACAAAGCGCAAATTATGGGTGGGCTCTATGAGATGCGCCATTTCGTGCACTACGATATATTCTAGACACTCCCTTGGTTTCTTGGCCAGGTCGGTATTGAGCCTGATGCTCTTTGAGTTGGGGTTGCAGCTTCCCCATTTTGTTTTCATTCTCTGCACATAAACCTTACGCACCTTCACGCCAATCAGTGGTTCCCATTTATCTACTAGCGCGGGCGCAATTGACTTTATTTGACTCCGGTACCATTCATCAAATAATTCCTGGCGTTTGGCTTTGCTGGTCTTTGGCCGGATCCGCAGAATAAGCTTGCTTTGTGTGTGTTCTATCATGGAAGGGCTATTGGACTCTATAACCTGTAGAAGGTATCGCCTACCCCACAGATAATGGCTTTCCCGTTCCAGATATTCACGCTTGGTCTCGCGCGCTTGCTCCCGAAGTTTCTTCTGCTGTTGCTTAATCCAACCAAGTTTGGAAATTGCAAAAATACGAATGTTTTCAAGATTCATATGGCTGGGAGCGGATATTCTCACTTTGCCGGTGGGGGGATGTACGCTTAGGTGAATGTTCTTGATTTTCTTCAGGGTCACATCCACGTCAATGGCCCCCAAGTTGAAACGCATAGATTTCAATATTCCCTTTGGGCGCTTAAAATTTGAAATATTCGCTCTACTTCCGTTGGGTCGCTATTCAAAATGGAGAGAATGCCCCCCTTGATTACATTCTCCTTGGCTTTAATTCCTCGCCAACCGTCTGGACGGATGCTCCGTACCGTCTCGTCGATTTTCAGCGCCAGATCTTCGTTGCGATTCAAGTTGTTGTATAGGGCCATTTTTCCAGGCGTGTTCAAAGTAGCCGGGGTATCATCCGACTTGCCAGTTATGTAGAAAATACAGAAATTCCTCGAATGCTGGGTGGAAAATTCGTGATAATACGTAATGGAGACATGGCAGAACAATATCTGGTGTTTTCGCCATCGGGTTTGTCCGTTTATCATGCAAACATTGTTGAAAGATTCTGCCATTACCGCAGTATAAATGGCAGTTATAATTCAAAACGGAATTATTACGAAATTAAAGATCAAGAATGGTGTGTGCTGGGTGGTGGACTGTGGTTGCTTGATGAAGTGACAAAAACAATAAAACTGCATGGTGAATCACAAGCCTATGGAAAATATGATAAACAAATGCGTATTTCGCTAAAATCGGCCACTGATTCCGCAGCAAACCGGCCGGCCGTTTCACTGCAAACCGGCCACCCGTACCGCGGCGAATCGGCCACGCCTTCGGAGCGCAGCGACGCTGTTTTAATCATCTTCCTTCAGCTTTATGTTTTCGTCAACTTCGATCTGGTTTTTCTCATCGATTCACCTTTCATCGACACTTTATAGGCGTTGTGCACAAGGCGGTCCAGGATGGCGTCGGCGAGAGTAGGGTCGCCCATAGTTTCGTGCCATTTGCTCACAGGCAACTGGCTTGTCACGATAGTAGAGCGAAGGCCGTGCCGGTCCTCCATGATCTCCAGCAGTTCGCGGCGCCCTTCCGTCGTCAGGGGAGCCAACCCGAGATCATCAAGGATTATCACATCGGCCCGCGCCAGCGCCTTCATGATTCTGCCGTAGCGTCCGTCCGCCCTGGCCACTGATAGCTCGTCCAGCAGTCTTGGCAGCCTGAAGTAGGCGGCGGTATGTCCATCCAACAGCGCCTTGTGGGCCAGGGCGCAGGCGATCCAGGTTTTGCCCGCGCCAGTTGGGCCTTCGATCAGAATGTTGAGATGTTCGCCGATCCAATGGCAAGTGGCCAGCTTGGTCATAAGTGATTTGTCCAGCCCCCGGTGATGACGGTAATCGATATCTTCCAGGCAAGCCCGCTCCCGCAGCCTGGCGTTTTTCAGCCGGATACCCAGCCGCCGGTTCTCCCGCTCGGTCATCTCCCGGTCCACCATCAGCCCCAGCCGTTCCTCGAATGAGAGCGAGCCGATATCAGCCGTTCCCATCTGCTCGCCAAGAGCTTTGGCCATGCCAGTGAGCCGCAGCTCGTGGAGCTTTTCCAATGTGGGATGATTAAGCATTTATTATTTCTCCTTTCAGTGGTAGTAGTCCGATCCCCGGATATTCGGATGATCGTCAATGCCGGTCTGGGGCTCTTGTTTTCCGGGCAGGGGCTGTTTGTCCAGGCAGGTTTGCAGTATGGACCTGACGCTTCTGTACGAGATGGCGTTGACCGCCAAAGCCCGGACGCAGGCCGCCTCCAGCCGCTGGGGGCCATACTCCTTGCCAAGGCGCATCACGCCCAGGCACGACCGGAACCCTTGTTGCGGATGAGCTCTGCCCTCCATGATTGCCGCCGCAAGAGCCGCCGTGGCAGGTCCGGTTTTCTCCGCCCACCCAACGATCCTCGAAGGTGTCCATTCCAGATAGGCCTGGTGAGACCTGGGCATATGTTCCTTGACGGTGGTGTGTTTCCCCTTCTGACGGCTTTTTA
>Ga0224495_10001652_pt1 | contig 15464 bp, 17 predicted proteins | sample SF_Jul11_sed_USG_FD_168128 | JGI IMG/M metagenome (GOLD analysis project Ga0224495, IMG submission 168128) | Sediment microbial communities from San Francisco Bay, California, United States - SF_Jul11_sed_USGS_4_1 | ecosystem: Environmental > Aquatic > Marine > Sediment | place: USA: California... | reverse complement strand
ATAGAACTTGCCCTGCCCCTGATCATTCCACACTCACAACCAACCCGAGGGAGAACCCGCCATGCTTAAACTCTATTACGTCCCCGGCACCTGCGCGCTGTGCCCGCACATCGTGCTGCATGAGGCCGGTGTCAGCTTCACCGCCGAAAAAGTGAACCCCAAGGACAAGATCACCGAAAGCGGTCAGGACTACAACGCCATCAACCCCAAGGGCTATGTTCCCGCATTGGTGATGAACAACGGCGAGCTGCTGACCGAAGTCTCGGTGATCGCACAATACATCGCCGATCTCGTCCCCGACAAAAAACTCGCGCCACTGGCCGGCACGCTGGAACGGTACCGCCTGCAGGAATGGCTGAGCTTCGTCTCAAGCGAGATACACAAGAGCTTCAGCCCGCTGTACAACCCGAAATATTCCGACGATGCCAGGGTCCTGCAGAAGGAACGCCTAAACCTCAGGCTCGGCGTCGCCGCGAAAATGCTGGCAGGCAAGGATTACCTGATGGGCAAAACCTTTACTGTCGCCGACGCCTACCTGTACACCGTGCTGAGATGGTCGCCCCGTTTCGGGATCGACCTTGCCACATGGCCCGCGCTGCAAAGCTACATGGAACGCATCGCCGCGCGCCCGGCGGTAAAGGCTGCGATGGCAGAAGAGGGGCTGCAGGCGTAAGGCACCGCAGCCTGCCCTTACTGCATGACTCGCGGGGCAGATCGCCGGAGCAGTTTTACGACCCGGACCCAAGACACAAATGGATGCCCTGACGGTAAGGGGTCGGCTGCACGCCAAATGCCGCCTCGATTTTGCTGCTGTCTAAGCGATAGTCGTACTCGAACTGATACATCATTTCATCATTCTCGCGCAGCACGGGCATGAATAACCCCATCAGCCTCAGCATCCAGCGCGGCGCAACCTGCAGCTTGTAAGGTCTGCCTGCCTCGGTGCAGGCCAGGCGCACGAAGTCTGCACCGGTAAGCATCTCCTTGGTGGTGGGCAGATGCCAGGTCTGGCCATATGCCTCAGCCGATCTTCCCAGCAAAGCCAAAGCACGACCTGCATCCGGCGTGAATGTGAAAGTGTGCACGGCATTCGGGTTGCCTACCCACTGCGGCGCTTTCCCGGCCTTGAGGCGATCGAACACCACGGCATGCGGAAGACTTTGCACCGCGCCCGGGCCGTAGAAATCTGCCGCGCGCACGATCATCGCCTGCAGGTTGCCGCCGCGCATTTCGTCAAGCAGCATCGTGGCGATCTTCGCCCTGACCTCGCCCTTCTTGCTCGCCGGGTTGAACGGCGTATCCTCCGTCATCGCGCCATCCACCCGGCCATAGGCATACACGTTGTCGAAGAAGACCAGCCGCGTGCCATGCTGCTTGCAGGCGTCAATTGCATTACGCATCACGCGCGGCCACTGCTCCTGCCAGACAGTTGCGTCGTATTTCAAACCTGCAACGAGGTACGCTGTTTCACTGCCGGCGACGGCATCGGCGGTCGCTTTACTGTCCAGCAGGTCGGCTGAAAATGTTTCGTCGGTCTGGTTGACCCGCACAGGTTTGCGGCTCACCTGACGGATGGCTGGCACATGCGCGGCCAGCGCGCGCGATAGCTCCCGGCCAATAACGCCATTGGCGCCCAGTATCGTATGCATGGCTCTATGCATATCTATTAGCCCCTATTCGTTTTCCTAACGCAAAACCATTACGTTGCCGCCCCTGTAGCTCTACTTGTTTTTCCATCGCTCCAGCCTCGGAATACCCCGGGTCAATATCCAGGCCAGAATGCCATTCATTCCGGATTTCTTCATTTCCTGAATGCAATACTTCTGGAATTTCTGCGCGGTATCGATCTCCGGAGGATTGAGAAATTTCCCGTTCGCGAAGCACATGGAACAATACTTGTCGCTAATCGAACCATCTGCATTGGTTCCGCCGCCCTTTTTATCCCGATTCATCGGGTAGCCACAACTCTGACAATTTTTGCTCATGATCAACGACCTCCTGTCAGCACATAACGACACAGATCACTTTAGAACTCCCAATCAAAGAATGCAAACTTTCAGTAACAACCATCAATGAAGTCTGGCATGATTTTGCACGGGGCCGTCACCTTTATTTCCATCAGCCGCTATAATACCGCCAACAAAAAAGGAACGATGCCATGCGCCCTTCTATAGCACTGCAAACCCACCGTGAGGCGATCCGCGAGATTGCCCAGCGTCATCGCGTGCTCAATGTGCGCGTGTTCGGTTCAGTGCTGCATGGGAATGACACCGAAGACAGCGACCTCGACCTGCTGGTCGAACCCACATCCGAAACCACATTGATGGACATTGCCAAGATACAAGTTGAGGTGGCTAAGTTGCTAAATATCAACGTGGATGTATTGACGCCGAATGCGTTACCCGACAAATTCCGCGCGCAAGTGATGACCGAAGCCGTAGCAGTATGAGCAAGGCTGACATCCTGCGCATCCCGGATTACCTCGAGCATATACTCGAAGCGATCGAGCGCATTGACCGCTACCTTGAAGACACGGACGAAGTTGTGTTTCTGAATGACCAGAAAACGCAGGATGCGGTAGTGCGCAATTTTGAAATCATCGGCGAAGCGGCGCACAACATCGAAAGCTACCATGCGAAATTTGCAGCCGCTCATCCGGAAGTGCCATGGACGGCTGTGTATGCCATACGCAACCGCGTTGCACACGGCTACTTCAAGGTTGATCTGGGTATGATCTGGAAAACTATCCACACCGATTTACCGGAACTACACGCGCAGATCAAACGGCTGCTCGATCAAATCACGCAATAGCCAAAACCATCTGTTTTGCTCCATAGTTTCGATAGTTGTACACAAGTACCGGGAGAATGGAACGGTACGCCTCCCTCGTACCGTCGATGGGGTGTGCTGATGCAAAACTTCGCCCCAATGCCAATGCAAATCCCCCCCACGCACTACCCAATCCCCAGTATCCACCCCTCCAGGGCCGCGATGCGGCGCTCGGGCAGCGTCAGCGGTGGGTCAAAATAGCGCTCAAGAATACCTCGCAGTGCACTCTCTTCCAGCCAGCGCGCCACTGAGTAGGCATCGCGTTCATCCGGCGTGCGCCCATTCCTGCCTTCGTAGCGGTTGCGAAAGATCGAGGGGTAAACCTCGGCGATGACCGATACGCCGACTGGCGGTATCCAGCCATCGAACGGCCAGAAAAACAACTTGTCACCCATCTGTTCGCGCAAGAACCGCAGCCATGGAATGCCTGAATGCGTGGACTTGGCCACCGTGCCCTGCGCGTCGAAGTGAAAAACGCTTTTTGCAGAAGAGGTCCAGCGCTCGCACAGCCGAAACTCACCGGTTGATCCGGGTAAAATAACATCAGTCCCCTCACCCTTGCAGGGGTAACCAGCGACTTGGCTGGCGTTTTTTGGCAGCCTAGTCGAATGGCTAGTAGTTCCATCAGAGGGCTAGGGAGGGGGTAGAAGCTTTACCCTCTCTCCTGATTTAAAAATCACCGTTCGGCCTGAGCTTGTCGAACCATGAACGGATGACGCTGCCACCATGCGCCATCGCGGATGAAATCAACATAGCAGTGCGGTTGATCGGTGGGCCAATAGCGGCAGAAATCCTCCAGAAACGCTGGCCACGAACTGAGCCGGTAGCGCTCGAAATAACTCAGTGGAAAAGAGAAGCCGTGATCAATACCGATCAGCAACGGCTGGTTACCCTGCAGCTCGGCCAGCAGCCAGTGCGCAACCTCCTGGCGCGACCAATTCCTGGCCGGCGGTGCGGGGCGTACCGGCCGGGGTTCGCCATTCGGCGCGGCCACATACACCTGCAAGCCTTTAATGCGGCTCGTGGGCGTTTCAACGCCGGAGTAGTCGATGCCGACAAAACGCTCGAATTTCATGTCTGCTCTTCGTTTACACCCATACTGACCAGCGTCCCAAATGGCCTTAACACCGGCTGAAATCGCAGTTTGATGTCATGAAGGGTAGGCACGGCAAATCCCCTCTTTGTTGTTATCCCTACACGTGGCTTTCTGGTTTCAAGCATGCGAGAGAGATCGTGTCCCCTATTACTTTAGAGTAAGCCTTATCAGCTTCGTCTTTGCTCGAATAAGCACCTAGAATAGAATGAACAAAATGCCTCGATTTTTCATCGAGCTCAATTCCGACAATTGTCCATTTACCATCTGCACGTTCACTCATAACCAAAATTGATGATTTTTCCTTAAGGATTACAGATTCATGCACTATTAGCCTAAGACAAATTTCATCATGCTCGCTATAAGCCAACACCGATCCGCAATGAAGATTGCGAAAGTAATCATCAAGAGTAGATGCACTGAACTCTTGAGGGCAACAAGGAAAATACGCGGGGGCTCGCCACATATATTGTGCGCACCATGGTGTTAAGGCCAGCTCAAGACCTGGCTCTCTACCAAGGCCTACCTCCCACTTTTGAAGCGGCTTAAAAACTCTTTCACCAAAAGAATTTCTACAGGCGTTTTCATGTCTTGCTCGCTTTGGGCTTTTATTTAGATTTCCCCAAGTAGTCATTCGCACCATACAGTTTTTTGCTTCTTCCGGTGTCACTGTACGCATCCACTTAAAATTAGGTTCACCTTGAAGTTCATTTAACATCGATGGTCTTTCAAGAAATGCCTCAACACTACCGCATAGATATTCAATCTTTTTGCGAGTCACTGGATTGTTAAGCGCATTCTCCAAGCGACTTAGCCATCTTAGGTTTTCAGGGCGGTTGTTCTGGCGATTTGTATCAACGTGATCAACCACATAATCTGGTGAGGGTGGTGCGCCATGGTACGCGATCGCGACTATCCTGTGGACCCGTGTCTGCGAGATATACAGATAACCGTTTTGGGTATTGAGCTTTCCAAAAACCCATTTGCCATCGGTCGGACGCGGTCGTTTACCCGGCCGAGGATGACGCAAGACAGCACCGTTATCACGAACTGAATACTGTTCTTCAACAAAACTACAATCTACCTCGCACCGGAAATCATGTACGCTAACGCTTATCATGACTTCACCCCCAATGATGCTAAAGTCCTTCGTGCACCACCAGTCCATTTTTCAACAGAAACCTTTGGCTTGCCAAAACCAATATGCCCCGCTACGCGCGGGAGGCAGATAGTAGTTTTACCATCGCAAAACATCTCACCATTGGAGGTTTGATGTGAATGAAATACAGTTAACGTAACATTATCTACTGCATTATTAATTTGCACGAAATGGTGCATAGGAACATCGCGGTAGAATTTAAAGACCTCCCGGTATGCTTCGTTGTTCTCAACAAGAAATTTTGCCAACTTCTCAAAACTTCTAAATGGTGGATATTGACTAGCCCACCACTCGTCAGAGAAGAGCGGTCCGTAGACCGCTTCGCCAAGTGTGTAACTAACTGGTAGATCAGATGACAAACCTTCAAGATTCCTTCGACGCTGGTCGATAAAATCATCAGTGGTCATCACGATAATATCGGCCTGAGCCAAATTGCTGATGGGATAATTTGTATCCGCCAGCATGGCGTTTTTGGATGGATAGCCAAAGTAAGCTGCCACCAGCTCATGTGCATGAGCGGCTTTTAACTTGATGTGGTACTTTTCGTCGGTGAAGGTGCGCAGAGAGTCCGCACATATCTTGGAAATATTTTGATTCATGAGAGAATCCTCCATTTAATGGCGCTGGACTTTATGTTCGGTTGTCGTGAGCGTTCATCACAACCATGCCAGCGGTTTAATAAAGGACTACCATGAGGCAAGTGGTTTTGCAGCGTATCGTCTTTTCGGGCGCTCATACCTGAGGCATTCGATTCCTTATACCAGGATATAACATAGAATCGTAATATTCAAGCTCAGTACTAAAGGGCACTGCCCCCTTACTCTCGCGAGCTTTTTCAAGATTTTTTGGGGCTGCTTTTTATGTGCGATCACGTCGCGCTACTTTGCTTGCCCTGATCCCGGCGGCTTGCTCACCTGCAAGCCTTTAATACGGCTCGTGGGCGTCTCAGCGCCAGAGTAGTCGAGGCCGACAAAACGCTCGAATCTCATCTCTGCTCTTCGTTTACACCCATACTGGCCAGCAACCCAACCATTGGCTTTAACACCGGCTGGAATCGCAGTTTAATGTCATGAATGGAAGGCACGGCAAATCCTTTCTTTGATGTTATCTGTTCACGTGGCTTTCTGGTTTTAAGCATGCGAGAGGAATCGTGGGCTGCCCCGGAAATTGCTTGCACAAACTGCCAGCAACAAATCAGCCAAATACATTAACTAGCGCTGACCATTTTACCGCTACCGGCTCACCTCTTAACTTACCCATATTTTGCACATGTTGATCGACCCATCCTGCACTCAAGTGCGCTACGCAATCCTGATCGGCTAACCAACTAAGCTGCACACACAAGTAGTCGCTGGTAGGTTCGGGGTAGCCCGTACTTTTCATCGCAGCATTGTTTACGAGCACAGGATCAGACACGATCCGCGCTAGAGCGACTTTTCCATTGTCTGGGCAGTACAACAGCAGCAACTGAGAGTAAAGCAACCCCGAATTTGCGGCGACACCGCCTGTACGATCTTGCGTACGAACGTTGTAACTTTTCGTACGTTGAATCCAATCTAAGTGTGCAGCGCTCTTAACATAACCTAACAACACCGTCGTATCGGGGCCAGGTCGAATGAGTGATATTGACGATGGATGAGTTTGACCAACCTGGTATGGTCCGTAAACCTCTTCCAGCCAGTAGCGACCACGCTCATGCTGCGTTAGACGTGTTGCCACATGCTCGAAGACATGGTCTAGAAACGTACGCAGTGTAGATAAACCACTCGCATCGCCCTCCTTTGAAGGACGAAGTGCAAAGGCGCCGAGACCTGGAAGTAGCTCCAGATATTCCTTGAAATCAGATTTGTCTGCTGGATCACCGTCACCAGGATAAATCACATATGCGCCGGCCGAACGTCGAATTGCATCACGATAAGCGTGCATCTTCAGAAGGTCGGTGCGAAGTGCACCGCCACGCCGCATATCAGGCCCAGATGACTCGACCTCGTCTGTGTTGACTAGGTCATCACTTTGGCCAAACAGTTCAGTAATAAAGTTGACTCGGTACTTCGCATCAAAGTGTAGAACGATGGGCTCGAATGCTGCGGCCTCCTCCTCAGGTGCTTTGATTATGAGCGAATAGTCCGGGCGCATTGGCCGTGTCCAAGAACCAGTCTTTGACCCGCCCTGACCAAAAGTTCTGTTAAAACACAGTTCAATCTGCATTTTTCGGCTAAGCCGCTCTACAAAACCAGATAACACAGTTTCCTTCCCGGTCTGCAACACTACGTTCAGGCCGTCGCTGCGAATTTGTATAAGTGGTTCTAAGCTGAATGACTGGTCGGCCAGCTTGGAAACTAACTGGGCTATCTGGAGGAATACCCAAAACTCATACAACGTTGCAACATCACGCTGACCTGCTGTAAATCGCGTATCAGTAGCACTCCATGAAAGCTGAGCAGCCACCTCAAACTCCAAGTACGCTCGAAAAACTTCTCGATATCCTTCTCGTCTATGAAGTACTTGGTCGTCTGCCGGAAAGCGGGTTAACGAACTCAGATCTTTAAATAGGTCGTGGTGCAAAACGGTGTCAAGTTGCTCAAGAGTCTGTGCTACTTCGCGACGTCCCCTGACTACAGCTGGATTTTCCGGAGAACTGGCAAGCCCCTTATCGATATCAGCCACGACTTGGCGCCACCGCTCTAAAGCAAAACGAACAAAGCGGTTAGGTGTTGTGTCGTGAGTCGCCTCTGTGCGCCGACGCTCAAGGCGAACCGGGATCGAATCGATAGGCCCATCGGGCCAAGATATTCTCTTACCCGGCCGAGTTAGTTGCCTTAATGTATGTGAGCTCGCCTTAAGGTGTTGGGTAGGGTTTATTGTTTCAAGATGATCCACCCAAGCCACATGAGGACTGCGTGTTATCTGGCTAAGAGCATTCTGAAATGATTCGCTCGTAATTAGCGAGCGCAGAAATGCGAAGCGCTGATAGAGCGTCACTGCATCGCGTGTACTATCTTGCGTAAAGCTGGCACTACTAGCTGCAAACCGATCCATGACTAGTTCGGTCATCTGATCAGCGATATCACGAAGCATCCAGCGATATTCTTTTCGGTAGCTTAGCTTGCGTGAGCGGACTTCAAGTTCAAGTTGACCAAGAGTTATATTATTGCTTTGGAGCGTGACATGCAGAGCACCAGTAGATAGCCCCGGCCTTAGTCGACCTTTGCGGCCGTCATTGGTATCTGGTTGAAATATTTCCTCAGGGTCAGTAGTAACAGTAGACACGCTTGCAGGAAGATTTTCCCACTCGTATACATACTCTTGACCCTCGAGCAGTTGGTGTGGTGCGCAAGCATCATCTATCTCTTCATCATTCAATTCGTAGATCGACGTTTTTGACCTAGGTAGATTCGCAATTCGAAGAAAACAAGACGCTTTACCATCTTCAGAACGAGCTTTAATTTTCGTTTCATTGACAGTAGGCATTGTTCTACTCTGTGAAACTTGCGAACTGATTCGACTGCAAATTGTGCAACATGCGGCAAAGCTTGTCGTAAGAGTCAGGGAGCTTAGCTGCGCTATTAGCAAGCTGCTCAAGCTTTAACTCTTGAAATTTCTCGTCTGCAGCAAACGCCTCCGGAAAATCGCGACAAAATTGCATAAGCAATAGTAACGGGCGTTCCAAGCGACGACGTGAGCCGTGCAAACGTGGCAACACTTTCTGCATCACGATTCTGTCCAGAACCTGCTCCATCGGCACAAGCCCTGCGGCGTGTGCAAGTGCGGCAAAGCGTAGTGATTCATAGAAGACACGATGACCAAATTCCATCCCATAACGAGATAACCCAACGTGTAGTTGCTTAAGTTTTGCAGCCAATGCATCTCGATGGGGTGAAGGATAGGCTTGTTGCCAATCATCATCGCGCGCGATCGTTAATAACCCTCGAACAAGTTCTATGTCACCTGGTGCACAGGGCTTAGGCTTTTGTACAGTGGGTTGAAAATCATTGACATCAACCCGGAATTCAAACGTATTGGCTCGATCAAGTACCTTAGGTGAGAACATGTATGTGGTCTCATCGATATTCACGGTACCAACAATCCATAAATTGCGGGGGAATGGAATGTAATCGGGGCCCTGAGCCCGTATACGCCAAATACCGTCCGCACCTTTAACGAGATTGGGTAAACAGACTTCGGCAGATTCCATACCAGAAAGTACATCAGCAAAGTAGCGTTCAACATGCGCAAGGTTCATCTCGTCCAGCAACAGAAGATATGGATGGATAGAGTCGTTGGCAGCTGTGAGCATGAATTCCAGAGGCGCCGGAACGACCCACGCAGAACGACCATCGACCGCAGGCTTCAGACCATCTTCATAACCAAACAAGGCTTCAGCACCTGTCCAATCGGGACGGACTGCGGATACGTAAAGACGACCCTTACCAAGCCACTGACCAAATTTAAGTGCAATTTGTGTTTTTCCAGAACCGGATAATCCAGTCAATATCACCAGCGGCTTAGTCACAACGCTAGCAATAAATGAACTAACAAGACTATCGTGAGATGCTCCAAATTCTACAAATGAAGCCTTCAACGCTAATGCAAAGGTACGCGAAGCTTCGCCCAAATCCGCACGCACCGGCAATGTCTCAGGTGCCGGCTCTGTGTCGGTCGGCTCACCAAGTATCTCTTCGTACTGATCGATAACAATATCTAGCTCACGCTTAAGCTCTTCTAGAGGCAGCGGCTTGTCGAGTTCGTACGCTGCACGTACATAGGATTGACCATAACGGTCCGGCGCTCGACCAAATTTGGCAGCAAACCAGGCAGAAACAGTTTTTGCATCGCCCGGTGCCGTTTCCCATGAACGCTCAGGCGGGGTAGTTTCGCTGATACCGTAGCAAAGGAGTAATACGTTATCTTCACGGAAAAGCAGTAAGACAGGATAAATACCCTTCGAGACAGCTTGGTCCTTACCTAAGAAAGCAATCCATGGAATCCGCGCAAAGTTACCTTGGCCGAAACTAACCCTTATAACAAGGCCACGGTACTCATCGAGATAACCACGTACAGTTAGATTACTTCCACCTTTTGCTTGGTCCAAAAATTTATTAACAAGCGGCGCGATGAGATCTTTTGTCGAAATCTCGAACCCTAGCTTCTGGAGAACCTTAAAAGCTGGTGTATCGAGGCCACCACCGAAATAGCCTCGATCGATTTCCTGACCGGTGGCGTGTTTGGCGGCTATTGCAAAAACAAGCTTAGGTGGATATCTACGACCCGCTTCAATAAGATCATAGCCAGTAGACTGTGCACTTGCGGGCGCACCGTCACGATCAATATCAGCAAGAGCCATGCGGATGTGCTCTTCAGTAATAGCATCTGCAACTGCTGCAACATCCGCACGCGCCCATTGATCATGCAAAGGCGGGAGATAGAAATCTAGCTCAGTAGTGCCATATTTGGCTTCTGATGTACGGCGGATTTCTCTTAACTTACGATCGAGCGTGACCGCGTCTAATGCATTGACCGCCCGCGCATCAAGATCGGAAAACGCACACACAACTGCCTTGCGATCTCTTTGCCCAAAGATACGTTCAAATTCATCTGGGAATAGCAGATACAGTAACATGTGCCGGAACTGGCGCGCCTCCCACTCCGGTACAATCTTTAACCACTCTGCAAATGCCCACGGATCAGCAAGCAATTTTGTTTGTTGGGACTTATCCAGTCTGCGAAACGCGAGCATAAAGTTGATAACAAATGCCAATTCGCGCCATTGATTTTGGTTGAACCCAGGCCCTGCACTACCTATCCCTGTAAGTACGCTATCATCTAACCATCGCGTGGCGGTTGGGAACGCTTCGCCTGACCACGACCAAAGTGTACGCACTACATCTTGTTTATGACGCGGTGTAATACTGCTCGGACACAAATACATCAACCACATTATTTCGGCGGCCAATTGCTTGGAGCCAGTTGAGGTAGGTGTCAGTTGCTCTTGAAGTTTACCTAGAAACGTACCCTGCCCGACATCTGGCCGCTCCACGAAGAACTGACGCAATGCATTAAAATTTTCGGCGGACCATAATCGCTTGTCACTGAATACGGAGCCGCCACCCAAGAGGGCAACATCACGCCAATGAGATGCTGCATCCAAAATCCGATCGGAATTTATTTCATTTATGTAGCGACTCATCTTCCCCCCTCTGTGTAGCTTACTTAATGCGCCAACTTATCCCTCAACCGTCGTGCCTGCTAAATCACCTGCTATCTCTCTGAATTGCAACACCGCTGAATCCTAACAGACTTTACGGAGTTACAAACTCCGCTCTTTATGCATCCCTGCCGCTGCGTTGCCCACCCTGCTCCTGTTAGAATGATCCCTGCCTCTCTGATCCGATTTGTCCCGTTGATCTGTATTGTCCAGCCATTGTAAGGAGCGAGGGGCAAGGACTGAGGAGATTCTACTCTCCAGTGATTTCAGGTTCACCCAAGCTCCTACCCCCACCCTAGTACCACCCTCTCCTTCACCAAAGCTTCTACCCCCACGCTAGATACCGCACTCGCCCTCACCAAAGCTTCTACCCCCTCCCTAGCCCTCTGATGGAACTACTAGCCATTCGACTAGGCTGCCAAAAAACGCCAGCCAAGTCGCTGGTTACCCCTGCAAGGGGGAGGGAACTGGGGGCTGGGGAGGGGATCGAAGGTGCAAGGGAGTGGTGACTGGCTTAGACCGGTTTTCTCATTTTCAGCATGATCAACACCACATAGCAGGCCAACGCCGCCAGGAGATGTTTCAGCGTATGGCCGCTGAAATAACTTTGCGTGACTACGAATATTTGCCGGTCATAGGCTTCCATCAGTTTGGACAGCATATAGCACGCCAGTGCCACAGGCAGCAGCCATGGGTGGGTGTACTTGGGCCGGTACAGCACCATCAAGATCGGTACGATCAGCAACGGCATGAACTGGACCCACACATAGAAGCGCAAGTCATCGTACCCGTGCCAATAGATCACGCTGGATAATCCCGCCAGGATCGCGGGCAGCAATAGTAGTCTGCCCAGCCGCACATCCACATACTCGGCCAGCAGCGCCGCCAGCAATCCCATAAAGGCGATGGTCATGGGCAGCCTGTCCCAGACCAGCGTGTCGTTGTTCGGGTTGAGGTGATACCAGGCAGACCCCGCGCTGATGATCGCCACGCCCGCGAAAAAGATCACCCAGGCAAGCCGGTCGCTCGGCAACAGGCTGCTGCGGCAGTAGCGCAGACCCGCGATGCCGACGAGCAGGAACGGGATGTTTGAAATGACCGCGAAGAAATTTGGTATGCCAAGAAATTGTCCCCGGTCGGCAAAGTCATGATAGGCCTGGTCCTGTGCGATGGGCTGCATAGTCAGCACGAACGCCAGCGAGCCGAACACCGTCAGCAATAACAGGGCATGGCGCCAGTTGATTGCGTGGGGATGGTTGGGAGGGAATTTCATGGGGGGAGGGGATTTAAGGACTGGGGACTGGGGGAATGTACGGCGAAGTATGCTGAGACGTGCTGAAAAATTGATTCAATATTCCCCGCCTATTATTTAATGCGTTTTGTTGCCGCCAGATATGCCGCACTATCTGCACGTTTGCCAACAGACAACACCAGCACGACCAGTACGTCGTCTTCAACCATGTACACCAGCCGATAGCCCTGCTTGAGCAACTTGATCTTGTAGCAGCCCGCCAATTCGCGGTGCAGAAGCGCGCCGGGGACATGCGGGTTTTGCAGGCGTTTTGCCAGCAGTGGTTTGAGCGCCTGTTTGATTGAGCCGTCCAGCGCCTGCCACTCGCGCCAGGCATCCGGCACGAATTTGAGACGGTATTTCGTGGCCGTTTTGCGCTTAGAGATCATCCAGCGTTACTGCGAAGGCGCGGTTTTTTTGCTTCAAACGCTCTTTGGCCACGCGCACGAGATGCAGGTCATCGAGCGCGTCCAGCATCGCTGCGTAACGGTCGGGTGGCACCATGTAGAACGCGGGTTTGTTGTGGCTGAGCACAGCCACCGCCTGCCCGCCCGACTCGCGCAGCGCCTCATTGGGATTTTTCTTGAACTCCGTCATGCTGACGGAGAGGTCGGACAGTATCGTTTCCATTGCCATTGTTAGCTCCTTAATTGGCTCATAATTAGGAGCCAATTAAGCCAGCGAGAATGCTTTTAGTCAAGTCCCGAGGCAGGCAACTGGGGACTGGGGATCGAGGTGGGCTGCTCCTACAACTCCAGCAGGGCCGCTATCTTGGCACGCACTTCGTCCAGCTCTTCGATTGTTGCCTTACCTTTTGGCGTAGCTTTGCGCGCGCGCCAATCAAGATTTTTGACCTGGTCGGAGAGCACCGCGCCTTTGATGCCTTGCACATGGATAACGACTTCGAACGGGTAGCCCTTGATCTGTGTGGTCATCGGGCAGCACAGCATGGTGCCGGTTTTACTGTTGTAGGCGGCGGGGCTGATTACCAGCGCGGGGCGGTGGCCTGCCTGTTCGTGTCCGTCGCGTGTGTGTTTAGCTTGGGGCGAGAATTCGAGCCAGACGATGTCGCCCGCATCCGGCACGAAGCGCTTTGCCATTACCAGACTTCCTTGCCGACCGGTTCGCCGGTATCAACGGGTTTGTGCTGATTCTTCGCGGTGATGCCGCCCAGCAAATCGCCCAGCTTGTATGCCTTGCGGCGCACCGGCTCGATGACGATGCGGCCCTGCTCTTCGCGCACCTGGACGGACTGCTCCAGTTCAACATGCGCCGCCGCCATGACCGAGGCCGGGATGCGCACTGCCGCGCTGTTGCCCCATTTCTTTATGATGACTTCCATGATGTGCTCCTTTTGCAGTTCGATAGCGGGCAGTTTAGGCATGCTGGAGGCATGTGTCAACATTGTTTACACATGCCAAAGGTTCACCAAATCAAGTTAAGGCGGCCAAAGTGGGCCGCCCTGTTCCTGCCGGAATGTTCCCTGTCTCGCCGATCCGATTTGTCCCGTTGATCTGTATAGGCCAGCCCTTGAAGGAGCAAGGGGCATGGTCTGGGGAATGTTGACCATGCGTTGCAAGGGAGATGCCTTCATTCCGCGGATTCCTTGAGCACTTTGCCGAGGTAGTGGTGATCGTCCCACGCGTCGAGATGCCAGGAGGTTTTTTCGCCGCCCTGCTGTTCAAAACGAAACCAGTTGAGCGCGCAGTTGGGGATGCTGAAGTCGCGCGGGGTGTGCAGCGGCCTGCAGGTGGCTTTGCGGTAGAGGATGTCGAGCACGCCGGCATGGGTGATGGCGGCAAGGGTCTGGCCGGGGTTCAGGTGGATGATTTCCTCGACGGCATCTTCGACGCGCGCGGCAAAGGCGCGCAGGCTTTCGCCGGTTTCGAAATCGTAGTCGAGGTCGCGCGCGAGGTAATGGGCATGCGCTTCGGGATGGCGCTGCTTGCCCTCGTCAGCGGTGAGGCCCTGCAAGAGGCCGAAATGCCGCTCGCGCAGTTGCGGCAATATTTTGATGGGCAGGCCGCGCCGCTCGGCGAGCCTCTTTGCGGTGTCATGCGCGCGCATCAGGTCGCTGCTGTAGAGGGCGTCGAAGTCGTGGTGCGCGGCGCTGAACGCCATCGCCAGTGCCTGTTCGCGTCCGGTCGCGTTGAGCGGGATGTCGGTCTGGCCCTGGATGCGCTTGTCGGCGTTCCAGCCGGTTTCGCCGTGGCGGATGAAGCAGATGCGTGTGGTCATGGCTTTTGCAGGGGGGTGTGGGGGGATTATAGCCAGTTGCTTTGCGCGTTGCGGCGATGGCTGGTCAGGCATGCTCCGGTGCAGCAAGCGGGATGCACGGCGCAGCCAGTGCCGGGACGCGCAGATTGCCATTGTCCACGGTGTGGTTGTTCCCGGTTGACCCAGTGGTTTTTTATTGACAGTTGCATGCGAAGGTGCTCTGATTGCCGTCTATATAAAAAGCTTTTCTGGGTTTGGTTTTTTGTTCTTGGTTTGTTCAGTAATGTTCTGCGTTACCTAACACTAAGGGGGGCAATAAAATGCAAGTCACACGAAGGCAATTCTTCAAGGTCTGCGCCGGCGGGCTGGGGGCTTCCAGCATGGCGATGCTGGGCTTCTCGCCCAACGATGCGCTGGCCGAGGTGCGCGAATTCAAGCTCACGCGCTCCACCGAAACCCGCAACACCTGTCCGTACTGTTCCGTGGGCTGCGGCATCCTGATCTACACGCTGGGCGACAAGGCCAAGAATGTCCACGGCAAGGTCATCCACATCGAAGGCGATTCGGATCATCCGGTCAACCGCGGCACGCTGTGCCCCAAGGGTGCCGGCCTGCTGGATTTCGTGCAGAGCCCGAACCGCCTCAAGCAACCCGAATATCGCGCGCCCGG
>Ga0224495_10001651_pt1 | contig 15477 bp, 16 predicted proteins | sample SF_Jul11_sed_USG_FD_168128 | JGI IMG/M metagenome (GOLD analysis project Ga0224495, IMG submission 168128) | Sediment microbial communities from San Francisco Bay, California, United States - SF_Jul11_sed_USGS_4_1 | ecosystem: Environmental > Aquatic > Marine > Sediment | place: USA: California... | reverse complement strand
CCAGCGTCGTCGCCGACGCGAGCGGGGCGACCCTGCCCCAGGGCTCTCGCATGCCCTGCGACGAGTGCCACGTTCCGCACGGTAGGACCACCGCGAGCATCTACATGTTCAGCGAGGCGCGCGCCGGCGCGCCGGTAACGATCGTAAGACAGCTCTGCGTAGGCTGCCACAGGCCCTACGATTCGGCCGAAGCCACGCCGGTGGTGTGCGGCCTGATGCTGAAGAGACTGCCCCTGGATGTAGTCGACCACGCAGAGGCCTCGGACAAGCCCTGCTCGGACTGCCACGGCCCGACCGGGCACTCGCCCCAGTCTCACGCAGGCGGCGTCGAGTGCGGGGGCGCGGCATGCCACGGCTCGAGCGGCTCGCACGGCATACACTTGAGCGCGTCGGACGCAAGAGGTCCGGGACAGCTCGACTGCAGCGACGACTGCCACATGAGCGGCGACTTCCCCTACTTCAAGAGTGGAACGGATGCCGACACGTCCGGCCACATAGAGCTCGACGAGACGACGGTGTGCGACGAGTGCCACTCGCCGGGCGGAGACTACGACGGCGTCGACTCGGTCTACGGTTCCGTAGGCGCCAAGGACAACTGGGCGAGCAGGGTCTACGCTTCGGCAACCACGTTGAAAGCCGGCAAGGAGAAGTGGTGCGCCGGCTGCCACGACGGCGATGAGGGCACTGCCGACGAGGAGCCCTCGCTCATCGACGGCGTCTACGCGCCGCCCGTGGTCGGGGACGAGGACGGCTCCTACATCTACGGAACAGGATGGGGCTACTACAAGACCGGGCACGGCGCGCCGTCGAGCGAGGTTCTCCCGCCCAACGGCTACGCGGCAGGGCCCGACTTGGACTGCGATGCGTGTCACGACTATGCCCTGACGCACATAGATGGCGAGCGGCGGACGCACGATGCCGGAACGAGCAGCGGCGCCTATCGCGCCTCATACCGCCTTGACCTAGTCGGTGGCGCGAACCCGATGGAGATCCCGTGGGCATCGGGCGTCGCGAATGACGCATCACGTGCCCGCCTGTGCTACCAGACCGGCTGCCACCTCTACTCGGCAATCAACAACACTGCAAGCCAGGAGACCAACTTCTGGCTGACCGACGGCATCTACTACAACTACGTATGGCGCTACAACATGCACGAGTTCCACCTGGACTTCGACTATCAGCTGCGCTGGGTCTCCGACTACACGAGCAACGCGTATCCCGGAGACAGCCAGATATCATGCCCGACGTGTCACAACGTGCACGGTTCGAAGTACCTCGCCATGACGAGCGACGGGGAGCTCACCAGTGAGGTCTACGAGCGCAGGCCAGGCCTTCGGATGTGGTATCGAAACAACAGCATCTCGGTGTGGAACCCCAACGACGCGAACCCGCCGACACCCGAGGACATCCCTCTCGCAGCAAGCGACGGGTGGATCTGGCGACCGGCGACTGCCAGCACGATATGCAGCCACTGCCATGGAGCGAACCAGAATACGCGCGACTTCAACCGCACGCTGTGGCAGAGCCTCGGCATCGCCCCGATCCTCACCTGGACCGGCGAGGCGGGGTACGCAGACGATGGCTCGAACCCGGACAGCGGGTCGGCAGCGGACACGTTCGCGTTCAGAGTCACGTACACAGATGGCAACAACAACGCGCCGAGCTACGTGGTGCTGCTCATCGATCGCAATGACGATGGAGACTTCGGCGATGCGAACGAGTCTGCGACCATGGATCCCGACAACGCCCTGGACTCGACCTACTACAACGGCAACGACTACAACGTCGATGTCCAGCTCGCGAAGGCCGGGGACAACAGACTCGGCTACGTCTTCGAAGCATCCGACGGGATCACGGGTACTTCTCGAACTCCGACACGCACCGTCGATGTCACGAACGCTCCTCCACAGCTCCCGTGGACCGGCGAGAGCGGCTACTCAGATGACGGGGTCAATCCCAACAGCGGCACGACCGGTATCACGAACTACGAGTTCCGCATCACCTACAAGGACCCCGACGGTGAGGCACCTTCGGGCGACGCGCCTACGCTCTACGTCGACAAGAACGATGACGGGGACTATGACGACACGGGTGAAGTGGTATCTATGTCAGCCATGGCGGGTGGCGACTGGCTTGCGGGCAAGCGATTCAACCACACGACCACGCTCACGTACAACGTGGACGGGTTGGTGCCCTACTACTTCGAGGCGAGCGACGGGATTGACACGGTGCCATCGGCAATCTCAACCGCAACCGTGCTGGAAAACGTCAACCAGGCGCCCGCGCTCTCGTGGACGGGCGAAATCGCCTACGAGATCGACGGTGTGGACCCCGAGAGCCAGGCGGCCACCAAGCCGTTCTACTTCCGTGTCGAGTACACGGACGCCAACAACGACGCGCCCGGCACCAAGCAGGTCTGGGTCGACCTGAACGACGATGGCGACTACGACGACGTTGGTGAGAAGGTCACGATGGACGACTCGGTGACCACGACCGACACCGCCAAGACCGACGCCGACTACACCAACGGCGAGTACCTCGCCGAGAAGGTCTACGTGCCCTTCGCGGGTGACGGTACTATCCCGTACTGCTTCTACTTCACCGACAGTGCGGCCGCCGAAGCGACGGGAGAGCCCCAGGACGATGGCAACCAGGCCAACGACAAGACACTCACGGTCTTCAACGCCCTCGACGTGCCGAGCGAGTACGGGACGATCCAGCTCGCCGTGAACGCCGCGAGCACGGGACAGACCGTGCTGGTCGCCGACGGCACATACGCGGGCTTCGCGTACAACGGCAAGGACATCACGGTCGACTCCGTCAACGGTGCCGCAAGCACCTTCATCCAGGGCGGCGCGACGGTCGTCGAGTTCCCAAACTGGGGCGACGGATCGAACTCGACACTTCGCGGCTTTACGGTGCGCAACGGCACGACCGGAATCGCCCTCAACGGTGCGCTGGCGGTGATCGATGACTGCGTCGTTGAGAACAACAGCGGGGTCGGCATCCTCCACCAGGGCGGCACCAAGCTCCTGCTCATCGAGGACACGGTGATCCGCAACAACCATCCCGGGTTCCAGAACAACAACAGCGCAGCCGTCACGACCTTCCGTCGGACGACCATCACTGGCAACTCGGTCGGAGGCAGCGGGGGCGGCGTCCTCACCAGCAACGGCTGTGATGAGTTCATCTTCGAGTCCTCCACTCTCTCGAGCAACACAGCAGGCAGCAACGGCGGCGCACTGTACTGCGGCAGCAACGCCTTCGGCGGCGTGTTCCGTGACTGCGTCCTGCAGGGCAACAGTGCCGGAGGTAGCGGGGGCGCCTTGGGATTCAACGATGGGAACATGCTCACCCTCGAGAACACAGTGGTGCGCAACAACGTGGCGGGCAGCAACGGCGGCGCGCTCTGGAACAACAGCGGGAACTTCAACGCAGTGTTCCGCGACACCGTCTTCGAGGGGAACACCGCCACCGGAGGCTACGGGGGCGCTCTGGGATTCAACTCCGCGAACACCATCACCCTGGAACGATGTGTGGTGCGCGGCAACCAGGCGAACACGGACGGAGGCGGACTGAGACAGGGCAACGGCACGTACAACTACACGAACACGACGTTCTCGGGCAACTACGCAGGCGGCAACGGCGGGGCCGTGTGCGCCCCCCAGAACGGCGGGGTGCCGACGTTCGACTTCTGTACGATCTCAGGCAACAGTGCCAACGTGGCGGGGGCCCTCTACGTCTGGTGGCACACCCCCGGTACCGTCAAGGTCCACAACTCGATCCTCTACGGCGACGATTCCCGCAGCTCCGCTACGCTGGAAGAGATCGACGGCGGCGGCTACCTCAACGCGAACGTCCGGTACACCGACATCAACCAGGCCTTCGGCAGCTTCAATGACTCAACCGGCAGCTACACACTGAACCCGTTCTTCGTGACGCCTGTAGGCGCGGGCTCCGCCCCGACCAAGACCGGTGACTACCACCTCCAAGACACAGCTTCCTGCGAGGGCAAGGCCGACCCGGCTGCCACACTCGCCGACGATATCGACCGCGGCGCTCGGCCACAGGGCTCGGGCTGGGACTCGGGCTCCGACGAGATCGGCGCCGCCGCAGGCCCGCTGTCAATGAGCGCTCCGGCCGAGTCGCTCCTCTTGCAGTTCGGCGAGCCACTGCCTGCCGCGACTGACGCTACGACGGAGCAGACGACCGGCGGCGGACTCACCGGATCCGGCGCGACGGGCAAGGGCTCGCTCGGGGTCAGCGACCCGGGAGGCAGTGCCAGGCGGCCGCTTGGACTCGATTTGGTCTCCCGCGGCAGAGACGATAGTGCCCCTGCCTCGAACCCGGTCAACCCCGCGGTACCGATGGCTGTGAGCGGCGCAACGTTGATCGCCCTTGGGGGACGCGAGCTTCTGAGGCTGCTGGCGAGATAGGGTCCTTCGCGTCAGCACTGAAGCAATCCCCCGCATATGTTGTGGTCCTTCGGTGGCTGTCCGCCGAAGGTCACCGAGATGTACGCGGTGGTCACGTGCGTTCCCGGCGGCGGGGAGGCCGCGATGGCCCCGCCCCCGCTTGAAGAGTCGCTGGCCGCCGGGTCCACGAAGAAGTCGTCGTCTGCGGCCAAGCCCGACAAACTCACTGGGCCCACGAAGGCCCCCAAGGTCAAGGGAACCGAGTCATCTCTGACATCGGGCGACACTCTGAGCACTCAGGAAGAGTCTGATCCGGTCTCGCCGGTCGTACCTCTGGCTACGGGTGCCCTCGCGCTGGCCGCTTTGGGCAAGCGCTTCCTGGGTATGTAGCGGCAGACACCCGGAAGTGAACTGAAAAGGCGGCGCAGTCGCGCCAGGACAGAAGGGAAGAGCATGCTGGGGGGCATACCGCACTCATATCCCGACGGCCACGTCTTCTTCACGCAGGGGGACGGCGCGGCCGACCTATACATCATCAAGTCGGGGTTCGTACGAATCGTGCGCGAAACCCGCGAGGGCGAGGTCGAGTTAGCGGTCCTCGCGACCGGAGACTTCTTCGGCGAGATGGGCCTTTTCGCTCCAGGACCACGCTCGGCAACCGCAACCGCAGTCGGAGACGTTCGGGTCGAGGTCGTCGATCGTCCCGGGTTCATCGCGATCGTCGACGAGCCAATGGTTCTGCAGATGCTCGACAAGATGAGCAGGCGCCTTCGGCGAATGGACGAGACGCTTGGCGGCGCTCCTTCAAACGACGACAGTGCCACGGGCGAGGTGCTCACCTAGCCACACGATTCAGTAGGCTCCTCCGAGAGAGGTTCCTCGCGGGAACCGAGCCCGGCTCACACCGTGTGTTCATTGTGTGAAGCGAACCTTCTGGCACGAATGTGGCTCCCTTGGCCCACAAGAACGCAAGCCAAAGAAGGAGACCATGATGCACGGATACGGATTCGACGGCTGGTGTTCGACAGCCTTCTCCGGCACGAACGGCCTCTTCGGAAGCGGTTGGATGGTGACTACGATGGGTCTCGGCCTGCTGCTCATAGTCGCACTGGTCGTCTGGTTGGTTTGGTCGCAGCGTGACGCGGCCGTGCGAGCCACGGCGCACCAGGTTCCGGCGCCCTACATCGCCCCTCCGGCTGCGGCTTCAACGCACGAGGACTCTGCCGAGAGAATCGCACGCGAGCGTTTTGCGAGAGGCGAGATCGACCGCGACGAGTACGAGCGGCTGATTGCCGCGCTGCGCAACCGCTAGGAGGTCGTGACGTTCTTCTTGGCGCGCTCGAGCCCACGCTCGCAGCGATTGCCCCAACCGTCGAGGAACTCCCCCGCGCGACATAGCGTGACGACCTCGCAGTCGTTCGGACAACCTCCGCATTCGTAGCCGCGCGTGTCGAACTCCAGATCGCGTGTCGCGAAGTCGAATGCGGCGCGTCCCTCACCTTCGCGCGCCAGCAGTGCAGCGCCGATCGCCCCCATGAGGTGCCCATCCTCATCCACAACGATTCCCTCGCCGGTGAGGTCGGCGAATGCTTTCACGACACCCACGTTCTTGCTCACACCGCCTTGGAACACGATCGGCGCGCGGATCTCCTTGCCCTTGCCAACGTTGTTCAGGTAGTTCATGACGATGGCCTGGCACAGGCCGGCGATCAGGTCCTCGCGTGGGTGACCGATCTGCGCCTTGTGCACGAGATCCGACTCGGCGAACACGGTGCAGCGTCCGGCGATCTTCGTCGGCTTGCTCGATTGCAGCGCGTACGCACCGAACTCCTCCACAGGAACGTTGAGCCTTCGAGCCTGCGCTGAGAGAAACGACCCGGTGCCCGCTGCGCAAAGCGTGTTCATCGCGTAGTCCACCGGCACTCCGTTGCGCACCAGGATGATCTTGCTGTCCTGGCCACCGATCTCGAGGATGGTCTGGACGTCGGGGTGGCGAGCGAGCGTGCCCATCGCGTGTGCGGTGATCTCGTTCTTGACGACTTGCGCGCCGAGCGCAGCGCCGACGAGTTCGCGTGCCGAACCAGTCACGCCCACGGCGGCGACGGATTCCTCGGCAGCCTCGGCCTGCAGCTCGACCTCGGCAAGCACCCGCTTGACCGCGGCGAGAGGATCTCCCTCGGTCCAGAGATACGAGCGCGCAACGACCTGGCCGGCATCGTCGATGACGACCGCCTTGGTCGAAATCGAACCGACATCAACGCCCAGATAGCCCATCAGGCACACACCTCCATGGCCTCAGCGAGACCGGGATCGCGCCGGCGCCGCATCCGAAGCATGTCGCAGAAAGCCTCGAGGCGGGTGCGGACACCGGTCTCCGATGATTGCGCGTCGTAGCTGAAGAACAGGATTGGAAACAGGTTCTCGCGCGACATGCGCTGAAGCGCGGTCATCGCGTTGACCTCGGGCATGCAGCCGAATGGCTTGAGATGCAGGACGCCATCGAAGCCGTCCTGCATGAATTGACGCGCTAGGCCGACGCTCTCCGTGCCGTGAGCGCCGATGTGGTAGTGCAGGTACGGACCGGACATCTCGATGAGCTTGCGCAGGTGCTTGGGCCCGTTGCGGCCGGAGTGCGCGATCATCTCCGAAACCGACATGTGTCGATGCACCTCAACACCGCGCTTGGCCAGTTCCTTTTCGACAAAGAAGTTCGAGAACGGCTCCATGACCACATACAACTCGCCCACGACGCCGACCTTGAGCGCGTCGTCGGGCCTTTCGGTCGGAATGGCCGCCAGTTCCTCGAGCGTCTCGCGCTCGAGCGTATCGACCTCCGCGAACGACTGAGTCCTCCCCAGCTTGCCGAGGAAAGCCTCGAACGCGCGCTCGAACGCGCCGTCTTCGACCTCGAACCCGCAGTTCTTGCGGGAGTAGTCCTCGACGACGTCGAGCGCATTGGTCTGACGTGAGGCGAGGCGATAGTGCCACAGCGCGCGGCGAAATGTGAGCTTCGGGTTGATACGGCGGAGCTGACGATGGTAGTCGCGCAGTTCAAAGCTGCCGAACAGCCGCAACATCTCGAACTCGTAGCCCGAGTCTCGTAGAATCGCCTCCTGGACCTCGGCGTAGAAACCGAACCGGCACCCACCACCCGCTTGTACGAGCAGGTTCGCGCCGCTCTCGAGCGATTCGATGAAGTTGCCCAGGTTGTACTTGAACGGGATGCACACGAACTCGGGGCTGTATCGCGTACCCAGCTCAAGCGTGCGTCGCGTCATTCTGGGTGCCACCAGGATCTCGGTGTCGAGCATGCTCGCGAGCGTGACCATGGGAACGTGGTAGTTGCCCATGTGCGGGAAACTCAGGACGTGACCACCGGATTCGCTCACGGTCGCACACCCATCACAGCATCCGTGGCGAAGCGTCCGCCCGGTCGCATCTTGAGAAGGTCCACGAAGCTTTCCAGCCGCGTGCGCAGGCCAGCCTCGCCCTGCAGCTCGTCAAGCACGAGCACGATCGTCGGCATGCCATCGAGTCTTCGCACGCAAAGCTCGGTCATGAGAGAGTCCGGTCCGCACGGGAACGTCACGAGGAACACGATTCCGTCGACGAGGGGGCGGTAGTGCTCCACCGCGCCCAAGAGCTCCTTGTTGAAGGTCCACGGCACGTCCCGTGATATGCGCGCGGACAGCGACTTGGCCTCCGACGCATCTGACATCTCTGCCACCAGCACCGACGCGCCCTGTTCTCGCAGGATTGAAACGACTGGCACGCCGATGAGTTCGTCACGGATGTTGTACGGATGACCGACGACGAGCACCTTGAGCCCCGGCGCGAGAGCGGCGCGTTCCTGCTGGCGCGCGTGCTCGAGGTGACGCCGCTTCGACTCGCGATACGCGCGAGCGTACGCATACATCACCTTCGTCACGTTGCGCTCAAAACTGCGGCCGAGACGTCGCATCTCTGGAGCCTGGCGTTTGCCGTTCACCACATCGACGTCGTATTCGAGAAGTCGAGCGTTGGGGATCGAGTTTAGCGTCACGTCGTAGGCGCCGAGGAACTTCACACACGTGGTTTCGCCGCGCACCAGCGAAGCGACGCGCGGAACCAGCACGTAGTCGGCTTTCGACAGCAGCTCATCCACGTGCCCCAGGAAGATCTTCATCGGCAGACAAGTCTCGTCGACCGCAAGTCTGCTGCCGCGCTCCAGGATCGCGCGGTTCGTCGGCGGACTCACTACAGTCGGAACGCCGAGAGTCTCGAAGAAGGACGTCCACAGATCACCGTACTTGTGGTACAACAGCGCCCGCGGGAGCCCGACTGTCGCGTTCACTTGCCCTGCCCTTCTCGCACCGAGCAATCGCCGGCTCGCGGTCACCGCCGATTCGATATCGACGCATGGTGCACGCCCGCAGAGGGCGTGCCGTGCGTAGATGTTACCCCTATGCCGACGAAACACTCGGCCTTCGGCCTAGAACTCGACGACGTCTCCGGGCGCGGGAGCATCGAAACGCACGTCGGGCAGCCATTCCTGCAGCGTGGAGCCCACCTTGCCTGCGGCGTTCCTGAAGTTCACCAGGCCGCTTCCCACCAAGCGAAGGTGAAGGTGAACCGCGACCACGTGCTCGACGTCGAGCATCTCGACCACCTCGACGACCGTGCCGGCCGTCACACCCGGGGCAGTGCGCGCGAAGCGAACCGGCAGCACTGCGATATCGAGGCGGAGCTCCTCGCCAACGTGGCGCATGAAGGGAGCGGCGTTCGTGTCACCGGCGAAGTAGAGGTTGCGTCGGTCGGCCTTGACGACGAAGCCAGCCGAGACGGGCGGGTGCTCGGCCGGGGTGACGCTGACGCGCGCCCCACCGAAGTCCTGGTGCGCCCATTCCTCGAGCTCGATTGCGGAGGGCGGAGCCTTCATCCCGTCGGGCCAAATCATGCCCCTCGGCGCAACAACGGGCACGTCGTCGTCGAGCGCAGCGAAGAACGCAGGATCGCAGTGATCCGCATGGTTGTGGGAGACGAGGACGAGGCTCGCCTGTGCGGCCGCCTCTTCGGCAGTCATCGCTGTCGGCGCAGTGCGCGAGACCATGCGAGTTGGGCGGGAGCTGAAGAACGGATCCGTCACGATACGCTGGTCCCCCGCCTCGATGAGCAGGGTGCTGTGGCCGATCATGGTCAGTCTCACTCCACACCTCCCGCACGTTCTCGGCACGCTGCCGCGCTGCGCTTCGGCCGAAGAGCGCGTGCGCCAATCGTACCCGTGCTAACATCGCCTCTCAACAGCAATGAAGGAACGTCTATGTCGCGCACCGTCCACAGCATGCTCGTAGGAGCTAGGGATGTAGCGGCGATCGTCCCCGGCATCATCCCGTTCGGTTTGGTCGCGGGCGCGGCCGTGGCAAGCGCCGGCTTCGGACTCGCCGAGGCGCTCGGCATGTCGTTGCTGGTCAACGCCGGTGCCTCCCAGCTGGCCGCGACGTCACTCTTCGCCGAAGGAGCTTCGCTCGTCGTGGTCATCGGCACGGCGCTGATCGTCAACGCGCGCATGTTCATCTACAGCACGTCGCTAGCGCCGACGATTTCGCCTCTAGCCGGCAGACTCCGCCCGTTCCTCGGGCACGCCCTGATCGACCAGTCGTATGCCGCCACCATGACGATCGGCCGAAATCGCGAGGATGTCGACCTCGTGCACTACTACATCGGCAGCTGGCTGTGTCTCGCCTCGGTGTGGCAGGTGACGAACGTACTGGGCGTGCTGGCCGGTTCGTTCATTCCTGCCGAGTGGGCGCTCGACTTCGCGGTGCCGCTGGTGTTCCTTGCGATGCTCGTGCCGACACTCAGACATCGCGTGGACATCGAGACGTCGCTGGTAGCCGCTTTTGCGGCAGCCGTTCTCGTCCCTCTGCTCCCATTGCAGACCGGGCTTCCAGCGGCCATCCTGCTGGGCATGGCTTGGGGCGCCGCGCGCGAAGAGCAGACCGCTGATCGCGAGGTGGCCGAATGAGCGAACGCGCCGCCTTCTGGCTGGTGATTCTCGTGCTGGCAACCGGCACGCTGCTCTTGCGCAGCCTCCCCATCTGGCTGCACGGCACCGTCCCGACGCCGCGCTGGCTCCAGCGCTTGCTGCGCCACGTGCCCGCCGCCGCGTTGACCGCGCTCGTGGTCCCCGGGTCTCTGTACACGAGGACGGACGGCGCATACGCGTTCGCACCCGCGCGCATCCTGGCCGCGGCGTTCGCCCTCCTGGTCGCGTGGCGCACCAAGAACATGGCGATCACACTCGTCGCGGGCATGCTCGCGCTGTGGGCGATGCAGGCCGCAATGGCGCTCATCGCCTAGCGCCATCGTGACTCTCGCCCTCGGGCGCGACTCACGACCAGCACCGACTAGGCTTCCGCCTTGCGCGCCTCGCCAACCAAGGAATCGGCGACGCGGTCGTAGGTTCCCGTGTATTCGACCAACTCGACGTTGCAGCCCGTCCCAATGGTGACGCGGTCCCCCCTCACGACCTTGGCCGTCGTGTACTCCAGCGACACCTCGTCACCCTCCAGGGAGTCGGCCACGAGCCGCTTCTCGCCGAATAGAGAGCGCAGCGCCTCGCCAAGCCCGCGCGCACCCGCCACCCGGATCGTCTCTCCGCCGATCTCGCTCGCACGGCTGGTGCCCCACACGCGAATGTCGAGTGTGCCGACGTTCATGAGGCCGTCCACATTGAAGGCTCCCTCCCCGGTGAGGGAATCGGCCTCGATGTCGCCGCCGACCTTGATATCACCCCGGACGTCGGCTTCGTGGACCGCAAGCCCACCGCCCACAGACATGCGACCCTTCACCTTCAGGGCGCCGATACCCGCACCCTCGGCGACGGATGCATCACCGTTCACCGACATCTCTTCGGCACGTACCTTCTTCCCGAACGTGCCGCCCCCGTTGACGATGATTCGGCGTGCACGAACGTTTCCATCGCACTGCCCAGCCCCGTTGATCTTCAGGTTCGCGCACTCGATGTCGTTCGGCATGCGACCAGAACCGTTGATCGTCACGTCACCTTCCAAAGTCCCGGACGCATCCGCCTGGGCGGATGTCGATTCCGTGTTCTCGCGCTTGGTGTCCATCTCCGGCCTCCTGCTTCACAGTCGGGCGCCTAGCGCCTCGACACATTCCTGCACGTTCATCCTCGCAACCAGACGGGCCCCGCTCTCCAGGCCGATCTCGGCCGAACTCGAAACGAGCAGGCAAACGGCCACGCCCATCCTCCGAATGCACACGAGGTCGTATTCCCGTCCTTCGAACGCGGCGTGTCCCTCCTCCAGCGTCGCCAGCACCGTACGGCTTTCCTCGAGGGACAGCTCGCCTGTGGCGAGCAGCCGGTCCAGGAGGTAGAGCGACAGCAACTCCCCGAACACGAGCGCCTCGGAGTCGGGATGCACGGCCTGAAACGCGCTCACGGCGGCCGGCGAGGCCAAACCCTCTTCCACGACGGCCTCGAGCGTGACGCCTATGCCGCCGAGATCCGGTGCCACTGCTTCCGCGATGTCGTCGAGGGAGAGGTCCTCGTCCTTCATGTCGAGTATCCGCTCGATCCGCACGAGTATCCTGTCGCGCGGGAAGTACGTCTGCTGACCCGTGAACGTGGATTTGCGAATGAACCACTCCTCGGGAATGAGCTTCTTGCGCTTCCACCGATAGAGCTGGCCATACGAGATACCGGTATCCTTGAGCAGGTCTTTCTTCGAAATCAATCCCGTGTCCACGACGCACCTCCTGATGGTGACAGTAGCGTAACATCACATTGTTACGCTGTCAAGAACATGATATCCTGCCCCCCGTGCGTGATAGAATGAGCACCCTGGTTGCCGAGGCCGAGACGTGACCGATCGATCGAGGCACGTACCCGGAACGGAGTGTGATTCGATGCGCCGAAAGATGCTGGGCGGCAAGGTACACCGCGCGACCGTGACCGAAGCCGACGTCGACTACGAGGGCAGCATCACCCTCGATGCCGACCTGCTCGACGCTGCCGGCATCCTCCCCAACGAGGTCGTTCACGTCTGGGACACCACGAATGGCGCTCGCGTCACGACCTATGCCATCCCTGGGCCGCGCGGTTCCGGAGACGTCTGCGTCAACGGCGCCGCAGCGCACTTGATCCGGCCCGGCGACAAAGTGATCGTAGTCAGTTTCGTCGAGCTCGACGATACGGAGGCGCTCGTCTGGCAGCCTCGCTGCGTCTTCGTCGACGACCACAACCGAATCGTTGAGCGCAGAGCGGAAGTCGCGTTCAAACGCGCCTGAAGCGTGCCGCTCAAGCCCCACCGTGCTCGAGCGTTCGATCTACGGCAACCCGAGCGCCGCTCCAATCTCGGCCAGCGTGGACTCTGCGATGCTGTTCGGGCCGCCCAATACTTTGCACTGCCGAATCTCGCTGGCGCGCCCCTCCAACCATCCGCCCTTGATCGTAGGCCCATCGACGCTTGACGAATGCGTCCTCAGGGAATAAACTTTGCAGTACAAAGTACTTTGCCCTGAAGGGACAACAGGTCTCTTCTACGTGGCAGGAAGAGGGTGCAGACGATGAAGGGCGATACCGATCTCGAGCGCCTGGAGAGACAGGCCTGGCGCAAGTTCTACGATGACGGGCTGTTCGACATATTCCTCGGAACGATGCTCGCGATGATGCCTGTGGCCAGCATGATCGAGACTTGGCTGCCGAACGAGTTGAGCCGAATGGCAGTTCTCGTCGCGGTATACGCCGGACTCGTGCTGGCGTTCACCTTGCTTAGACGCGGGATCGTGCGGCCGCGACTCGGTACGATCAAGCCAACTCGCGAACGACGACGCAAGGTGCACGGAACCACGCTGGTGCTCGCCGGTTCGGTGCTGCTCGGGCTCCTGGTCTGGGCCGTGACCGCTCTGCGAGGCGCGGGCAACACCGATTTCGTGGACTACATTCCGCTCGTGTTCCTGCTCAACGCGACCGTCGTGTTCGCTGCCATGGCCTACTTGCTGGACGTGCCGCGCTTCTATGCATACGGTCCGCTCTTCGGCATGAGCATCGTGGTCTTGGAGTACTCGCGAACACTTCTCGACATCAAGATCCCGGTGTTCGTCGCATTCGGCCTGCCGGCGCTGATCATCGTGGGCGTAGGGGTGTACAAGCTGGTTCGATTCCTTCGCGACTATCCGGTTCGCGACCCGGGGACGGCCATCCATGAAAACGGGTAGCGAACATCCCAACCCGGAGCTCGACCGACTCGTACACGAGCCTGCGCGTCTGGCGATCCTCACGAATCTGTACCTCGTGGAAAGTGCGGACGCGACTTGGCTCCTCCAGCAGACCGGCCTCACTTGGGGCAACCTCGCATCTCATCTCGGCAAGCTGGAGGAGGCCGGCTACGTTCGAGTGAAGAAGTCGTTCAAGGGGCGCAAGCCACAAACGACGCTCTCGATTGCCGAGGCGGGGCGCGAAGCCCTGCTCGCGTACCGACGTCAGATGCTCGACGCACTCCAGCCGCTCGAGTAGCTTCCGCCTCCGAAGGCGGCGACTACCAGTACTTGGGGTTGGCGAACGGAGCGGCAAGCCGCGCGGTTCCGCGCACGTCGGCGAGGCCACCCGGCACGAGTTCGGCAACCATCCACGCCTCACTGGGTATGTCGAGCGGTGCGGCTATGCCGTAGGGCAACGCTTCGTGAAAGCCGAATCGCGGGTAGTAGTCAGGGTGCCCTACCACCAGGGCGACGCGCTCTCCGAGTATGCGCGCACGATCGAGCCCCTCGCGAACCAGTTCGGCTCCGACCCCGGTACTTTGCCGGTCGGGATGCACGGACAGCGGGCCGAGAGCGATGGCCGAGACACTTCGGGACATCATCCCAGGTAGAGGCTCCTCGATCACCGCACGGGTGAACATGACATGGCCGACGATCTGGGCATCCTCCTCGGCCACGAGCTCAAGGTCGGGAAGATAGGCTCGGCTGTCGACAAGTTCATCCACGAGATCGGCTTCTTCATTCCGAGCGAATGCGGCTTCGAGAAGCACCCTGATCGCAGGTCGATCGGTCTGAGTCGCCAATCGGACAAGCACGTGTGTGGTCATAGCGCCGCTCCCCCCGACACCGTCATGTCCGATACGACTCAAAGGATACCGCGAGTGGCAATGCTACGCCGAAGCTGGAGGCATCCGAGCGGCGGTCGGCGGAGCCGCATGCGACCCGTGTTGGGCCGGAGTCGGCATGCTGCCTCGCTGAATCTTGCGAAACACCATGAAGAAGTACGCCACCGCAGAGACCTGCAGCACGATCATGAGGATGATCCAGAGCAGCTTCTCGTTCTCGCTACCGCCGGGATACTCCCAAGGCTCGCGCAGGATCGAGTCGACGAGCATCCATACCCAGGCGACCGGTAGGGCAACCGTCACTAGAGCCACCGCAAGGAAAGGCAGCAGCACTATCGCAAGGATGACCAGCACTATCAGTCCTACAAGTTCCATCATCAGCTCCTTTCGAATGCGGGCAGGGCCCGGAGCTGTCTCTTCGTTCATCTAGTCCACCAGCTCGAATACTGTCTCGCCGATTCCGCGAACCACCTGCAACTCAATGGTCACGTCGCTGACTCCGTACGCGTCGTTGACCAGCGCGCGGCCGTCTACCTCGAAACCGTCTGCGCTGAACTCGCCAACGCCTTCCTGATAGCCGGTGATGCGCACGCCGACATCTTTCGGCAGACGCACTGTGATCCGCCCCGCTCCAGTCTCGACGCGACCACTGAAGCTTCGGTCGCGCGCACCGCCGAGATCGACGGTGGCGTCGCCGGCGCCCATCGTCGCGTCCAGATCCTTCACAATGACGTCACGCAGGTCGAGATTGCTCAGGCCAGCTCCCAACGTCACTCGCAGGTCGATGGGCACGTCCTGGGAGACCTCGATGTCCCAACTGTTCTTCCGGTCGCCGAGACGCCAAGTCCGAACATCCGGCTGTCTTGCGACCAACACTCCCCGGTCGCCCGACACGTCGTATTCGATCTCGGGACGCCACTCGGATACGTACTCGAACTCACCGACGACCAGGT
>Ga0224495_10001650_pt1 | contig 15487 bp, 10 predicted proteins | sample SF_Jul11_sed_USG_FD_168128 | JGI IMG/M metagenome (GOLD analysis project Ga0224495, IMG submission 168128) | Sediment microbial communities from San Francisco Bay, California, United States - SF_Jul11_sed_USGS_4_1 | ecosystem: Environmental > Aquatic > Marine > Sediment | place: USA: California... | reverse complement strand
TCACGAATAATTAATCGGAACAAAAAATGGCGCATAGCTCCCAGCGTCTGCTTCCATGCAAGCAATATTGAAACTTGACATGGTGCTGCGTGTCGAAAGCACGCAGTCGTGTTTCAGAAATCAGTTGCCCTGGATGATTCACGTTCCGATGGCTGCTGAGTGCCAATTGCTGTGCTTCTACTTGATTCTCTAATTAATTCACTGCCGGATGTACATATGAAAACATATTCTCTACAGCTTCTCTAGGGTACCAATAGAATGGTATCGCTCGTCTTGCTTGGTGCAGGGGCCAGTTATGGCAGTAAAGAAGTTATGCCCTATGCTCCTCCGTTGGGAAACGGTCCAATGGGGTTGTTTGCTCGTTTAGAGGAACAGTTTGCGTTGGCGTCTGATCTCCCAGAAGTTCTTAAGCAGAAATTTCGCGACAACTTCGAGCTTGGTATGGCGGAATACTATGAGTATGCTGATGGCAACATCATGGCATTTCAACGAAACTTGGCGGCCTACTTGGCCCAGTTTACGCCCGGTCCGACAAACGAATACCGCAATCTTATTCACAAACTGGGCACTAAACGGGTCGTCTACTCGACACTGAATTATGACTTGCTATTTGAACAATCAGCTGCGGCTTTAGGCTTGAATACGCAGTACAGTCTGGCTGAACAACCTCAGAGTGTCCGGCTACTCAAACTACATGGATCGTGCAATTTCTGGCCTGATATACCCGTGGGCATGTTCCGCGGGCTTACGGTTTCACGTAGCGGGCGAGCTGATGTTGTAGCACCGGTGCGCCCGCTAAACCAGCAACAGACTTTGCATCGTTGTCGCGAGGACGATAGCTTTGCGCCAGCTATTGCAATGTACGCAGAAGGTAAATCTATCAAAGTGTGCCCAGACTATGTGGAGTCACAGCAACACCAGTGGAGCACAACTGCCTCGAAGGCTCGGCATGTCCTTATATCCGGAGTTCGTGTACACCCGTCAGATTTGCATATTTGGGATGTTCTCGCGACATCGTCCGCCGATGTGACTTACTTTGGCCTCAATTTTGACAAGAATGAGTTCTTGGAGTGGAAAGTAAGCGCATCAAAGAAAAACGCCTACTTCATTGAGTCAGACTTTTCTTCCGCAATCAAATCCATGGAAATACTCCTAGCATGAATTTCAACAATTCTTCCAAAGGATCGACTTTGGTGGATCTTGAATTCCTAAGTTGCATTTTAGCTTCTGGAAATATTAAGTATCTGAGATGTGTCGAAATCAGGCAGTGATCGACCTGTACAATACGGCATCAATAAAAATAATGACGGTGCCAAATGTCCAACCGAGTAGATAAGTCCATAGCACACCGCCTAGCTGTAATGCTGTCACCCGAGTTTGGTGACGCCCTTTCCGGTTTTCGTGCTAAACGTGATGGCTGGGTAAAGCTCCCCCCTGAGATCGAACAAATTCGCAAAAACACAGGCCTTGGCGACTCCTATGTTTTGGCCTATGAGGATGAAAACCGCATTCTTTATTGCCTATTCAAGACAATCTTCCCAGTGAATACTGTTGATGAGATCAAACAACAGAATGATGAATTCATGGCTGCAACACCTGAGGAACGCGATAATGCCGTTAATGAGATGTTTGTATGTTTCCAGAGCGAGGAATTCGATCTGACTTTGGATAGTCTCTATCCTAAAACAGAGGCGGATTGTGAGGCTGCCCGCAAGAAGTTTGAAGCATTAAGCAGCGAAGAAAAAACTGCTGTCCTCCAGACGGCCCAATATTTTCTGATTTATTTTTATGGTTTTTTTTACAACTATCTTTCCCTCATGGTGCATGGTCAGAAGCTGACCACGCTTGTACCGCTTGCCCTGCAAGGTGACAAGAAGGCATTCTGCAAGGCTGTGCATATTGACCGAAATCTATTGACCGGACATCCGTACTTTAAGGATACCTACACTCGATTACAGTCTGGAGATGACCCAGGTTTTCTTCGTTCACTCCTGTACCGTATAGGCAATCCCCATACACAAGGCAAAATCCGGTTTCCCGTCTTGTATATGGTCTTTGCTTCACTGGATAGCTCTAACTGGCTGGACGACTTCACGGCCTCCGAGATTCTGGATATTTGCGATGAGGCGCAGTTGGATCGCTTTCAGAACCGCATCGAAGATGAAAGCTCTCTAATCAAACGACGCATTGAGTACCGTCGTTTTCAGAAATACGGCTAATTGTCAATGCACTGAAATTTATTTTCTGTGCATTCCTGCCCCGACTCTTGAAGCATAAATTCCTTAACCGTTGCTGGAAGCATTCGCATGCCAGCCGACGGCAAGGAGTTTTAAATGCCTCATCATTCGGATTCAAGCGGTTTATCTAGTTTACCTGGCATTTGTACGGATTCCCCCGTATCGGGACGAATGCCAGACCGTGTACACGCGCAGCGTGTGCCGGTCGGGCAAGAGCTCGGTGAGGATGGAAGGGGTTCGTCGCCTACTAACAGAGAACCCTATAACAGCAATAATGATTACTTCAAGCTCTTAAGATTTGGTGTTGATAGTCTGTACCTCTCCTATCAGGGCGACATTTTCCCCGAGGTGCAGGAGCGTTTAACCAAGCTCAAGCAACTCGCACAGCATTCGGAAGCAGATCAGCAAGCTCTCGCGCAATACACCATCGCAGGCCATATCTTCGAAGTTAAGGATAAAGGCTCGTCGGTATTCCCCTATGTGCTGGAAGATGGCGCATTCCGCATTCAGCTATCCCGTGCGTCCAAGCAGTTGCCTATGGCCTACGTGAAGCTATCCTCACGCTATCTGTCCAGCATCACCCCCAAGGAAGCAGAAGAGCATCTGCGCGGCATCCTGAATGAACTGGGCACCCTGACGGATTCGGCGCACGTCAGCCGTCTTGATCTGTGTGCTGATTTTGTCTCGAATGAGAACATGGAGTCATGGGGACGTGAGGCCTGGGTAACACGCGGCAGAAGTATTGCCGCCTATGCTGTTGCGGAACAGTTCACCGGCTGGACGGTTGGCTTGGGGGGTGTCATCGCCTGCCGTCTGTATAACAAACTGCTGGAGATATTTGAAAGTGGTCGCGATGATCTTCTCCCGTTGTGGCTGGCATCCGGATGGCAGGCTGGCGATCCCATTTGGCGCATTGAGTTTCAATTCCGGCGTGAATCGCTGGCACAGCATGGCCTGGTCAGTCTCGATAGTGTGTTGGCTAATCTAAACGGCTTGTGGAGTTATGCCTCAACGGAGTGGCTACGCCTGACCCTTCCGAACCCGGACGACCAGACACGCTCACGCTGGCCTGTGCATCCTTTGTGGGGATACCTGTCCTCCGTTGATTGGGAAACCGACGGAGGCCCGCTTACAAGGTCATTCAGCGCCACCCGATTGCCCGAGGACAAGCGGATATTTTCCTTGGGGGCAAGCTCGATTGCTTCGTACATGGCAAAGCATGGCATCACGGACTATGGCCTCGGCCTTGATCGCTATTTGTTCGACCTATACAGCCATTTGCAAAACAGCGGTCACTTTATGGGCTTGTCAGCGGAAGATTTTCTCCTTGAGAAAGTCCGTCTGCGTGCCAAGGAGTTCAACACAATCATCAATCTCGATGCTGAAGAACAAAAGCGTTTTGAAACAGAAAAAGCGGCGGCTGATTATCGCCGGGCATCGAAAGGTGGTTAATGATGGAAGAAGTTAGCCTGCCCCTGCCGACAGTTCGGTGCTTATCCAAAGAAGAAGCGGCGCGTTATCTCGGTATCGGCGTAACGTTGCTTGCTGAACTTGGTATTCCTTTTTTGAAGATAGGCCGACGTTGTCTATACGATAAGGTTGACCTGGATGATTGGATAGAAGACTATAAGCAGCGCGAGCACGGGCGGGCTAAAAAGGAGACTTTATGGCCCAAACCCAAGATGGACTCTACCGGAGGCAAGATTCTCGCTTCTGGTGGATTGCAGCAACGCTCCCAAGTGGCAAAAGAATACGCCAGAGTTCTGGGACTGAAATCCGAGAAGATGCCGAAGCACTGCTAGCCAAGATCAGGCTAGACGCATTTCGGGAATTACATTTCGGCATTAAGCCCCAGCGTTCTTGGCAGGATGCCGTAGTACGGTATCTCGCAATCAAGGCAAACTTGCGGAGCTATCGGGATGTGCAGCGTATTTGTCGGATGCTTGACCCCTATTTGGGGCACCTGACACTCAACCAGATTAACGGCGACGTTGTTTGGTCGGTTGTGCAGGGGCAGCTCAAAAAAGGTAATGCACCCGCAACCGTGAATCGTTACCTTGCCACGATACGCAACCTGTTAAAAACAGCGCGTGAGGAATGGCAGTGGCTCGATAGCATTCCTAAAATCCGCTTGTTGCCCGGTGAGGTTGAACGGGATCGGTGGTTGACCAGAGAGGAGGCGGATCGGCTGATTACTGCTGCTCCCGTCCACCTGGCCGCACTGATACGATTCGCACTGGCAACAGGTTGTCGCGCGCGTGAGATTACCGGACTGGAGTGGAATCGCGTCGATTTATTGCGACGCACTGCATGGTTAAACCGCACTAAAAACGGCACGCCGCGAGGTGTTCCGTTGAATGTTGACGCAGTAGCAGTCTTACAGAAACAAGTGGGAATTCATTCGCAGTTTTGCTTCACTTATCGTGGTCAACCGATTCGTTGGGACTTAACCAACACCGCTTGGGTGAACACGATCAAGAGAGCAGGGCTGGAGGATTTCCGGTTCCACGATCTGCGCCACACATGGGCTTCATGGCATCGTCAGGCTGGCACTAGCTGTGATGAGTTGAAGGACTTGGGTGGCTGGAAGTCACGCAGTATGGTGGATCGTTACGCCAAGTTTGCGACTGACAATCTAGCATTTGCCGCATCTAGGATTGAAGCAGGTAAAGGTAGTGAAAGCGGGGACGTGATTTTGTTGTCACGTTTTAGTCACGTTCAGAAAGATAAAAGGGCTAGCACCTAAGCGCTAACCCTTTGTTTATCTGGCTCCCCGACCTGGACTCGAACCAGGGACCTGCGGATTAACAGTCCGTCGCTCTACCGACTGAGCTATCAGGGAATGAAGAGGTGCGCATGATAGTGATTTTGCCATGCTCGGTCAACCTCAAATTTGCCTGCAGCAGCCGATGACTCATGGGCTTGACTGGTTTCCGCGCAATGAATAAGAATGAACCAGATACTGTAACAATCCTTGTTTGGCATGATGATAGTTGCTACAGCAGGGTTGGCAATATTGGCATACCTGAAAAGATGTCATTAACGACTGAAGAACAGTGTCCAATCAGTTAGAATGAAGCATGGACGGCAAAGTGACTTTTATAAGAACCAGAAAGGGCGAGGAAGAAATACGCTCAAATTCTGCACGTCTGTCCGGTGATATCAAACGCACATTACTGATGGTAGACGGGGAATCCTCGTTTGGCGAATTAAGCAAACGTGCCGCCCCCAGTCTGCGCAACAGCCTTGAACAGATGCTCAATGAGCTTGTGCGAGACGGCTTCATTCAAGAAATAGGCCAGACCAGCAACGCTCCCAGAATGGCAGTACCCCCCAAAATGGCAGTGCCACCAAAAATGGTTGTCCCGGCCAAGATGGTTACGCCGGTTAAAAAGCCGCCTGAAGATGATGGTGTAAATGAATTGGATTTTGCGACTGGATTCAAACCTCAGTCAACACTGGAAAAGGCTGTCGAAGCAATTAATACCGAAGCTGAAGCAGTAGCATATGCCATAGCCGAGGCAAATGCTATTCAAGCCAATCAAGAGGCCGAGGCAAGGGCACGAGCCCAGGCCGAGGCGCAAGCTCGAGCGATGGCTGAAGCAAAGGCCAAGCAGGATGTGGGAGCGAGAGCTCGCGCCGAAGCGGAAGAACGCGCCGCCATAGAAATCCAGGCACGTGCACTGGAAGAAGCAAGAGCCCGTGCCGAAGCGCAGGCGCGAGGAGTGGTCGAAGCGAAAGCAAACCCGGAAGCGGAAGCATTGGCAAGGATCAATGCCGCTGCCGAGGCGCAAGAGCGGGCAATTGCAGCAGCCAAAGCCAAGCTGGAAGCAGATGCGAAAGCAATTGCAGCAGCCAAGGCCAAGCTGGAAGCTGAAGCCAAAGCAATTGCCGAAGCTCAGGCGAAAGCGCGAGCAGTAGCCGAAGAGAAGGCAAGACTGGAAGCGGAAGCCAAAGCTCGATTGGAGCGCGAAGCCAAGGCCAGACTGGAACTAGAGGCCTCCAAGCTGAAGGCTGTGCCGCAGGGGGATGAAGCGATTTTTCAATCGGTGCTGAAACCAGCCCAGGCTAGTCCAGATTCAGCAGAAACCAAACTGGAACCATTCACCTTCATCATTCCCAATCCGGAGTTACTATCGCCAGATACTGCGGCAAATCGTACACATCCAAATTTGCGGAAGGACGAGGCTGCGCTGGTAAGTGATATCGGCAAGATCATCCAGCCCAGGGAATCAAAAAGAACGCCCCCTACAACACCTGCCAGCGTGAGCAAGCCGCAGGCCACCACACCAGCCCCGGCACCACCCTCGCCGTCAGTCCAGGCAGCACCCTCGCCGTCAGTCCAGGCAGCACCCTCGCCGTCAGTCCAGGCACCTGTGCCGGAAACAGCCAAGCCCAAGGAAGCTGTCCAACCAGCTGCTGAGGTACGCAAGCCACACGCGGATGAAGTCAAGAAACTGGAGGATGCTCAAGCCAAAATGTGGGCTGAAGCTGAGCAGCGCGCTAAACTGGCCGCCAAGGCAAAAGCCATGTGGGACGTTAGCGCCATACCCGAACCTGCAGCTCCCGCGAAAAAAATCACACCGGTGGTGCGAGTCAGACGCAAGCCTTTTCCTTGGGGTAAGCTGAGTGCTGGATTGGTAGTGCTGCTGCTGATTGTGCTGTTTGTTGCGCCACTCGTGATGCCGACACGGCAATATGTGCCGGGTATAGAGAAATTGCTCAGTGCCAAATTTCAGCAGCCGGTGCACATCGGACAATTGGAGGGGCGTTTGCTGCCTAAGCCACGCTTGGACTTGATCGATCTGTCGATCGGTGGCAAGAATCAAATCAAAGTTCAGCATGCAAAAGTGAATTTTTCGGCGCCAGCATTGCTGACCGCTATCAAAACAATCAGCAGCGTAGAACTCGAAGGTGTTGCGGTTGATGGTGCATCATTACAAAAGGTATCCGATTGGATGCAGCAAATTGCCGCAGCCCAGGATTCTCCGATCGAGCGCATCCTGTTGAAGGATGGAAAACTGGAAGCGGAAGGAATAACCCTGTCCGGTGTCGGCGGCGAGATGAATTTCGATCAACTCGGAAAATTCAGCAATGCCAAGTTGCATGCCGAAGGAAGTAAATATGCGCTGGCGATGGAGGCCATTCCAGGGAATAAAGCCAGTGTGTCGATCTCCGTGAATGGCAGGGCATTGCCGTTGTTGCCTAATTGGGATTTCGATTATTTGATTGCCAAAGGCGTATTAACCGCTGACGAGCTGGCCATTTCCGAACTGGATGGCCATATTCACGGCGGTACTCTGCTCGTTAATGCACGGATCAATTGGCGTTCAGGCTGGCGTGCGGAAGGATCAATCGAGGCCAAAGAAATCGAGGTGCAGAATATGTTTCAAGCGTTGAGCGGTAGCATGAACGGCACTGCGCGTTTCCAGATGCAGTCCAGGAATTTGGCCCAACTCCCCGATATGGCGGTGCTGGAAGGTTCTTATGTATTGGATGATGGGGTGATCGTAGGCATAGACATCGTTGAAACCGCAAGACTGCGCAGCACCCAACACATGCCGGGTGGCCGGACCCACTTCCAGAAATTGAGCGGCGAATTGTCTTATGCGAACGATACCTATGCATTCCGGAAAATGAAAATGATTTCCGATGTAATGACGGCCTATGGCTCACTGGAGTATTCCGGGCAGCAGGTGAGCGGATCCATTACTGCTGACGTGGCTGTGCGTGATGGAATGGCGCACATCCCCATGCAGCTGGGTGGCACAAAAGATAACCCTACACTGCACGCCCTGCGCTAGGGTTATCCCAGGCAGGAATCAATCCGGCGCCATAATTTATCAAAGCCGAAATCAACCCAGTGCTTTGGACAGTCGCTCCAGAGCCTGCCTCAAGTTTTCCATCGAGGTCGCGAACGACAAGCGGATATAACCCTCGCTGCCGAATGCCGAGCCCGGCACCACCGCCACACCGCCGTACTCCAGCAGATACTCAGACAGCGCCACATCGGTCGCGGCCTTGATCGTGCCGCGTTGATGCAGTTTTGTGATCACCGGACGCACATCAGGGAAGGCATAGAACGCGCCGCCCGCCATGAGACACTTCACTCCCGGAATCCTGTTCAGCGCATCCACCACGAACACATGCCGTTCACGAAAGGCTTTGAGCATAGGCGCGATGCAGCCCTGGTCACCGTTCAGCGCGGCTTCTGCGGCGACCTGAGAGATCGAGGTCGGGTTCGAGGTGCTTTGCGACTGCACGTTCTCCATCGCGGTGATGATGTGTTCCGGCCCAGCCGCATAGCCGATGCGCCAGCCGGTCATCGCATAGGATTTCGATACACCATTCAGCACCATGGTGCGCGCATACAGATCTGGGCAGGCGTTCAGGATGTTGACGAATTTCGCATCGGTCAGCGCGATATGCTCGTACATGTCATCGGTCGCGATCAGGATATCCGGATGCTTGCGCAGCACCGCGCCGAGCGCCTTCAGGTCATCCAGCGTATACACCGCGCCGGAAGGATTGCTCGGGCTGTTGATCACCACCATCTTTGTCTTCGGCGTGATCGCCGCTTCCAGTTGTGCGGGCGTCATCTTGAAGCTTTGCTCGATGCCCGCCTGCACGATTACCGGCTTACCATCGGCGATCAGAACGATATCAGGATACGACACCCAGTAAGGCGCGGGAATGATCACCTCGTCGCCGGCATTGATTACCGCCAGCGCCAGGTTAAAGAAACTCTGTTTGCCGCCACACGACACCAGGATCTGTTTCGCCGTATATTCCAGCCCGTTGTCGCGCTTGAACTTGGCGAGCACTGCCTGCTTGAGCGAAGGCGTGCCGCTCACCGCGGTGTACTTGGTGAAACCCTTGTTGATCGCGGCGATGGCCGCATCCTTGATATGCTGAGGCGTATCAAAATCCGGCTCCCCTGCGCCCAGTCCGATGATGTCCTTGCCTTCGGCTTTGAGTTTTGCCGCACGCGCAGTGACGGCTAGAGTGGGGGAGGGCTTGATCGCCTGTACGCGTTTCGATAATTCCAAGATATTTCCTTAAGGTCAGTTAGAGGGTGATCGCGTGCTAAAATCGCCCGCTTGAATTTTGCGAAATTATACCCTTGATTAAGACCTTCCCCAACAGCCCCTACATCCTGCACCAGCCGTTCGAGCCAGCGGGCGACCAGCCCACGGCCATCGCCCAACTGGTCGAGGGTATCCGCGACGGCTTGTCATACCAGACGCTGCTCGGTGTTACCGGATCGGGCAAGACCTTCACGATGGCCAACGTGATCGCGCAACTTGGCCGCCCGGCGATGGTGATGGCGCCGAACAAGACGCTGGCGGCGCAGCTGTATTCGGAGCTGCGCGATTTCTTTCCGGAGAATGCGGTCGAGTATTTCGTCTCCTATTACGACTATTACCAGCCAGAGGCCTACGTGCCGTCGCGCGATGTATATATCGAGAAAGACTCCAGCATCAACGAGCAGATCGAGCAGATGCGCCTGTCCGCCACCAAGGCGCTGCTGGAGCGCGAGGACAGCATCATCGTTGCCACCGTATCGGCGATCTACGGCATCGGCGACCCGGTCGATTACCACGGCATGATCCTGCATTTGCGCCATAACGAAAAGATGCACCAGCGCGACGTGATCAAGCGCCTGATCGAGATGCAGTACGAGCGCAACGATGTCGATTTCAGGCGCGGCACCTTCCGCGTGCGCGGCGACGTGATCGACATCTTCCCGGCGGAAAGCAGTGAACATGCGCTACGCCTGACGCTGTTCGACGACGAGGTGGAAACCCTGTCGCTGTTCGATCCGCTCACCGGGCAGATTTTGCAAAAAGTACCGCGCTACACCGTCTATCCCTCCAGCCACTATGTTACACCGCGCAGTACCGTGCTGGATGCGATCGAGACCATCAAGGTCGAACTGGCCGAGCGCATCAAGTTTTTTATCAGCGAAAACAAACTGGTCGAGGCGCAGCGCATCGAGCAACGCACTCGCCACGACCTTGAGATGCTCAACGAGATTGGCTTCACCAAGGGCATCGAGAATTATTCGCGGCATCTTTCCGGGCGCAAGGCGGGCGAGCCGCCGCCGACGCTGATCGATTACCTGCCGCCCAACTCGCTGATGTTCATCGACGAGAGCCACGTCACCATTCCGCAGATCGGCGGCATGTACAAGGGCGACCGCGCACGCAAGGAAAACCTGGTCAACTACGGTTTCCGCCTGCCATCCGCGCTGGACAACCGCCCGCTGCGTTTCGATGAATTCGAAAAGATCATGCGCCAGAGCGTGTTTATCTCCGCCACGCCTTCCGCCTACGAAGCTGCGCACACAGGCCAGGTGGTCGAACAGGTGGTGCGCCCAACCGGGCTGATCGACCCGCAGATCGAAGTGCGACCCGCCACCAACCAGGTGGACGACCTGATGTCCGAAGTAAACCTGCGCGTGAAAGTCGGCGAGCGCGTACTGGTCACCACGCTGACCAAGCGCATGGCCGAACAGCTCACCGAATATTTCTCCGAGCACAGCATCAAGGTGCGCTACCTGCATTCCGACATCGAGACCGTCGAGCGCGTCGAGATCATCCGCGACCTGCGCCTAGGCCAGTTCGACGTGCTGGTCGGGATCAACCTGCTGCGCGAAGGGCTGGACATCCCAGAAGTGTCGCTGGTCGCTATCCTCGATGCCGACAAGGAAGGTTTCCTGCGTTCCGAGCGCTCGCTGATCCAGACCATAGGCCGCGCCGCTCGCCACCTCAACGGCAAGGCGTTGCTGTATGCCGACCGTATCACCGACTCGATGAAGCGTGCCATCGACGAGACCGATCGCCGCCGCACCAAACAGGTCGCCTACAACTTCGCCCACAACATTACCCCCATCGGCGTGCAGAAGCGCATCAAGGACATCATCGAAGGCATGTACGAACCTGAAGAAGCGCGCAGCCAGCTCAAGGCCGCGCAGGATCAGGCGAAATACCTTGCGATGAGCGAGAAGGAAGTTTCCAGGGAGATCACGCGGCTGGAGAAGGAAATGCTCAAGGCCGCCAAGAACCTGGAATTTGAAAAGGCCGCCGCGCTGCGTGACGAACTCAAGAAATTGCGCGACAACGTGCTGATCTCGCCGCTTTGACCAATATCCGAGAGTGCGCCGATCTAATCGCGATTTCCGCGAATGCGGGTGTCTGGCTTGTAGTATTGACCTGGCTCCCGTTCACGCGTGAATGACAAATCAAGGAACGGATCGGCGTTTCCATATGTGCAAATGCCGCAATTGGCAGATCTGTGTCAGCACCCGGCTGGTCACTTGGCTACTTCAGCCTTTGCGACGATTACCCGGTACAACTTCAGATCCTCCTGTTTGTATACCTGCACGCCCTCTAACTTGAGCTGGGCGCTTTGCCGGGGCGCGATGTTTGCGGCGACGAGCAGGGGATTGCTTTGATTGTCAGGCTGTCGCGTAGTCGCATTGAAGTGCACCACGACTACATGCACATTCGCCACGGGCACGTTGGTCAAGTTGGTTACAACGGCAAATAGATACCCCATGTTGTCGGCCCGAACCGAGGCACGCAGAAATTTTGTGGGATTGCTCGCTATTTCCTGCTCGATATCAGGCGCTATCGCTTCCGTGGGAGGCGAATTGCCTTTATCCGTAACCTCATCGGCGCCGCAGGCAGCCGATGAAAAGATCGCCACAATCGCGGCAAGCACATAAATGCAAAGTTTCAAGTTCTTTCCTTCCACAGGTACATGAGTATTATAGAAGCGCATTCTATCAGGAGCAGGGGGTAAGAAATTCTGGAAATGTTTGTTGCCAAGCATTCTGCAGTGGCTACCAATCGTGCATTGCCAGTCATCCGAAACTGGTTCCCATGCAGCGCAAGCATCGAAATGTCGCGACTGTCCGACCTTGAGCAAAGAGTGACAAAGCCAGATATGAAGGCGCGATCACGCGGATCGCCACGCACCTGAAATTGATGGCGGAAAAGAGTGGGAGTCGAACCCACCAAGAACCGACTGACGACCCTTGCCAGATTTGAAGTCTGGCCGCCCCACCGGGGAACGAATCTCTTCCAGAGCACTGCCTTGTGCGTACAAATACTACCTTATTTCCTCAGCGCAGGTGATGCGCGTCACCCGCCCGCCGGGTGAGGGCGCTGGCATCGAAAAACTCCAGTATCTGGATTGCCAGCTTGCGCCCGGTGCCGATCTTGTCGCGAAACAGCGCCGCCGTGATCTTGCCATCCGGTTGATCGGCTGCAATCTCGCGGACGATGGCGGCTAGCTGCTCTACCGATTGCGCCATGAAGTAATGATCGTGCGCCACCCGGTAAACTTCCCCCATCGCGGCCAGTTGCTGCAACAACAGTCGCATGCGTGTTTCACTCATATTCAATTCATGGGCCAGGTCGCGCACCCTGGGTGGCTGGAACGGCTGATCCAGCAGCATGGGTGCCGTCTTGTGCCAGACGATCTGGTCTTTCTCGGAGAGCGTGATGCGGTGTTCAGGCAAATGCAGCCAGGGCCCGCTTTGCGCGATGCGCCCTTCATCAAGCAACGTCCCGAGCAGGCCGGTAAAGATCTCTCGTGACAGACGCGGTGCCGCCATCTGGCGCAGCTTGTTGGCGTCAGGCCCGAGTATATCGGGGCTAAGCCTGTGCGCTTCCGCCAACCGATCCAGCACAGCCTTCTGCAAAGATTCCCACACAGGGATCGGGAACGCTGTGCCCTTGATTTCGGCCAGCGGAACAGTGCGGCGCAGCGCTGCAAATTCATCGGGCGTGAGGTTGCAGGACAAGGCAAAACGATCCAGATCGATCCCGATGGGTGTCGCCTCCAGCATGCCCTGCAACGCGGCATAGGGAGTGGGGCGTTCCAGTGCGGCAAGCGTGGCCAGTCGTTCCGGTGTGCGGCGTTTTCGTTCCGGCGGAAATGGATCGAGCACCCTGCCGCCACCGACAGTGCGGCTGGCGGATTGGTCGCGAATGATGAAGCGGTCGCCGCGCAGCGCGCCGACAGTGCGGTCGAGTACGATCTGTGCCAGGCCGGATTCACCCGGCTTCAGCACCTCATGCTCCAGCAGTGCGACACGCGCCATTACATCGACCGCACCGAGATGAAAATGTACCGGCGACCAGTGGCGCAAGGGTTTGTCTGCGCCGGCCAGCAAGTGCAGCCGCACATCCAATCGTTGCGTCGGCCCATGCGCGGGTTCGGCCACCACCCAGTCGCCGCGCCGCACATCCTGCTTGTCGAAATCCGCTCCTGCCAGGTTGAGCGCGCAGCGCTGGCCGGACATGCCGATCTCGGACTGGCGGTTTTGCGCATGGATGCCGCGCACCCGTACTGCGATGCCGGCAGGCGACAGCAGCAGTTGATCACCCACCCGCACCGTGCCGGAGAACACCGTGCCGGTCACTACCGTGCCGGTTCCGGCCAGCGTGAAACACCGATCCACTGCCAGCCGGAAATTTCCCGTTTCCGGGCGTATGGGCAAAGAAGAAGCGGAATGGTCAAGATGATCACGCAGCGCCTGCACGCCGGTGCCATTCACGGCGGAGAGCGGAAAGATAGGACTGCCCTCCAGCGCTGTGCCCTGCAGCAGCGACTCGATTTCCGCCCGGGCTTGCGCCACTCTCTCCTCCGGCACACAGTCGATCTTGGTCAAGGCGACAGCGCCGTGCGACAGGCCAAGCAAGTTAAGGATCGCAAGATGTTCGCGGGTCTGCGGCATCGGACCATCGTCGGCGGCGACAACCAGCAATACAAAATCGATGCCGGTCGCTCCTGCCAGCATGTTGTGCACCAGCTTCTCGTGACCCGGAACATCGATGAATCCCAGCACCTCGCCGTTGGGCAATGCTGAATAGGCGTAACCGAGATCGATGGTGATGCCGCGCGCCTTTTCTTCCTTGAGGCGGTCGGCGTCGATGCCGGTGAGCGCTTTCACCAGGGAAGTCTTGCCGTGGTCGATGTGTCCCGCGGTGCCGACGATCACGGTGCGATATTCAAAGACACAAGTTGAGAAATGAACCCGGACTCATCTTCCAGGCAACGCAGGTCCAGCACCAGTGCGCCTTCTTCGATACGTCCGATCACCGGCACCGGCAGCGCGCGGAATGCGGCGGCGAGTTTCTCGAGTGCAGTTCCCTCACCGCGCCCTTGCTTGGCAGGACGGAGGGCAATGCCGTGACTGGGCAGGCGTTCCACCGGCAGTGAGCCGCTGCCGATCTGGCTGGTGCAGGCACACAGCGTAACGCTGTAGTGTCCTGACAGCCTGTCTTGCAAAGGCGGCAATACGCGTGCTGCAGCCGCCTTGATGTCTTCCGCCGTACGTGTCAGCAAACGCAGTGTAGGCAGCCGCTCAGCCAGGCGATCAGGATCGCGATAAAGGCGCAAGATGGCTTCGAGCGCCGCGATCGTCATCTTGTCCAGGCGCAGCGCGCGCTTCAACGGATTCTTCTTGATCTTTGCGATCAGTTCGCGTTTGCCGGCGATGATGCCCGCCTGCGGACCGCCCAGCAGTTTGTCGCCGCTGAAGGTGACGAGATCGACACCGGCGGCCAGCGCTTGCTGCGGCGTAGGCTCGGCGGGAAGCCCCCAGCGGGTCAGGTCGATCAGCGTACCGCTGCCCAGATCGATCATCATCGGCAGACCGTGCTGATGCGCCAGCTCTGCCAGCGCTGCTTCAGGCACGGCTGCGGTAAAACCGACAACGGCATAATTGCTGGTATGCACCTTGAGCAGCAGGCCGGTCTTGGGTGTAATGGCCGATTCGAAATCGCGCAGGTGTGTGCGGTTGGTCGTACCCACCTCGACCAGGCGGCAACCGGCGCGCGCCATGATGTCGGGCACGCGGAATGCGCCGCCGATCTCGACCAGCTCGCCGCGCGACACGATCACGTCCTTGCGCGCGGCCAGTGCATTAAGCGCCAGAAAAACTGCCGCTGCATTGTTATTGACCACGGTCGCGGCTTCGGCGCCGGTGAGCTGGCACAGCAGATCTTCCAGGTGCGTATCACGGTCGCCGCGCTTGCCGCTGGCCAGGTCGAATTCCAGATTGCACGGCCGCGTCAGCACATCCAGCACCGCCTGAACCGCCTCAGCAGGAAACAAGGCGCGGCCCAGGTTGGTGTGCAGCACCGTGCCGGTGAGATTGAACACCGGCCGGAGTGAACGCTGCTCGTCCGCATCCAGCTGATGCGCACAACGGGCGACGGCATCCTCCTCGCTCA
>Ga0224495_10001649_pt1 | contig 15490 bp, 17 predicted proteins | sample SF_Jul11_sed_USG_FD_168128 | JGI IMG/M metagenome (GOLD analysis project Ga0224495, IMG submission 168128) | Sediment microbial communities from San Francisco Bay, California, United States - SF_Jul11_sed_USGS_4_1 | ecosystem: Environmental > Aquatic > Marine > Sediment | place: USA: California... | reverse complement strand
CGATTAAGTGGATGCAGGACAAATACGACTGCGAAGTCTTCGCGATCACCGTCGATGTAGGTCAGCCCGACGACCTCAACGACGCCATGAGGAGAGCAAGGGAGATTGGCGCATCGAGATCATATGTGATTGATGCGAGAAAGGAGTTCGTGGAAGAATATGTATTCCCCGCATTGAAGGCGAATGCGCTCTATGAGGGCAAGTACCCATTGAGCACGGCGATAGCGAGACCTCTCATTGCAAAGAAGCTCGTGGAGAAGGCGTTTAGCCTGGGAGCGAACGCTGTCGCCCATGGTTGCACCGCGAAAGGAAATGATCAGGTGCGATTCGAGGTCTCCTTCATGTCCCTCGCCCCGGATCTCAAGATATACGCCCCTACAAGGGAATGGGGAATGAACAGGGACGAGGAGATCGAGTACGCCGAGAAGTATAATCTTCCCTGCCCGATAACAAAGAAGAATATCTACTCAATAGACGAAAGTCTCTGGGGGAGAGCCGCAGAGTGCGGACCACTGGACGACCCCTGGATCGAGCCCCCAGAAGAGGCGTTCAAATGGACGGTCGGCGCATCGAATGCGCCTGACACCCCTGATTACGTCGAGATAGATTTCGAGAAGGGGTTGCCGGTAGGACTGAACGGAAAGAAGATGGAGGGGCTTGAACTCATCAAGGCAATCAACGAGATCGCAGGAAAGCACGGCGTGGGCAGGATAGACATGATCGAGAACCGCCTCGTCGGGATTAAATCCAGAGAGGTGTACGAGTGCCCTGCGGCCGTCTTACTTATAAACGCTCACCTGGACTTGGAATCTTTGGTCATGACGAAGGACTTGTTGCACTACAAGCGTAAGATCGAACAGGATTACTCGAACCTTCTTTACAACGGCCTCTGGTTCTCCCCGTTGAAGGAGTCCTTGGATGCCTTCATCGAATACACCCAGCAGCATGTAACAGGAACAGTGAGAGTGAAGCTGTTCAAGGGCCAGGCAGTCGTAGTCGGAAGAAAATCGCAGTATTCGCTATACGACGAGGGGCTAGTGACATACTCGACCGGCGATGTATTCGATCACACCAGCGCCAAAGGTTTCATCTATGTTTGGGGCCTTCCGTCAAAAGTCGCAAGCGTTATGAAGAACAAGAAGAAGGCGAGTGGCAAAGGTGGTTGAGAAGGGAAAACCGACCGACAACATACTGCGGACATCTCAGTACGAGGTCGTAATGGAATATACTGGCTCACTGTCCTTCGACAGGGAGTTGTACTTCTGGGACATAGTTGGGAGCCTCGCTCACGCGGACTCTCTCCTCGACGCGAAAATCCTCTCCAAGGACGAGCACGAGAAAATCAGAAAGGGGCTTGTGGAGCTTCTGCTCGCTCTGAACAAAGGCGGTGTCGAGCTGCGCCCGGAGCTTGAGGACATACATATGAACATAGAGGCTCTGCTGACGGACAAGATCGGCGCCGTTGCAGGAAAGCTTCACACTGGCAGAAGCAGGAATGACCAGGTCTCGCTCGATGCCCGTCTGTATTCAAGAGAGAGGATACTCGAGACACTCGAGGAGATCGTCGCGCTGCAGCAGGTCATCATGTCCATAGCTAGGAATAATCTTGAGTCCGTGATGCCTGGCCTGACCCATATGCAGCCCGCACAGCCGGTCTCTCTAGCACATCACATGATGGCGCACTGGTTCAAGCTTCAGAGAGACTTCAGCAGGCTAGAGGATTGCTATGAGAGAGCGAACTTGTGTCCGCTCGGTGCAGGGGCTCTCGCTGGCAACACCTTCCCGATTGACCGATTCAAAGTTGCTGAGGAGCTCGGGTTCAGGGCTCCGACCGAGAATTCGATCGACACAGTATCTGACCGCGACTTCGTCACGGAGACGATATTCTGCCTGTCGATGATTCAGCTACACTTATCTTCAATGGCGGAGGAGATAATCCTTTGGAACACTCCCCAATTCGGATACATCAAGCTCTCCCCGAGGCTCACGACGTCGAGCAGTATGATGCCGCAGAAGCGCAACCCAGACATTGCGGAATTGGCGAGAGGTAAGATGGGAAGGCTTTCAGGAGATCTCATTTCGATGCTGACAATGCTGAAGGGGCTTCCTCTTGCATATAACAGAGATCTGCAGGAGGACAAGGAGCCGTTGTTCGACGCATTCGACAGCGCTGTCGATTCGCTTTGGGCGATTAGAAGCCTTCTCACAGGCGCGAAGTTCAACGTGGACAAGATGCGCCAATCATGCCTTTCTGCGAATCTGACAGCGACCGATCTCGCTGACTACTTAGTCAACAAGGGAGAACCGTTCAGGGCCGCCTTTCTAACGGTCAAAATGATGGTTCAGGATTCGTACGACAAAGGCAAACCAATCGAATCGATGACTATTGAGGAACTCAAGAAGTACAATAAGCTCTTTGGCAAGGATGCGTTGGATTACATAAAGCCAGAAATAGCGATTGAGAGAAGGAACATCTACGGAGGGCCGTCGGCGAACGCCGTCAAAAAGAGCTTTGGTACGGCAGAGAAAATGATCAAGAAGAACGAATCCTGCATCTCAAAAATAAGCGACGAAATTCAAGGAACGATAAATCGCCTCCTTGGTCCGAGTGTAGATATGCAGGATTGATTTATTTTAAAAATCATGCAGAACTCTTCTCGATTATCTTAGAAAGTATATCGAATGCTCTCATCACGACCCCTTTCTCGACAACAAATATTGTGTCAGTATAGCAGCTGACCGCCTCGACAAGGTTGATCCCGTTCTCCGCAAGGATGGATGATATGTATGCGAAGCTGCCCGGGATGTCTTCAATCCTGCTTGGGCTTTTCACGGTGATTTCGGCCAGATCTTCCCTGACTCTCTGAATGTATTCCCCCCCTATTGCCTTCTGAATCATCGGGAGATGTTTGTCCTCGCTCATGACGGTGATTGCGCTTGAAGATTCAATGATCTGGCATACGCTCTTCTCGGCGAGTATCTTCTTCACAATATCCTCGAGGTTCTTCAACACCATCCAGTCGTTCTTCGCTATGACGATGCATATGCGCGTCTTTAGTTCGATCGTGCTCTCCTTGAACAGGCTGATTATCTGCCCCTCGAAGTCGGTTTTTGATAGCTTGAGTGCGTATCTTCTGCATGCGGCGAGTATCGCCTCTTCGTGAGTGAGGTTCAGCTCTTTCATTATCTGGCGCGCAAGAGAGGAATAGTTGATCAAGTCCTTGCTGATGCAGTCTCTGATGCTCGGATGTGAGTCGATGTATTCCCGCGTGAGCTCAGCCGTGCTCTTCCTGTCAGCCTGCTCTTTCATTGATGTCTGAAATCAGACATGGGCTGAAAAAGCTTTCGATTGGGATCAATCAATCTATTTAGAAAATAATGATGTTCTTATAAGATCCAAAAAAAGAAATCAGAGGAAACATTTTTTTCCTTTCGCTTGTTGCTGGCAGAATCTCATAAGGCGCGTTCTGACAGATAAATGATATATAACTCCTGTCCATAACTCGCGCAAGTTCACATAATACATTATCAAGCTCCCGTAGTGTAGTCCGGTCAATCATTCCGCCCTTTCGAGGCGGACACCCGGGTTCAAATCCCGGCGGGAGCACTTATTTTTTTCGAAGTTCAAAACAGTTTCTTCCAATGATTCTAGATTGCTGGATATCTGATTGCTGATTCTGTGTTGGCATACATTAGTATTAGTAGTCAGACCTTGTGGGTCCATGTGCGAATAGCACAATCTGTGCTAGCGCAATAAAGGAGAAAAATATAATGAGTTTCGGAAGTCGGACATTCAACTCAGGCCCTAGAGAGATGCACAAGATTTCGTGCTCCGACTGCGGCCATGATGCCGAGGTTCCCTTCAAACCGACCGAGGGGAGACCTGTCTACTGCCGTGAGTGCTACCAAAAGCACAGACCGCCAAGAAGAGACATGTTCTGAGCGTGCAATTCACTTTCATGAATTATTCGTTCAACTCACAAACCCCTTACTAAACATTTCGCTTATTTGATATGATGGAGCCATCAGCATAGCGATTGGCAAAAACTGTATCTCAACAATATAATGATGATGAGGTGGCAGATGATGACAACTGGTCAACCAGTGATGTGGGAAGCAATTCTTGAAAATATGCCCAGAGGAAAATGGATTTCAATCGGAGAAATCTTGGGAATAATAAAGAAGAATGTTGCCCTACAGGAAGATGATTTTGATCCTGCAGCCTCGGAAAAAGGCGATTTCATCAGGTGGGAAAGCAATGCCAGAAGCATGCTCCAATATAGAAATATGACCGGAGAGATTCTCGGAGATAGGAAGGAGAATTACTTTATTCCGGGCATATAGTATCGAGCGATTAGAGAAAATATTGAAAGAAGTTCGATGGCAACCTTGCTCAACTCCTCATATTGATTCTAGGTAGTAACCGATATTGGCTTCCCGGCGGGAGCACTATTCTATAATGCCAGTTAAACTCGAAAAATGAAATTTCGGGGATTTTAAAATCAACTTAAACTCCTTAACTTCTCTTTTGCTTCAGACTTGTGCGACTTTTATGTCCTTTATGCGGCTTGTATACCACTTTGAGAGTGACACGCTTGATATTTGCACAAGCCGGCAGAAGATGGTTCAGAACCTGTTCTGCAGTCGGATGATAAGTTTGACCTTCTGGGCCAATCTGCTTCCAGCCAGTTTTGTCCTTAAACCATTTCCACGTTCGGCCATTTTTGGTCGTCATGTAGATGATATAATCTGTGTTTTTCATTATCTTCCTTCCTAGATTGGTAGGGTCGTCCTTTCAGTATGATCTTTTCTCAGCCGGAGATAAGGTTTCTTACAAAGATAAATGAATTGCGCTTGGAGCACTCGATATTTTTCGGTAAGAGCCTTATCTCCATCAGCTAATGGTGAGATGTGATTTGGAGGTAGATTGACTCTTTTTATAGAAAATTGAGTGTTGCCCTAATGCATTTCATCACAATGTCGCGCCACAATTTCCACATCTCAAGGCGGATCGGTCGTTAAGCGCCCCGCAGTAGCGACATTTGAGTTTCACCGTCGATTCCGCTGCGGCCTTCTGCATACGCTCCGCCGTCCTCTCTAACTGCTCCGCGACCTTCTCTGCATGCTTCCTGCTAGCATTTATGTTTAGAAAAGCTACAATGAGCAGTACGGTGCCCGCTACAATCATGAGTAGGGCACCTTCCCAAGACCCTATGATAATCGGGATGAGCGTAAAAAAGAACATGGCGAATGACAGGGCGAACAGTATCATAGTAAATGGATTGCGTTCGGTATCTGGAACGCGGTGAGGGATTGTCTTTCCCGGCACCTCGATGCCGCAGCTGAGGCAGTAACGGGATTCGTCTGGTATCTCGGCGCCGCAATTTAGACAATTCAAATTATCAGGACTCCTTTTCTGCGATTCTTTGAAAAGTTACTAGTCTATGGTTGGTTATATCGCTCTATTTAGTCTTATACTTAGCATTTTAATATTAGCTAATTTTCATATCAAAATAGCGAATTTTCATATCAAAATGGGTAATTTAATAAAAACATTTAATAATTATTCAAGGTATCGGTTCCCCAAGCGTGGGAAGATGAATAGAAAAAGATTGAAAAAAATGAATAGGGGCTGTTATGGCGGAATTCCTCGATACACAATTGACACACATCAAGCCAAAGCACGACAAGAAACCAAATCAAATAAGGTAAATAGGAAAATTCTTTTCTCACTCATAATTGCAATCATGGCAATGACCGCGCCATTCATTGCTCTGACATTATCATCACCTGTCTCGGAAGAGGTTCCTGCGACGGTGACCTACAACATTCGATCAACAATAGTGATAAATTCAGATGGCGAATTCGACGCGGCGCACGGCATCAACAGCGGTTCCGGGGCGCCGGGCGACCCATATGTGATTGACAATTGGGACATCACTGCGTCGACGAACCACGCGATCACGATCAATAACACGCGCGCGTACTTCGAAATACGCGGTTGTTACCTGCACGGCGGATCGACGAACTTCTGGGACGGCATCATAATGACCAATGTGATAAACGGCACGATAAAAAGCAACGTAATCCAGGGAAACTACCATGGAGTTCATCTGGACGTTTCGAATTGGAACATAATACACGCGAACAACATTTCGGATAACTCGCTGGACGGGGTCTATCTCGACGGTTGTCATGATGACTCAATCACGAACAACAGCATCTGGAAGAACGCTTGGAACGGCATCTTCCTGTCGATTTCGAATAATAATATTGTTATGAATAATACCTGCAATTCAAACTCTTGGGATGGTATATATCTTGAGACATCCAGCTTTAATCAAATCTTCTGGAACAATTGTTCGTGGAATAAAGACGATGGTATTGCGATGTATTGGAATTGCATTAGTAATTTTGTATTTCAGAATGTCGTAATCAGCAATACTGATTATGGATGTGAAGTCGATGGCGGAGGACCCCCGACATGCGGAGGTAACATCATCACAGAGAACACCTTTATGCTTAACCACGGATCACTGCCCTATCCTGCATTCAACCCATTCGCCATCCAGGGATTCGACAACAATGGCCCCATCAATTTCTGGGATTTTGGTGGAATAGGCAATTATTGGCATGATTGGACGTTGCCAGATGCGGATACAAATGGAATAGTCGACATTCCTTACCTCCTGGACCCGGCCCCTTATATGGCAATGGATAATTTCCCATTGACCAACTGGAGCGTCATCCCAGAACCTCCATTGATTCTATTGTCGGTTATCATGCTCGGGATATGTCTGCTGATGGCGAGAAATAGAAAGAAGCAGTAACGAAACCCAGGCTCGGCGGATCAGACTTCTTCCGACGAGCCATTCTTGACAAGGGAAATATCGAATGAAATAGTGGGAAGTCATTACATTCGGAATACTATTTGATCAAAGCAGCTTAAAGGAAAGAACTATTATTGGTGATTTTCAATATCATGTAATTCCTGGTTCAAACCTAATTGATATCAATTTCCCATTGCTCAAATCGAGTGACCTAAGGTCCACAGGGTTCAATTGGACCTCTTTCTTAGACAACGATGACGCTACGTCAAGCTTCACCTCTATATTCAGAACGCCTGCTATCACAATTGCTTTCTGACCCTGTCTCCCACCGGACAGTACCATTGACTCTTCGTTTATCTTAGCTGTGCCTTTCTTTACGTTAGGATCGCTCAAAGCCCTGAATTTCCTAAGTGAGATATACGAGTTAGATAAGGATTTATTCTCATTTGCCAACATTTTAGCGGTTATGATTCGGATTTCATCCGAGGTCATTTCCTCAGAAGGAGTGAATTTTCTAGATAGTGTAGTTGCTAATTCCTGAGGAACACCTGCGGATTCCATGGATTTCTGCAATTTCCTTCTATCAAACTCCTCTTTTTTACCAGTTCTCTTCAAGACAGTCGCCATTCTACATCCCTCAATTTTTTCTCAGAATATTTTCTATGTGGCTCATCACTTAAAATATTTTTTATCATTTTAGATTTGAATAATGCGAATAGTGCCTCTTTATTATATGAATCTATTTCGCGAAAGAATCGCGATAACTGCTACCAAGTATCCAGAGCATGTTATCTTCGATCTCATCCCTGAGCGTCCTGCAGCATTCGAGATACTCGTGATAACCTTGCCCAAAAGGATCCGCGATATCGAGTATCAGAATTGGGAGTGAGATTCCTCTCAATTTCATTTTTTCGCAGAGCGCTTCTAGCAGGTCCTTCTGCAATAAAATTATCTTGTCGCCCTGTGAGATTGAAGCTTCCTCGAAACCTTTCGGAACATGCTCTATGATTCTTCCTTTCGACCCTGTGCTTTCAATGAGAGCCTGTTCTCTCAATCTCCTTACTTCTGCATCATCTTCTAGATAAGGATGGATTCCGAAGCAGTCTGTCTCTAAATCTTCAATCCCATATTTTTCGACAATCTGCCTGAGAATTTCTGCTGCCATCGGACTTCTGCACGTATTGCCACTGCACGCGAAAAAAATCGTTGTCATTTCCCGCATTCCACCAGTACTTTCAACCATATTTTCTCAAGCGTCTTACAATACCATTTAGGGAAACCATTTTGCTCAGCAGCCTTCATGAGGATCCTAAGGTAGGTCTTGGTCGGCAAGCATTCGCTTTTCTTCTTTAGAACCTCATAGACCCAGACATTCTTTTTCTCCCCGCCTTCCATCATCTTTACGGAGGCCTGAAACCTTCTGTATGATTTTGGACAGCCCTCGTACCAATCAAGCGATTCGAGATCGCTATCCGTGAGGGCATATACGACGCCCCAAACCTCGTTTCTGTCATCTATTAGTATATCGGCCACTCCTCCCCGCCAGCCAGTCGAGTAGAAAGTGAAGGCTAGCTTATAGCCTTCCAGAGAGGCGGGGCCGATTAGTTCGCTCTCAGGACATCTCCTTTTCATCTGTTCGATGTCGAGGTTGGAGCCATATGCGAAATAATGATGCTTCATTTCCTGAGACCACCCATTTCAGTAAGCCAAATGCTCAATAAATGCCAACCACTCAATTAAGTTTAACGCTGACTGTATGAGTAACTTTCAAACTAGAATAAGAATGATCGATTGCATATGAACAAAGAAATCATCATCGAAGCACCTTTCTCTTCCTCTCTATAGAGGTGAAAGGGCATATCATCTGGCACACAGTGCACATCCTGTAGGTATTTGGAGTCAGATTTGGCGTATATCTAATTAGAAGATTCTTTTTAGTCGCATCCGGATTCTCTATCTCCATCACATGAACTAGACACTTAAGTGAATCAAGGACATAAGGCTCAATCGCGTTGACTGGGCAGGCGCGAATGCATCTTTCGCAATCCTTGCAGATGTCCTCTTCGAATGACTTGTCTGGCTCTAAGACACAGTCGGTTATAACCCCTGCTAGCCTGAGCCATAATCCATTTTTTGGAGAGATTATCATAGAATTCTTCGCATAGGCGCCTATTCCTGCGAGAACTGCAATCCTCTTTATCGGAACTAGCTCGGGTAATACCGCTGCCTTGAATCCTTTCCCATTCAGTTCAATGATGATATCCCTTTGTATCACATACGAAGGAGTGTAACCTGGATAATCCCACTGTCCATCCTTTCTCTTTACAGCAAGCTCATCGGCATCATCGGTCGATTCTATTGTAAATACAATTATACTCTTCGCCCAGGGAGCCCCAGACCTGATTTTCTTAGACATACGGTTAATCGATGATCCTATCTTTATCCTCTTCAATGAATCTGCATCTTTGACGGAGGCGATGCCAAATGAAACCGCGCCTCCTTTTATGCAGATTTTTTCAAGATTATTCCGTACGTCTTTATCATTCCTCGTAATTTCAACCTCCGCTTTGTTGGCGTGTCTTATTGCTCATCAAGTTTTATTTCCTATATCTATCCTCTTCCATTTGTTTTATCCCGCTATCAGACAGATATGCGGAGGATGGCTTCAGTATCTGATATGAATTCTTGTGATTTGCTACACTGCCTTTTTGAGGTGCCCTCCTCAGTCGGATCTGAAAATTCACTCCTTTCTAGCGATGCGACTACTCGTGCTATAAGCACCTTGACATTATGCATGGCTGATTGCCGATTTTGAAGTGCTCAGAGATTCTGCTGTTTTTATCTCATTTACATGCCTCTCGATAATTGGGGATATGAGCAATGCTAGAAACTCGAGCCAGCGAATTGTGCTCATTGAAGGTATCTTGCCATCGCGAGGCTGTGCTACCTCGATCCAGCCTATGATTTGATCTTTCAAGTCAAAAATGTAAATGTCGATGTAATCTCCCTCGAGCATCTCTTCCAGCGAATTTCTCTGGAGCGACAGCAGGCTCGGCCTGCTGAAAGCCTTTCTTTCTATTTGCGATCCGGTTGGCTGATCGTCAGAATATCTGAAGTCGGTAAACCTGCTTATTTTGAAGGCTGGATATTTCTCAAAATCGAACATTTCCGTTTGCGTATACCTCAACTTCATGTGTTCTGATTTGGCAGTCGGTGATAGACCAAGGACCTCGATGTATCGGTACAAGCCATCAATTGGACCTCTCATACCGATCGAGACCTCCTTGAAGGGGAAGACGCGGTTTATCATCAGCGCGGCTTCATGAAGAACGAACGCGAGATTTGACTTTTGTCTCTCGACTCGCAGAAACCGCTCTAACCCTTGAATTATCTTGTGATTCTCTGTGAGGGAAAATTCCGAGTAATTCTTCTTCAGGATCTTCTCAAGGTCTTTGACAATCTTTGAGTGTTCGCTCATTCGACTGAAGCACCAACCAATGTTTAAAAAGCAGGATATAAGAAGATGTCTAAATTACTTTGGATAGAAGCATATGAAAAGAAATTATCAGTCTTCCAATCATGATTGGAAATCTTGAAAAATCGTCGTCTACCAATACAGCTCAATTGAGCGATAAAACGATTACCTCCTTGAGTAGCACGATTACTTTTTATAACTTTGTATAACCTGTATTTATTCATGACCGAATCCGTCAGATACGAAGTGATAAAAAAGGTCGGGAATCTTGAGATAAGAGAATACCCGCGAATCATATTGGCGACTGTCCAAGGATTGTCTGATGATCAGGCATTTGGGATATTGTTTAAATATATAACTGGCAATAATAAGCCGGGCAAAAACATAGACATGACCACACCAGTGATATCAAGCGAGGGCGAACCAGTAGAAATTGAGATGACCGCCCCGGTTTTGTCCGATAAGAACTCCTTTTCGTTCATCATGCCGTCGAAATTTACAATGAAGGATATTCCTGAGCCTCTCGACAACAGGATTAATACTCAGGAAATACCGGGGAGAAGATTGGCCGTGCTTCAATTCCGTGGCAGAACCGGTGACAAATCCGTCTCGAAGAGGATTGAGGAGTTGTCAGGGCTTATTGAAAAGGCGGGCATAAGGACTATGGGTGATGTTTTCCTCATGAGATACAACTCCCCTTTCGCTCCAGGGTTCATGAGGAGAAATGAAGTGGCGATTGAAATCGATCAACAATCTTGAATTCGAATCGACTAATTCGGATAAAAAAGTCTTCGCGGCCACTATTATTCAGCTTTGATTTTGACTTCCGGAGGATAAAATCCTTATCTTGGGCGAGGAATCAAGTATCGGGATAATCGGATGATAATCTTTCAAGAGAGCGTTATTGACATTCTCTCGACAATATTATTCTGGTTCGCAGTTATAGCCCTGATCGCATTGGCGATCGGTGCCATCATCTTCTTCCTCAAGGTATACTTGATTACGGAGATTGTAAAGAGTGGGAGGAGAGATGCGGCTGTTGTAAGCAGGCAATGTCAATACTGCGGAAGATACACTCCCGATGATTCAGCATTCTGCAAGAATTGCGGTGCGAGACTGCGATGATCTTATCCGCTGTCTCTTAATAGGTCTGAGCAGACCGTGCAGAATTCATCCTTCTTGATATCTGTATCAAGAAGCGAGTTCGAGAAATGCATTACGCATCTCCTATCAGGGCAATGCCTGAGGCCGAATACATGTCCAAGTTCGTGCACAGCTTCTTTCAGAACCCTATCATGATAAATGAGGCGGTCATGCGAAGCCAATCTATTGGTCGAGATAACGGCGCACTTCAGGTCCGGAGATGCGAGGCCGAAAACGAAGTTCAGATCCGGAACATAGAGGTCTTCCTCTGTGATACCTAGAGCGATATCCGAATGGTTGATTTTCTTTGATTTTTCGGTTTCAGCCAGAAGATCTTCTGCGTTATGCTGTGACCCTCTTTTTATCATTAAAGGCAGTTCTTTTTTGATATCTTTTATTGACAGTCCGAATCTCCTTTCCAATTCTTCTTTGAGATTATCTATGACTTCTTGATTGTCGAACCTTATCATTAAGAGAGTCGTCATTCGCATCACTTACATGATGAATAAGCAGACAGTTGCCGTGGGGAGCTTCCGCCTGAGCTCCGCGAGATGCGGAGCGTACAATAGCATCCGGCCAATGCTATCCTCATTTTGCTCTTTTCCAAGTATTTCGGAAATCAATTTACATTCAGCCTCCCCATCTACGCGCCAAACCGACTGCTCGAAACTCGCATCTGCGAATAGGACAATTGGTAACTTCATATCAAGAATCTTTTTCCTGTCAGCAATCTCCTTAATCTGCAGTAGTTCGGTCCTTGATATCGAGTATTTCCGTCCGTCACGCGCATCATATTCTGGCTTTTCCATCAAAAGAAGAGTGTCGAGTCTGATCCTGCGAGATGGTGCAGAGGAGTTCATCTGTAGTATGAGCTTCCTTAGGACTCGTTCATTTCCTATGGTATCATGCATGCAAGGGAATGCTATCGATTCCATTCGATAAAGTCTTCTCCAATAGTAAGGGAAAAGGAGATAGATATTGTCAATTCATTTATCTTTTCTAAATTGCAATAATCGTTACTATCAATTGAGGTACCTTAGTGCTGCCCATCGTACCTGATTGACATATCTCAGAGGACATATCTGATTTTCTAATTAGCCAGCAATGAAAAATTCCCAGCGAATATGACAGGAAAAAACTTATCAATCAGAAGCCTCATAAATCGACGGAAAAATGGACTGTAATCAATCGATTCCATTTGAATTAAGGAAGCTGGAATAATAATGCAAGAGAGGGCATCTCTCGACCCAGGATTGACAAGACTCATTCATGATAGATCCGCACCCCTTTCGCGCGATCATACGGAAAGAATAATGGAAAATCTCGACAAATTGCTGATAAGATGCGCTGATCAACACGAGAATTTCGATTTATTTCTTTCTCATATGGGAGATTTGATATCACGACTTTGCGGGTTTTCAGAAATCACAATAGCTTCGAAGGATCAGGATGACGGATTATACAAATTCAAGCAATGTTTTGGTATGAGAAAAGAGGCTGAACTGGCGTATAAGAAGCTGACCTATACAAAAGAAGATGTCCTGTCCACCCAGAAATACCCAAGGATAAAAATGAACGATTATCTTGAGTTCTACCCTACGGAATTCCGCCCTTATGCAGAAGGAGAGCTTGAGACTTACAATAGGCCAAGCCAGATGAAATTCGAACGTGAATCGGTAGAGGACATGCTTGAAGGAGATTATTTATGCCTCTATTTTTACGGTCCGCACAAGGAAATCGCGGGCTGGTTTGAACTGGCCAGAACAAGGGATGGAAAGATACCATCACGTGAGACATTCAAATGGCTCGAGCTTTTCGCGGCAATTACGAGCAGAGTATATTGCGAAAAATTGCTCGCTAAGAAGTCTCAAAAATAATCATGAATGATCTTTTTTTGCTAGTTGGCAGAAAAAGGCAATGATATATCCATCCGGATTGCGATTGATGGACTCAGAAATTAATATTTGCTAGTGCCTGCTATTCGGGATATTATCCTAAATTCAATTCGGGAGTGATAATATGGAAGTATATGAGACGCTTCAGAAAAGGAAATCGACAAGGTCCTACGATGCAAGATCGATTCCGGATGATGTCCTGGGGAGAGTGTTGGAGGCTGGTCGCATTGCGCCTTCCGCGGTCAATTATCAGCCTTGGCATTTCATTGTAGTCAAGGAACAGGAGAGGAGAGACATCCTTTCTAAAGCTCCGTTTGCAAGATTCCTAAAAGAATCTCCAGTGGTAATTGTCGGCTGCGGCGACAGCAGGAAATCCCCCAAATGGCATGTTGTGGATGTCGCAATAGCTATGCAACAAATAGTCATAGCAGCGACGTCGGAAGGGCTCGGAACCTGTTGGATTGGAAGCTTCTATGAAGACAAGGTGCGAAATTTATTGAAAATACCTGATAGGTATAGAGTCGTCGCACTGCTTGCTGTCGGCTATCCGAAGGAGAAATCGAGCATTTTAGGCAAGCTCAAGCGGAGTACATCGAGAAAAGATCTAAGTGAAATTGTCAGCATGGAGGAGTTCGGACAGGCAATGAAGAATTAGAGAAATCTAATGACACTATCTTAATCAGACTATTATTACAGGTAATTTGATGAAAGATACTATAGTGATACTATAGTATAAGAGGAGCTAATTAATTCATGATTTAATGCAAGGAGGATTGGTGATTTGAGGTGCCTGAAGTGCGGAGCAGCAAATCCCGACGACGCGGACAGATGCAGCTCATGCTATCAACCCCTCGATCTCCCTGACAAGTATTCTTCTCCAGCTCAATTAGATAGAACCCGCCAGGATTTGATATCATCAGTATATCAGGAGCTTCAGAAATCCGAAAGCTATATCAAATTCACAAAGGAACTGCAACAGAGATGCTCTCCGATGGCCGCCGATCAGAATGAAAGAATCATGGAGCAAATTCAGAAGCTCCTTTCAAAAGGCATGGACCCCGGAGAACCGATTGAGAATTTTCTTTCTCAGGCGGGCAATCTGATCTATCGTCTATTTGGAATGACGGAAGTCGCAATCAGCCTCAAGGATGACAGGGACGGACTATACAGATACATTCTTTTCTTCGGCATGAGAAAGGAATCGGAAACTGCTTACAGAAGGATTGAATACACTATGGATGATGTGATTTCTCAGACAAAATATCCTCGGATCAAGCTGAGCGAATACCTTGAGTTCTACCCTGGAGAGGTCAAGCCCTTCACGGATGGCGAGGTTGATACATTCAATCGTCCAAGTCAAATTGCACAACAGCGTTCCGGGAGCGAGGAGATGATCGAGGGTGATTACTTCTGTCTCTACATGCACGGCCCTCAGAACCAAATTATCGGATGGTTCGAGTTGGCCAGACCGCGGGATAATAAGATGCCGAACAGGAATACTCTGATTTGGCTAGATCTCTTCGCCGCGATTATCGGACGCGTTGTATTTGAGCGGAGAAACGCTCTCAGAACATTTTATGGCCAGAGAATCTACCAGAAATAATATAAAGCTTCAAATTAATAATACGATGGAGGGGGGATCCTTCAGGTGAAAATATGTTCGTAAATGGATTGATGTTGGTAATAGCAGGACTAGTGCTATTGTCCGGAGTCCTCTATCTCATTCCAGGCGTAGGAAAATACCTAGCGAAGCTGGCAAAGATATTGGGTGGCTTCCAGACAATTATCGGAATCATTGCCATAATATTGGCAATTTGGGACATGCTGTCGGCGATAAGGCTGGAAAACGTATTCCTGTTGATATCGGGCCTCGTGCTCGCAGCGGGAATATTGCCGATGATTCCCGCAATTGGCGATAAGCTTGTCAAAGTGGCGAAGATTTTGGCAGGTCTCATGGTCCCGATCGGCATCATCGCGCTGATCCTTGGGATATTGGAGCTTCTCGCGTAGAGGAGTTCATCTGCGCCATAAAACTGGACAATAGAGGCAAGGGATTGATATGCTTATTATATATCCCTCCTCTATAATTATCATCGTTTAAACACCAATTGTGCAGTTTATCTACCAGCGGCCTAATGCACCTATTC
>Ga0224495_10001648_pt1 | contig 15493 bp, 13 predicted proteins | sample SF_Jul11_sed_USG_FD_168128 | JGI IMG/M metagenome (GOLD analysis project Ga0224495, IMG submission 168128) | Sediment microbial communities from San Francisco Bay, California, United States - SF_Jul11_sed_USGS_4_1 | ecosystem: Environmental > Aquatic > Marine > Sediment | place: USA: California... | reverse complement strand
GGGGCGGGGGTGGTCATCAGCAGATTCATAGGGCGCAGGTCCTGAACCCGGACAGCACATCCCGCCGGTCCGGCAGGTAAAAATTGCGCCAGGTGTTGCGCAGGGTGCGGGAGCGGGTGGCCCAACACCCCCCTTTGAGAACCTTGCGGTAGCCGAACCAGGGGGCCGAATATTCCCGGTAAGGGTCCGTTACAAACCCCGGAAAGGGATAAAACGGGGATTCTGTCCATTCCCACACATTGCCCGCCATCTGGCGGCAGCCGGTTGGGCTGTCCCCTTCCGGGTGGGCGGCCACATCCACCACCCACCCCGCCTGGCCATCCAGGTTGGCTTTTTGGGGGGTGGGGGGGGTGTCTCCCCAGGGAAACCTGAATTTGGCCCCCAGTTCCGGCCTGCCGCCCAACTCGGGGGCGCCTCCGGCGGCCAGTTCCCATTCTGCTTCGGTGGGCAGCCTGCGGCCCGCCCAGCGGCACCAGGCCGTCGCCTCAAACCAGTTCACATGAATCACCGGCTGATGGGGGGGCAGAGGCTCCCACCGGTCAAACCGCCGGGATTCCCAACGCCCCCCCGGCGTTTGGCCCAGTAAACGGGCCGGGAGGCGCCGGTCCGTGTGCGCCAATCCCACCCGGCGGCCGTCCACCAGTCGGGGGTGTCATACCCGCCGTCTTCCACAAAAGCCAAAAACCCGGCGTTGGTCACCGGGGCACGGGCCATGGAAAACGGGGCCACATCCACCGGGTGTGCCCATTTTTCATTGTCAAACACAAAAGGCATGGCGGGGGTTCCCCCCAGCAAAAATCCCTGGCATCCGGGAATGTCCACATCCCCGGCCAGGGGACCCGCGGAGCTGACCCCCTCCGCCTGCCGGGCGGATCCCTGGTCGGAATACACCGGGGGGGGATACCCCAGGGCCTGACGGGTGTAAGTATAGGCCTCATTGTGCATATCCTCATGGAACCCCCCCAGCCGGTAAAAATAGACGGCCCGCTCATCGGGGGGAGATTTATCCAGCCATTCCAATTGGACCTCCAGCACCTGCCGGATGTAGGCCAGGGTTTTCTCCGGCGGAGGCAGGGGAATGGACCAGCGGGTGGAATGGTGGGTTTCAAAAGAATCATACAACAGGTCCCCGTTGGCCAGCAGGGGGGGCAGCCCCCTCAATGCGCGCAGGCTCCACCGTTCATGGAACCAGGCCACATGGCCCAGTTCCCACAACATGGGGTTGACGGTATCCAATTGGGGGCCCATCAACTGACTGTAAGAAAGCCCCGCGGTTAAATCCTGGGAGCGGGTAAACCCGGCCTGAAGCCAATGGGCCAGTTCCTGGGCGGTGGCGATTTTGGTATCGGGAGGATTCATGAGACTACCGGCTGGGGTTTGGATGGGCCTGTTTGGGTTGGGATTCAGGGCGCAAAAGTGAGGGGGCAAACCATCCACGGAATCCCCCCCTGGAAAGGCGGCAAATGGCGGTTATTCGGGGGAAGGTTCCGGGTTGTTCAATTTGTCCTCCTGGGAGGGCACGGCACAATAGGTTTCGGTTTCCGGAAGATAACCCAGGGCCAGATAAATCATGGCCGTGGTGACATCCTTCAGGCCGCCGATAAGATACACGATGTCCTCCGGTTGAATGGCAAGGTCCGGGGCAGGGTTGGGGATCACCTGTTCTTTGCGCCGCAGGGCCACAATGGACACCTGGGTGACTTTTCGCAAATCGGTTTCCATGATGGTTTTCCCAACCGCCCAGTCGTGATCCCCCACCATGTAGCTTTCCATTTTCACTTCCCACAACAAATCCGGGACCTGGCCCAGGTTGGGGCGGGGCATGGAAACCGGCCCCAGAATTTCGGTCAATTCATCACGGGTTTCCCCGATACGGGCCGCCACCACGTTGCGGGGAATCCCCGATTTGCGCAACATCCTGGCCAGAATCTCCACCCCGCTTTCAAATTCCTCCACCACAATATCGTTGGCTCCCAGCCGCCGCAGAGTGGCCACATCCCGCATGTAATGGGAGCGCACGGTGATGGATACCTCCGGGGCGTACCGCCGGGCGGCCGAAACCGCCCGCAGGGTGGCATCCGGATCGCTGATGAGAAACACCACCTCCCTGGCCTGACGCACCCGCATGTGGGCCAACACCTCCACACTGGTCACATCCCCCCAAAAAATGGGCACATCTGTTTCGCGGCCCTTGCGTACATTGTCGGGGTTTAAATCCAGAACGGCATAGGGGATGCCGGAGTTGCTGAGAGCTTTGGCCAGGGTGCGGCCCCCCAGACCGTAGCCCACCACCACCACATGGTTGGACAGGTGTTTTTTATCCGGACCTTCCTCATCCGCCCCCTGGGCCTCCATCAGGTGTTCCAGGTTCCGCATCCGGGTCATCCCCGCGGCAAAATGGGGGGCCATCCGCACCAGCAGGGGGGTGATCAGCATGGTCATCACCGAGGCCGCGATAAACACCCGGGAATCGTGGGGGTTCATCAGACCGTACTCCTTGCCGGTTTGAGCCAGCACAAAGGAAAATTCCCCCACCTGGGCCAACCCCATACCCGACATAATGGCCACCCTGGCCGGAAACCGCATCAACAAAGCCGCCAGATAGGCCACACCGAATTTGAGCAGCAACACACCCAAAAACAGCCCCACAATCAAACCCGGGGTTTCCACCAGCACCCGCCAATCCAGCAGCATCCCCACCGAAATAAAAAACAGACTGGTAAAGGTATCCCGAAAAGGCAGCACATCCGCCAGGGCCTGATGAGCGTATTCCGAATCGGCCAGCACCATGCCGGCCAGAAACGCCCCCAAGGCCAGGGACAACCCGGCCATGGAAGTCAGCCAGGCGGTGAAAATGACCACCAGCAATATGGCCAGCAAAAACAATTCCCGTTTGCCCTCGCGGGTGATGACCGACAAAATGGGGGGAACCACCAGCCGGGAAAACGCCACCACCGCCACCACCAGGACCGCCGCCTTGCCCAAGGCCTGGACCACCGAAAAAATGGAATCCCCCCCCACCCCGCCCAGCATGGGAATCACCAGCATCATGGGCACCACCATCAGGTCCTGAAAAATCAGAATGCCCATGATGAACCGGCCGTGGGGGGCGTTCACCTCATCCCGTTCGGCCAGGGCACGCAACACAATGGCCGTGGAGGACAACGCCACCAGAAAGCCGTAAAAAGTGCCCACCCGCCCCCCCTGACCGGTGGCAACCACAATCAGGGCGGTCAGAACGATGGTCACCGCCACCTGCACCCCGCCCCCCAGCACCACCAGCTTCCAAATGCGCCGCAACCGTTCCAGTGAAAATTCCAGGCCGATGGTAAACAGCAGCAACACCACCCCCACCTCGGCCAACATCTCCACCGCATGGATATCCTTCACCAGCCCCAGACCGGCAGGCCCCACCACCACACCCGACACCAGAAAACCGGCGATGGGCGGCATATGCAGCCGCCCCAACAACAGCACCACCCCCACCGCCACCGCAAAGATAATGGCCAGTTCTTTCATCAGGGAAATGTCGGTCATGCAATCACCTGTCTGGCTGTGGAAGGTTTCATATCTGCTCATGCCGCCCTATTTTTTAGGGGATTTGCCCCAAAACCCAAAGACCCTGTGTACGCTTTCCACAAAGGCCGGGGGTGCGGGGAGACTTGTTCCCCCCCATGGCTTTTCGCCTGAATCTTTGGGCACCCATTCCAACAACCGGCCCCGCCCGGGCCTTGCCCCGTTTTGGGCGGTCTGCCCCTACCGCCGGAACCGGCGCACCACCGTGACCAACGCCATCACCAGCCACGCCATCACCAGCAGACTGTGGGTCCGGGCCAGCATCCACACAGGGAACCCGGTGGCCATCAGCGGGGTTTCCACCCCCACCAGGGAGGCCGGATTGAGGTTTTGTACGGCAAACATCAGATACCGCCAGGCCGGGTCCCAGCCCGCCGAACCGCTGGCAAACCCGTACACTCCGGGGGCCTGGGCCAAAGGATCCGCCCCCCCCGCCAGGGCGGCCACCAGGGGCAGGGAAACCAGAATCCACAAAACAGGCCGCCAAATGGAACGGCCATAATCCCCAAACAGCCAGTACCAGAAGTTGAGGGTGCCCCCCCACTTTTTCCACAGGGGCAGGCGGTGCCATTGGGCTTCCAGTTCCATGCCGTGGAACCAGGCGGCCTCCCACCACCGCTGGGTGGATACCATCAGCCGCCGCATCCGGCGGAAAAAATGTTCATCCCCCCGTTCAAACCGGGTCCGTTCAAAATCCACATCCCCCATAAAGGTGGTTCCATCCAGCAAAGGGGGCTCGGCAAACCGGCTGTGGGTAAACAACGCATGGCCCCTAAATTCCCCGTTGCGAAAATCAACCCCGGCGGCAAAAAATCCATCGGCAAAGCTCACCTCCCCGTGAAACGCGACCGATGAGAAAAATCCGTTTTTGTGAAACCGCACCCCGTTGAAATGGACCAGCTTGTTAAACACCGCGGAATTGAAAATGGCGTTTCCCCTAAACACCGCCTCATCAAAATGGGTCGGGATGATCGGTTCATACCCCACCGCATAGGCGAATGAATCAAACCGGGAGTATTTTTCCTTGTTGAACACCACCCCGTAAAAATCCCCCGCCCCCTCAAACAGGGCGTGCCGAAAAGAAACCCCGTACATGAACGTGGCCGATCCGAACAGGGCCTCGCCAAAACTGGCCTGATCAAACCGGGCGGAGGATTCAAACACGGCGGACCGGAAATCGGAGATCCAACGAAACACCACCCCGGAAAAATCGGCATACTCCCGAAACACCACCCCTTTGAAATCGGAATTTCCGATAAACCGGGCCAGGGTGAAATCCGCGGGCGGCAATGGGTTATCCCCCGTGTAGGTCCCAAAAGAAATGGAGTTGGGAAACACCACCCCCCGCAGATCCAGGGCGTTGAATTCCAACCGGTGAACGTTTTTGTTTTCTGACCGGGAAAAACCGCTGATGGTTTTTTGAAGCTGATCGTCAAAGGTTTGCCAATCGCCCCCTTTCCATTCCCAGTCGGGGCCGGTTTTGGCATCTTCCGGCAGGTGAAGCAGGCAATAGTGTTTCCCGTCCCATTCCCGCAACGGAAGATCCTCATGAGGACAGCCGCTTTTTTTGTGAATGGGGGTCTCGGTCAATTGTGCCTGGCAGCGTCTCATCCCAGCCTCGTCAGAGTTTTATCGTATGTGGTTCACCTTTGGGCGCTTTCATTTTTTACCGGTCAGGGTTTTTACGCTTTAACCCCTTCGGCGCCGGGGGGAGGCCGCTCTCCCGAAAGAATGGCCTTTACATCCAGCCGGACCACTTTGCCCCCCGCATTGCGGGGCAGCCGGGCCAGAAAGGTGATCCGCCGGGGAATCTTGTACCCTTCCAGACGGGTGTGGCAAAAATCCAGAAGCTCTTTTTCCAGACCGGGGTGGCTTCCCCCCTGGGGTTGGGACAAACCATTGGGGGACCGCAACACCACGGCGGCCCAAACCGCCTCCCCCCATTGGGTGTCCGGCATCCCCACCACAGCGGCATCCACCACCTGATCATGGGCCAGCAGGGTTTTTTCCACCTCCACCGGGTGGATGTTGATCCCCCCGGAAATAATGAGGTCTGATTTTCTGCCGGCCAGATAATAATATCCTTTGGGGTCCTTCCAGGCCATATCGCCGGTGGCCCCCCACAGGGCACCGAACCGGTGGTAATCGGCGGTGGCGGCATCATCCTTGTAATAGCCGTTCATCATATAGGGGGTGCGGGCGATGATTTCCCCCACCTGACCATCCGGCACATTCTTTCCGGCTTCATCCACCAGCCGCACTTCAGAAAACACATCCGGGCGGCCCACGCTTCGGGGGCTTAGGTTGTGATCCGGGGTGTGCAGCCCCAGGTAATAACCGGTTTCCGTCTGGCCCAGCCCCTGAAACAGCCGCACCCCGGGGAACCGGGCCTTCAACCGGTTCACCAGCAGTTCATCGGCAGGCTCCCCGCCATAAACAATTTGTTCCAGGTCGTTGGCGGCCCCTCTTTCGGATCCGGGGACATCCAGCAGGCGGCGCAACATGGTGGGCACCCCCGGCAAATGGGTGATGCCGTGGCGGGACATCACATACCAGATGGCCTGCGGATCAAAATGGGGCAAGGAAACCAACATCCCCCCCACCAGGGGCAGGGCCACCATGTTCAGCCATTGGGCAAAATGGTGGCACAGGGGCAGGGCGCTCACCACCCGGCTGTCGGCGTTTAATCCAATGTTCAGGGCATGGGTGGTGGCCAGCCGGATTTTGCTTGCATGGCTGATCAACACCCCACGGGGTTCACCGCTGGTGCCGCTGGTGTAAAGCAGCTGAAAAGGGTCGGTTTCGCGGGTGTTTTCCAGAGGCGGGGGTTCCTCCCCGGAATTGCCGGAAAGCCAATCCTCCCAGGCCACCGCCCAGCCGGGCAGGGCCTCCCCCACCGGAGGGTCCACCACCACCCAGGTTTGCACCTGAATAGACTGCCGGGTTTCCCGGTCCGCCAGGGCTTCCTCCACCACCTTCAACCGGGCCATATCCACAAACCCCACCCGGCAGCCGGCATGGGCCACAGTTTGGGCCAGGGAACGCGGCCCGTACCGGTCGTTGAGGTGGACCAGCACCACCCCGGCTTTGGCTGCCCCAAAAAACACCGCCGGATATGCCGGATGGTTTCCACAAAACACCCCCGCCATCCAATCCCGGGGGGGTGGGCCGCCCGCTTCCCGCAACAATCCATGGGCCACCCGGTTGGACTGCCGACCAAACCACTCGTAGGTCAACCGCTGGTCCCCCTGCCGCCAGTAGGTAAAATCCGGACTGATGGCGGCCCGGCGGGATATGATTTCACCGATCAACATGGTTGTTTCACTTGTGTTAAGAATAAACGGTGGTTACCGGCCCAGCTTCCGCAGAATCTCCTGCTCGGCTTCCAGCCAGTCCCCCTGGTCCTGGCCATGGGAGAACCCCCGCTTTTCAGCCCGGTAGTAGGCCGCTTCGGCCACCCATCGGCTTAATTCATCCGCGGAAGGTTGTCCGCCGGATTTTGCCTCTTTTTTAGCGGCTGTGGGTTTGGAGGCTGCGGGTGTGGCCGGTTTTTTGGATGGAATGGTTTTTGGTTTGGTGACAGTTGCCATGCGGTTTCTCCTGGATGGTGTTTTTTTTTTAAAACCCTCCGACGGTCCGACAATCCGTCCGAATCAGGGGGTTTCACCCCCTTGATCCTCCCTTTCAAAAAAACAAACAACATTTCCAAAAGTTCAAGCTGAAGCCCTATCCGCCTCATCCTACCAAAATTCGTGAGGAATCCCAAAAGAAAGAGGGGGTGTAACGTTAAGAAAGGTTCATGGGTTCTGGAAGGCGGTTTAGCATTGGGCCAGTTCCCCCACCGCCTCCCGGTAGCCGTTGAAAGCGGCGGAATCAAAACAGACGAAAATCACTTTTTCCGGCAGGGGCTGGGCAGCCAGGTGGCGGATGGCTTCGGTCAGGGCGATGCGGCTGGCCCGCCCCAGGGGAAACCGGTAGGCCCCGGTGCTGATGGAAGGCAGCGCCAGGGAGACCACCCCCTGGGAAAGTGCCAGGGCGAACACATGGCGGTAACATTGGATCAGCGCCTGATCTTCTCCATGGGTGCCCCCCCGCCACACCGGCCCCACCGTATGGATCACCCACCGGGCGGGAAGGTTATACCCGCCGGTCAGTCGGGCCTCTCCGGTGGGACACCCCCCCAGGGTGCGGCATTCAGCCAACAGCCCCGGCCCGGCGGCGGCGTGTATGGCCCCATCCACCCCCCCGCCCCCCAACAGGCTGTTGTTGGCCGCGTTGACGATGGCATCCACGTTTTGGCGGGTGATGTCCCCCTGGATAATTTCAATCCGCTCCATGATGGAACTGTCCAAGATATTCTGATCCATCCGGGCATTCTCCTGCGGGTGAGTGGTGGGTTCGGCTTGGACCGCTTGGGGAAGGCGGCTCACTTTGGCGGCAGCCCTGCATTTGGTTGCTGGGCCCCCTCACCGGGGGCTGTTGAAAGCTTAGCAGAAACAAAGAAATCTTGTAAAAAGGGATTGGGGAGAGCGTAAAAGATTTCTGGTCTGGAATGCCGCCGCCGTTTGGGATACGCTTACAATCCAAATTTTTGTTTGTCACCTCTATTCTGATGGGACTATGGACCCCCAAAAAGCTTTGGTGATATTTTCCGGCGGACAGGATTCCACCACCTGCCTGGGGTGGGCCAAAAACCGCTACCCCCAGGTGGAAGCCCTGTCCATCGACTATGGCCAAAAACACCGGGTGGAATTAACCCAGGCCGCCAAAATCGCCCGTCGGCTGGGAGTGGCCCACCATGTGCTGGAAGCGGAATTTTTCGGCCGGATGGTGAAATCGGCCCTGACCCATCCGGGGGATGTGGGGGGCGCCCACCAGGACCACCCCGGCCTGCCTGCCTCTTTTGTGCCCAACCGCAATGCCTTTTTCCTCACCCTGGCCCATGCCTGGGCTCAAACCGCCGGGGCGGGGGTGCTGGTGATGGGGGTCAGCCAAACCGATTACAGCGGGTACCCGGACTGCCGGGAAGAGTTTATCACCGCCATGGGCCGGGCACTGAACCTGGGGGCGGAAGTGGACATTGTCATGGAGGCCCCTTTGCTTCATCTGACCAAAGCCCAAACCTTCGCCCTGGCCCAAAAAGAGGGGGTGCTGGCGGAGGTGCTGGAACTTTCCCACACCTGTTACAACGGGGTGGAAACCATGAACCCCTGGGGCCGGGGGTGCGGGGATTGCCCGGCCTGCGGCCTGCGCCGCAAAGGGTGGGAGGAATACACCGCCGCCCTTTAGGGGGTTTGCTTTTTGCGGCCTACAATCACGGCCTCCCGCCCTTCGGCAAACAAATACACCTGAGGAATCATCCCCACCGATTCAAACCCGGCAGAAATCTCATCAGGGCGCAACAGGTGGTTGCCCTGGATGTGTTCTATCAGGTTTTGCAGGGCCAGCCCCCGTTTGGCCGGGTGGCGCAATTCGGCCCGATTGGCCGGCCAGTTGGGTTCCCAAATCACCACCGCCCCCCCCGGCGCCAGATGGTCCCGCAAGGCGGCAAACACGCTTTCTTTTTTGTCCCACACATGGTGCAGGGCGCGGTTCATGGCAATAATATCGGCAGGCTCATCCAGGGTGAAATCGTGAATATCCCCTTTCAGGAATCTCAGCCGCGAATCCAGTTTTTCTTTTTTGGCCAAATCGGCGGCCTGATGGATGTTTTCGGCAAAGCCGTCCAGCCCCACCCCTTTGATGTTGGCCATTTTGCGGGCCAGTTGCCGCAAATACCAGCCGTTGCCGCACCCCAGGTCCACCACCAGCCCTCCCTTGCGGTCCATTTCGGAAAACACCGGCACCCCGTTGAGGATCTGCTGGTCAAACAAAGGGGCGAAAGAACCTTCCAGCATGGGACCAAACCAGGGCAGCAGGGTTTTGTTTTCGGCCAGCACCTCTTCGCCGGGGCGCTCCCCGGAGCGCATCAATGCGGCGGCCCGGTCCGCCATGTGGGAATTGAGCATGGCATTGACCGCCAGGGGCATCAAACTGAATGAAGCATCCGGTAAAAAAGCCTGACCCACGGAAGAAAGGGTAAACTGCCCCTGGTTTTCATCCAGCATCCCAAAGGCATAGGCGGCATCACACCAGCGGGCCACATAAGCCGGGTCCGTGGCGGTCCGCCCGGCCAGGGCCTCCCCGGAGGACGGCTCGGCGGCCAGGGCCTGAAACAGGCCGTTGACCAGCCCCACATACGCCAATTGCAACCCTTGGGCTTCCTGCAAATGGTTCATCATTCTTTGCCGCAACTCCGGTGTTCCGCTCATATCCGCCTTTGATGAAAAGAAATACTCCCCTGGATTCCACCCTGCCGGGTTTTGGGATTCCAGCCTGTCAGCCCCCATGGGGCCGGTCTGATTGCATAAGGAAGAACTCATTTAATAGACCACCCGCCGGGGCGCGGGTCAACTGTTTGTCCGAAAACGGGTGATGAATTGCTTGCCCCTTGGGGGCGGCTGGGCTAATCTTTTTTTCGGCGGCGGCTTTGGCTGCCCTATGGGTCGTGGACAAATGTCTTGAAAATTCTGCATAACTGCCAAAAACTCCCGTTTTGATAAAAAAGAGGGGGATTGGGGGGCGTAACCATCAGGGAAAACTCCCCCGTGCCGGATGGAAAGCCCTGCCCCCGACCCATTGAAATCATCCACCCGGATGGATCCGTTCCTTCATATACACCTTTCAGCCCGCCGAACCCATGAACAACGCCAGCCAAACCTATCTCCAGGCCGCCAAAAATTTCCAGGCCGCCCGCATCCAGTCCTGGGAAAAAGTGGCCGCCAAACGGCCCCCTTTCTGGAGCCGCTATTACCACCGGCGGCTGATGGAGGTGTACCGCCACAACATCCCCCCGGGGATGCGGGTGATGGAACTGGGCTGCGGCCTGGGGGACCTGCTGGCCACCGTGCGGCCCGCCTATGGGTTGGGGGTGGATTTCTGCCCCGGCATGGTGGAAAAAGCCAAACAACGCCATCCGGACCTTCATTTCGCTCTGGCGGATGCCCATGACCTGAAACTGAAGGAAAAGCCGTTTGACTTCATCATCATCTCCGATTTGGTCAACGACCTGTGGGATGTCCAACAGGTTTTGACCGAAGCGGCCCGGTACGCGGGGCCTTCCACCCGGCTGGTCATCAACGGGTTTTCCCATTTGTGGGGGGGGCCCCTGCGGGCCGTGCGCGCCCTGGGTCTGGCCACATCCCAGTTGAACCAGAACTGGCTGACCCGGGATGACATTCATTCCCTGCTGGTTCTTTCCGGGTTTGATCTGGTAAGCCGCACCGAAGAGGTGATGTGGCCGGTGGGAACCCCCCTGGTATCCGGGTTGTTCAACCGGTTTGTGGCCAAACTGTGGCCGTTTTCGCATCTGGCCCTGACCCATGTGCGGGTGGCCCGCCCCGCCGGGGCCATCCGCACCCCCAAACCCCCGGTGGTATCGGTGATCGTCCCGGCCCGCAATGAGGCGGGCAACGTGCCCCAGATTTTTGAACGCATCCCCCAGATGGGGGGGGGCACCGAGGTGATTTTTGTGGAGGGCCATTCGCGGGACAACACCTACGAAACCGCCCTGGAATACCTGAAACAACACCCCAAGATCAAAGCCAAGGTGTTTCGTCAGACCGGGGAGGGCAAGGGGGATGCCGTGCGGCTGGGATACGCCCATGCCACCGGCGATATTCTGATGATTCTGGACGCCGACCTCACAGTGGCCCCCGAAACCCTGCCGTTGTTTTATGAGGCCATTTATTCCGGCAAGGGGGAATTTATCAACGGGGTGCGGCTGGTATACCCCATGGCCGATGAAGCCATGCGGTTTTTCAACCTGCTGGGCAACAAGTTTTTTTCCATGGCCTTCACCTGGCTGTTGGGCCAGCCGGTCAAGGATTCCCTGTGCGGCACCAAAGTGCTGTGGAAACAGGATTACCTGCGGTTGGCCGAAAACCGGTCCTACTTCGGCAATTTTGATCCGTTCGGAGATTTTGACCTGCTGTTCGGCGCCGCCCGGCTGAACCTGAAAATCGTGGACCTTCCCATCCGCTATCAGGCCCGCACCTACGGCTCCACCAACATCCAGCGCTGGCGTCACGGCTGGCTGCTGCTCAAAATGGTGCTGTTCGCCGCCCGCCGCATCAAATTCATTTAAACCAAAATCGGGAAAAGCTCTTTCCGCCTCTCCCCGGCGGGCTTGCGCCGCATTTCTTTTGGGGTGCTGTCCAGCGGCTTCAGCACCGGCACGGGCCTTCCGGCCCTTTTGGCCGGGCTTGCGCCGCATTTCTTTTGGGGTGCTGTCCAGCGGCTTCAGCACCGGCACGGGCCTTCCGGCCCTTTTGGCCGGGCTTGCGCCGCATTTCTTTTGGGGTGCTGTTCGCCGCCCGCCGCATCAAATTCATTTAAACCAAAATCGGGAAAAGCTCTTTCCGCCTCTCCCCTGCCCTTCCGGTTGTCAAACCGGAAGGGCAGGCTGGGTGGTGAACCCCCCGGTTTCCGGGTTGAACCAGGCCCAGATGGCTCCATCCGGCTGATGGTCCTTGACCCCGCACACCAGATACACCACCTCCGGATGGCGGGGCCGCCCATCCCACAAAGCCTGTTGGGTATCCTCCTCCGAAAAATAGGCCCCCACATTGGGATGGGTGTGGTAAATCACCTTTACCCGGCGGCCCTGGGCGGTCTGGGCTTTTTCCAGCTTCAGGTAGGCCAGGGGGTCCATGTGGTAGCCGTCGGTGGCATCCCTGGGGTAGCGTTCCGGGTCCAGGGCATGGAGTTTGCCCAGTTTGTTGTCAAATGGATGGAAACCGTCCAGAGTTTCGGGCCGGTCCCCGGGACCGGTCAACACCCCGCAGGCCTCCTCGGGAAACGCCTGGGCGCCATGAGCAAAACACTGGTCCAACAGTTCCTGGGAAATTTGAAACATTTGCATGTTGACGGCCAAAATAGGATTGACGGATTTGGGAAAAAAATATCCTACCCCATGCTGAAACCGGCCACAAGGAGGGGTTCTGGCTTTGTTTTTGCTTGTATGATGGAAAACAAGGCCGTGCCGGGCCAAACAAACAACCGTATCCGGGGCAGTTTTCCATGAAAAATCCGTTTCGCCGTTTCAAACCATTTTGCATCCATGCAGGGCTGACCCTGCTGACTGCCGGGGGTGTTTTTTTGGCCGGGATTTCATCCCCGGCCTTGGGCCAGGGGGTTCCAGGGGGGTTGGCCCAGGCCGATTTTGCCGGGAATGACCTGAGCGGCTTTGACGGCGGGGCGGTGTTTGTGGGCCAGCCCCGGCTGTTTTCGGAATCCGGCAAGGTGAAGATTCTGCTGCTGGCCCTCAATCCGTTTGAAATCACCGAATCGGCGGCCGAACAAATCAGCCTGATTTTGGAAAAAAACCTGAGCAACACCGGCCATTTTTCGGTTGTCGGGTTTCGGGAGGCCAACGCCTATTTTGATACCAAAAAAGCCGAACTGGTGGATTGCCGCCAGATCGCCTGCGGGGTGGAAAGCGGAAAAATGCTGGGGGCCGACCGGGTGCTGGTGGGCACCATCCACCAGAAAGCGGACCATATCCAAATGACCATCCGGGTGATCAATGTGTCCAACAACCTCACCGATTTTCGGGATGAAATCCACTTTACCGATGACAACATGGATGACCAGTTGTTCCGGCTGTCCAACAGCATCTCCTCCAACACACTGATTGTGGGCCGGGTGCTTTCCACCTCCATCCGGGGGATTGTGGTGGACATGGGGGAAAAACAGGGGTTGCGCATCGGGGATTTTATGGTGGTGTTCAAACAAGAGGTCCCCATCAACAACCTTGAAGGGGAAAACATAGACACCCAGCGCAAAAACGTGGCCATCGTCAAGGTGCTGCGGGTCAACGCCACATCCTCCGAGGCCATTCTGATCCATTCGGTGGAAGACCCCCAGGCGAACTTTTTGGTCCAAACCTACCTGAATCCGGCCCGCCAGACAGCCCTGCTGGAAGACACCCGCCGGGAGCTGGATACCGGAATCCGGCTGGAAAACAAAATCAAGCCGATGGAACTGGCCCCGGTGATGCTGGCCGATACGGAACGCAAACGATGGCAATACAAAATGAACGCCGCCGAAGGGAATGAATCCTTCTGGTATATGATGACCGGCGCGGGGGGGGTGGCCACCCTGGTGGCCATGAACCTGTACCAGCCCACCGCCCAGGGCCAGTTGCAACTGGGGGGCGCCCTGGCGTTTGCCGGATACAGCTTTTGGGAGGTCCTCAACGCCAGAGAAAAAACCAACGAGGTGAAACAGGAAGGACGGGCCAAAGGGTATGTGATAAGCCCCGTGATGATGAACGACGGCTTTGCCCTGGCCGCCGCCTTCCGGTTTTAGGCCGGGTTATTTCCAGGTGTGGCCCTCATCCGGCACAAAGGTCAGGGCCATGCTCCAATCCCCTTCCTCATGGCGGGTGGACCGCACCAACCACCCCCCCGCCGCCCTGGCCCGCTGGGTGACATAATAGGTGACAAAAGCGCCGTCGGCCCCCTGGTCCCCATGCTGTTCTATCACTTCCCATTTCAGTTCCACAATTCCTCCAGCGTTTGATGGGTTCCCCCCAACCGGCGGGGGTTTATGCCCCCCCCTCCTGTCATTATCATCCTATCCCATTTCCCTTCATTTTCCCATCACCGGGGGAACAGACGGGGTTTGTTTTTTGGGGCGCTTAGGCCCCCTGCCCCCGCTGATTTTTTAAAATACTCTGGGCCGTTAAATAAAAATCGGCCCCAGGGAACCTTTTCCATATTTATTCGTAAAAACGTTGAGCCCAAAACAGGACCCTTTTTTTTAAAAAAATCCATCAACCCATTCCAACACCCCTCACCATGGCCCCCAACCGGAACCTGCCGACCGTCAAACTGAGTGTTTCCCGGAAAATCATCCTGGTGGCTCTGGGGGTGGTGGCCGCGGCCTCTTTAACCCTGATTCTGTTTTTCACCTTCAGTTTTGAATCCACCCTGGAACGGCTGGATGTGGAAAACATTCAGGGACGGTTGCGGCTGAGGAAAGAGCGGTTCCGCTCCACCCTGGAAATGTTGGGTCAGGATGTCCGGTTTTTAAGCAAATCCAATTTTGTGGCCCGGTATATCCGGGCGCGGTCCACCGGAGGGGTGGAACTGTCCACCGGCAGAACCGCCGGGGATATAAAAAAATGGATGGCCAACACCTTTGTGGATTTTCTGGAGGCCAAACCGGATTATCTCCAGGCCCGGTTCATTGAAGGGGGAGCCGAAGGCCGGGAGATTGTGCGGGTGCAACGGAAAGGGGGAAAAATCATCCGGGTGGCCGACGGAAAGTTGCAATCCAAAGCCGGGGAAACCTACTTTCAGGAAGCCATGAAGCTGCCCCCGGAAACATTGATTTTTTCCCGGATCACCCACAACCGGGAGTGGGGAAAAGTGGAGATGCCCCCCCGCCCGGTTCTAAGGGGAATCATTCCGGTGGGGAATGGGCGGGGGGGGGTGTTCGGCCTGGTGGTGATCAACATGGATGCCAAGGGTTTGCTGGATGGAATCTCCCAGGGGGTGGAGGAAGGATTCAGGCTGCATCTGGCCGATGAAGAGGGGGATTATCTGATTCACCCGGATCCGGCCCTGGCCTTTGGGTTTGAACAGGGCCGCCACCGCCACATCCGGGAGGATTTTCCCGCTCTCGCCCCCCATTTACAAGCGGATACCTGGACCTCCATCCACCCCAAAGGCTTATCGGATGGTGCCCTGGGTCAGGTGATTGTGACCCAGAGGATAGCCCCCCCCTATGACGGCCCCCATCCACCCCGGTACTGGACCCTGGTGGAGGCGGCCCCCTACGCCACCGTGACCCGGGAAACCCAACCCTTAAG
>Ga0224495_10001647_pt1 | contig 15495 bp, 15 predicted proteins | sample SF_Jul11_sed_USG_FD_168128 | JGI IMG/M metagenome (GOLD analysis project Ga0224495, IMG submission 168128) | Sediment microbial communities from San Francisco Bay, California, United States - SF_Jul11_sed_USGS_4_1 | ecosystem: Environmental > Aquatic > Marine > Sediment | place: USA: California... | reverse complement strand
ACCTCGTCCGGTCCCAGTATACCCATATGTGCTTCCATACACGGACCGCATGTGGGCGGACCTACCACAGCCCCAGCCTCCACAAATGTCGCTATCAGCCCCTCTGCCAGAGCCGCTTTTAAGACTTCCTGTGACGCAGGGATAATGATAACTTTGGTGAATTTATCCACTTTCCGACCCTTGAGTATCCTGGCGGCAATCCTCAGGTCTTCCAGGCGTCCGTTCGTGCACGAGCCGATAAACGCCTGGTCGATTCTGGTACCTTCAATCTCGGTAACTCCCACGGCATTGGATGGCTTCGAGGGCACCGCCACCACGGGCTCCTTAATATCCTCAGCGCGGAACTCCAGCGTTTCCGCATACTCGGCATCCGGGTCGCTCTGAACAACCTCGAAGAGCTGGCTGGTCCTGGCTTTGAGGAAATCGAGTGTTTTCCGGTCAGGCTCGATGATGCCATTGGTAGCACCCGACTCTATGGCCATATTAGTTAATGTCATGCGAGCTTCAATGCTCATCTGGCTGATGGTCGAGCCTGTATATTGAAGAGACTTGAACAGAGCGCCGCTTACCCCCAATCTCTTCAGTATCAGAAGCATCAAGTCCTTCGACATTATGGGGGGCTTGAGCTTGCCCTCAACATTTATCCGGATAGTCCCCGGGACCCGCTCCCATAACCTTCCTGTTTTGAAGACCACAGCCATTTCATCAACACCAATCCCGGTGGCGAACGCCCCCATCACGCCGGACGTTGTGGTATGACTATCCACGGCAACAAGAGTGGTTGCCGGCAGCACATGCCCCTTCTCTACAAGCACCTGGTGGGCTATGCCGCCTTTCCCAACTTCGTAGTAATTTTCTATGCCTTGTTCGAGCACAAACTTCTTTATATTGAGACACTTCTTGGCGGTGTCTATATCTTTGTTGGGCACATAATGGTCCAGCACCACTATGACTCTTGCGGCGTCCCAGACCTTCTTGACCCCCAACTCTCTGAATCTGGCAATCGTATGCGCACCCAACGCATCATGTATCATAGCCCGATCCACAGAGACTTCGACTATCTGGTCTGGCCTGACGACTTTTTTCCCGGCTTTCTTAGCTAATATCTTCTCGACAAGAGTCATATTTTTCTCACGTTTTGGAGACGCTTATCTTACCTGATTCACCTAAGCTGCGGCAACTACCACGCATCTTTGCATCAAGAGGCGGCAACATGATATTTTTGAGCCAGTGGCTATCAACGAAGTCATCAAGCTTTTGGAACGGGAATATGGGCCTTGCCACTGGCAGGTGGACAGAGACCCTATCGATGTGCTGGTAGGAACCATACTGTCCCAGAATACCTCGGACGCCAATTCCGGAAGAGCTTTTGCAGCTCTCAAGGCTAGCTTCGATAGCTGGGAAGCTGTAGCGTCGGCTCCAGCAGAGCATATTGCCAGGGCCATTCAGTGCGGGGGGTTATTCCAAATCAAGGCCGCCAGAATCAAGCAGGTACTTGAGCAAATTGAAAAGGAACAGGGTCGTATCAGCCTGGATTTCCTCAAATCAATGAGCATGGCTGAAGCTGAAGACTACTTAATGCGTCTGCCGGGAGTAGGACATAAGACAGCTAGCTGCGTGCTGCTTTTTTCTTTGGGGAAGCCATCCCTGCCCGTGGATACCCATATTTTCCGGGTAGCCAAACGATTGGGATTAATTGATTCCAAGATGTCCATAGAGAAGGCGCATAGCTCACTTCAGAAACAAGTCCCGCCTTCCAAGATATACCAATTCCACGTCCATATGATAGAGCATGGCCGACGGGTATGCCGCGCCCAGCAGCCCCACTGCCATGAGTGCACACTAAATCGCATCTGCCCTAGCTCGCTGTGTTAATTGGGCCAATTAGCAAGTGATATAATGGTGAACGTGGCGCAAATACTAAAGAGCAAGAACCTGGCCACCAAATTCCAGATAATGGTGGAAATCGCCGCACATCAGCCTAACATACAGCAGAAAGATATCGCCCAAAGATTGGGCATTACTTCACAGGCAGTTTCCGAATACATAGGGGAATTGATAGAGGACAGCTGGCTAAGCTCCGAGGGCCGCTCTAGATATAAGGTGACCAAGGAGGGCGTAGATTGGATTTTACAGATGTCCCGGCAGCTACACAGTTACGCCTGGTTTGTGAGCAAAGCCGTGGCTGATATATCAACTACCACTGCCATAGCCGACAGTGACCTATCCGTTGGTCAACCATCATCGCTATATATGAAAGACGGCTTGCTTTTCGCTTCGGATGTCATCAGGCGCAAAGGAGCCAAAGGAATAACCGTAACTAAGGCCAAAAAGGGACAGGATGTCGGCATCCGTAGCATCGAAGGCGTAATAAAACTGGAGCCTGCCAAAGTAACGATAGGCAAGGTACCTAATGTGCAGGATGGAGGCTCCAAGCGCACCAATCTGGCCCAACTGAAAGCGGAAGTAAAGAAAGCAAGGCTGTTGGGGGCACTGGGCGCGGAAGCCCTGGTAGCATTGACACAAATAGGTGTGAAGGCCAATTACATTCACGGTGTTCGCGAGGCAGCCATAGAGGCAGCTTACTGTGGCCTGTCATTTCTGGTTGTCTGTAGTGAGGACAAGGTTCCAATCATGGCGCAAAGATTAAACGAGGAGAACCTGGATTACAGGATTGTTGACCTGAAGAAAAGATAGGAAATTCTCTATCTTTCCTAACCGCATATCCCCGACCCGCAAGATTTCCTCAAGTATTCCCTTGAAATCCCTTGACATTTCATCTGGCAATATTTAAAATGTGGAAAACAAGTGCACTTGTATAAAATAAAGTAATGTTGCGTAAAAGGGGGCAAAAGTGACCCGCATAAAAACGTTCTGGAGGCAAATCTTTGCCCGCGGCACAAACCGGTTTCTGGTGATTTTGAGCATAGCTCTCACCATAGCTCTTGTCCTGACAGTTTATACTCTTGCCAAGCCAGCATCACACGAAGCCGAACCAGCGTCACCACAATATATAGTGGATGACCTGGGAAGGCTGGTCGCCATTAACGGAACACCTCAAAGAATCGTCTCCTTGGCTCCCTCCAATACTGAGATCTTATTTGCCCTGGGTCTGGGGGACAAGGTGGTGGGAGTTACTGATTTGTGTAATTATCCTCCGGAAGCTCTAAACAAGACAAAAGTAGGCGGATATTACGGATCAGATATAGAAAAAATAATTGCTCTACAGCCTGACCTGATATTGGCCACTGATTTCCACAGATTTGATCTCATTCCTGCTCTGGAAGAGCAAGGGTTTGCAGTCTTTGCTGTGGCGCCACAGACTTTGGGGGATGTCCAGCTAAGCATCCAAAAAATAGGACAGATTACTGACAAGGAAACGGAAGCTTTCGAGCTTGTGAATGAAATAACAAGCAACATCAAAGAAATAGAAGAACAGACGGAGGAGCTCGAGGAAAAGCCGCGGGTTTTCTACATCACCTGGCATGACCCAATATGGACTATCGGTAGGGACACCTGGATTGACGACCTGATCAATATAGCTGGTGGCGTGAACATTTTTTCTCCTTACTTTGAAAGCGGCGCCATGGTCGAAATTGAATGGGTTGTCTTCCTTAATCCAGAAATAGTTATCACAAGCTCATGGCCAGGCGTGTATGAGTGGGCAATGAACTCAACTGAACTTGAGGTTACCGCCGGTAGACAAAGCGGTAGCGTCTACACGTGTGATGATAATATAGTGCAACGCCCGGGCCCCAGACTGGTCGAGGGCTTAGAGTGGTTTGCTCATTTCATTCACCCCGAAATATTTGGGGAGCCTGAGGGTAGCTAGGTGAAGGGTCTTTCCGCTGGCGCGTAAAGGGGGCTGATGTGAAAAAGAAAGGCTTAATCCAAGTCTATACCGGAACCGGTAAGGGAAAATCCACTGCCGCAATCGGCCAAGCAGTTCGCGCTGCCGGCCACGGTTTCAAAGTCGGCTTCGTCTCTTTTTTCAAAGACCCCGAGGCGTTCGGGTATGGTGAATATAAATCCCTGAAAAAACTGGGGATAGAGACTTCTCTTTTTGCCAGGAAACATCCTCACTTCTACAAGGAACTGAATCCTGACGATGTCTGCCAGGAATGCCGCCAAGGACTGGACTTCATTAGGCAGCTTTTTCGGGACCCGTCCTGGGATATGCTGATCCTGGACGAGATAAACATCGCCGTACGCGACGGATTCCTGAGCGAAGCTGATGTCCTTTCTCTTCTGGAGGCGAAACCGGCAAAGCTCGAGCTTGTCTTGACCGGTCGCGGAGTCACAGAAAAGATCATAGAAAAGGCGGACCTGGTCAGTGAAGTGAGGGAAGTGAAGCACCCTTATAGGCAAGGAATAAAGAGCCGCGCAGGCATTGAATATTGAAACCGATGGCACGTACTGCATCTGAGGTACTTACTCAGCCCGTCATCCCTTTTGCCATTCGCTGGCAAAGTAGGGTTTACTCATTACTGGGTCTTGCTGGATTGCTCGTGGTGGTAATCGTGTTTGCCACCACTCTGGGAAGCGTTCATATTCCCTTTACCACGACCTTTCAGGTCCTTCTCTCTCAACTGCCCTTCGTTGACATTTCTCCTGCCTCCCCCGAAATCTACGGGATGCCTCTGAGCCAGGAAATCCTGAAGACGATAATCATTGATATCCGGCTGCCGCGCATCCTGCTGGCCGGTTTAGTAGGAGCCGCTCTGGCAGTAGCTGGAGCCACTTATCAGGGACTGTTCCGCAACCCTCTGGCCGACCCTTATCTTTTGGGGGTGGCCTCCGGAGCCGGACTGGGAGCAACCATTGCTATGCTTACCCCTTTTACATTAGCCTGGATGGCTTTTGGGGCTGTGCCATTATTTGCCTTCATTGGTGCCGTAGGCGCCGTACTCGTAGTCTATTTACTGGCTCGTGTTGGCAAAACTCTGCCCGCCACGACACTTATCCTGGCCGGGGTAGCTTTAAGCGCCCTATTGACCGCCATTACTTCCTATCTCATGACGATTTCCGGTGAAGAACTACACGGGATTGTATTCTGGCTGTTGGGCGGACTCTACCTCACTAAATGGTCTGAGGTGTGGACAGTCCTTCCTTGTGTATTAGCCGGCCTGGCAGTCATCTGGATTCATGCCCGACCCCTCAATGTCATGCAGCTTGACGAAGAGCAGGCCCAACAACTGGGCATCAATGTGGAAAGGGTCAAACTCATACTGCTAGCGGCTGCCACCCTTATTACCTCTTCAGCGATTTGCTTCACCGGCCTTATCGGTTTCGTCGGCATACTCGTCCCCCATGCAGTGAGGCTTATCTGGGGACCAGACTACCGGTTTTTGCTACCTCTATCCACGCTGGTGGGCGCGATCTTCCTCATCCTGGCCGATACTTTGGCCCGTACCATAATCCCTCCCACGGAGATTCCGGTAGGAATAATCACTGCATTCTGCGGAGCACCTTTCTTTCTTTACCTATTACGCAGAAGAAAAGGGCTGGCTTTCTTCTAGAAGGATAGGAAACTATGATTGAGCTGGACAATGTCAGCTTGGGCTACGACCATCGAGCCATCTTGCACGATGTAAATATGCAGGCCAGGCCCGGCCAAATACTGGGGCTGGTTGGCCCCAATGGCTCGGGGAAGTCAACATTAATCAAGGGAATGACCCGGGTAATTGACTTATTCTCTGGGCGTATCTTAATTGACGGCCGCGATATAAGAACTATTAAGCACGATGAACTGGCTCGCCTTGTTGCCACGGTGCCGCAAAGCCCGGCTCTGCCCGGGGCGTTCACGGCTTTTGAAGTGGTGCTTATGGGGCGAACGCCTCACCTCGGGCTTCTTCGCTATGAGGGAGGAAAAGACCTGGCTATAGCCTGGCAAGCCATGGAGGCAACGTATACCCATTCCTTTGCCGAGCGCAGAGTAGGTGAGCTCTCGGGAGGAGAGAGACAGAGGCTTATTATCGCCCGGGCACTAGCCCAGCAGCCAAAGGCCATGCTCCTTGACGAGCCGACTGCCAATCTGGATATAAACCATCAGGTCGAGATTCTCAATCTGGTCAAGAGCCTTTGCCTGGAGCAGAGCTTGACCGTTATTATCGCTTTACATGATTTGAACTTAGCTGCTCAATACTGCGATTGGATGGTCATGCTCAATGGTGGGAAAGTTTACGCTGAAGGCGCCCCACTCGACATACTCACAGTTCAGAATATCAAGGAAGTTTACGGAGCCGAAGTGTGCGTTTATCCCCACCCCATCAATAAACTACCCACCACACTCATCACCGCCAGCAGGAGTCACGGAACGAGCTAGTACAACTCCTTATAGTCTCTGGCATCCCCATCCAGATAAAAGGCTAATTCGTCATAAATCCACGAATTCCTCAACAAAATAGCGTTTTGTGTCCCCCTTAGCTCCATAAACTAGTACGACTATTGACAAAAATGATATCTTAGTTTTATACCATTCTTGGCGATTAAGACCGTAGGTTCGTAGAGAGACTGAATGATTACGGGGGTGATTTGATGAGCCCAGAGCTACCCGGACTCGATAGGCTTCAGAAGCAGGTATTATCCCAAGGCCTGTGTAGCTTTTGCGGAGCGTGCACCGGAATGTGCCCCTACCTAGTTCCGTTTAAAGGGAGGGTGGCAGTGATGGACTCTTGTCCGGTGACTGAGTCGCGATGTTGTCAATTTTGCCCCCAAACGGGGGTGGACCTTGATCTTGTTGCCCGCACCCTCTTTGGGGTTTCCTACAGTGCCGAGCCTATTGGTGAGGTGCGTGAGGTGATCATAGCCAGAAGCAGGGAGACGGAATTACGAGAACGAGCTCAGTACGGGGGGACTGCGTCGACACTGATACGCGTAGCACTGGAAAGCGGACTAATTAGCACAGCCGTTCTCGCCAAATTGGTGGAAGGTGTCCCTCAGGGTGTCACCGTCTCCTCAGTAAAGGAAGTCCTAGACTGTTGCGGTTCTAGCTACCTGGTCTGCCCCGTCTTAGAGGCTTTTCACAGATGGCAGCCTGAGGATAATGATAGAGTCGGAATAGTAGGCACACCCTGCCAGACATTGGCAGTAGCCCATATGAGAACCTGCTCTCTTTCGGCACAAAGCAACATCAGCAGGGTTAACCTCGTCATCGGATTGTTCTGTACATGGGCTCTCTCCCACAGTTTTCGTAAGGTGCTGGCAAAATGGGCGCCACTTTCAGCGATAAGAAAAACCGATATACCACCACCCCCAGCCAGTGTTTTTCATGTTCATACAGCAGATAGGTGCCTCTCAGTACCCCTGGATGACGTAAGGCCTTTTATTCCTCCTGCCTGTGCTCTTTGCTGGGATATGACCTCGGAGATGACTGACGTCTCTGTAGGCGCTGCAGAGGGCATAGAGGGCTGGAATACAGTAATAATTCGCACCAAGAAGGGTCAAGAGCTTGTAAGAACAGCAGTGTCAGAGGGGTGTCTGGAGACAGCGGAGTTACCAAGGGCGAATCTTGACCACCTGATGAAGTCTGCCCGACTCAAGAAGAAGCGAGCTCTTCAAAACCTCGTCCAGAAGAGCGCTAAGAGAGGAGATTTGCCTCACCTGAAAGTCAAGCGTGATACCGTGGAGCGAATCCTGAGGAACGGTTAGGCTGGTCAAGGAAGAGAGATATGGTTGCATTGACAGCAAACGCTGCGGGCAAAACTGAGCTCCTTATTGGTAATGAGGCCATAGCAAGAGGGGCACTGGAGGCAGGCGTCAGAGTGGCTGCCTCGTACCCAGGAACCCCATCGAGCGAGATCCTTGAAAACCTGGCTGCGGTTGCTGAGGAGGCAGGCCTCTATGCAGAGTGGTCAGTCAACGAGAAAGTGGCTGCCGAGGTAGGCGCTGCGGCTTCCTTTGCCGGTTTGCGGGCTATCGTTAGCTTCAAACATGAGGGGTTGAATGTTGCCCTTGATACGCTGTGTCATTTGAACCTGGCGGGGACCAAGGGAGGGCTAGTGGTAGTAGTCTGCGATGATCCCGGCGGTTGGTCCAGCCCATCAGAGAATGATTCACGACCGATTATCCAGTGGCTTAACGTGCCGCTGGTTGAGCCTTCCACTCCTCAGGAGGCTAAGGATATGACCCGGTGGGCTTTCGAATTGTCAGAACAGATAGGCACCTACTGTGTGGTGCGAAGTATCACAAGAGTGTCGCACACTACCGGCACCGTGGTCCTGGGAGAGATTGCCAGTCGGGATACACCCGCCCATTTTGATACCTCGAAGCTTTTTGTGTTCGTCCCAATCGTCAAGAAGCACGCCGACCTGCTGACAAAGGTTGAGCAGTCAAAGGAGATGTTCGAGAAGTCCCAGTTCAATTACTACGAGGGGCCTGAACACCCTGAACTGGTGATGATTTCTTCCGGCAGTGGTCGGCTTTACTCCGCGGAGGCGGTGGAGTGCTTGCGGTTGGAGAAGAGGGTCGGCATTGTTCACCTAGGAACAACCTGGCCCGTACCTGCCAAGTTCGTGGGAAAACAATTGTCTCGAACCTCAAGGGTATTGGTGGTGGAAGAGGTAGACCCATTTGTGGAACGAAATCTCAAGGTAATAGCCACGGACAGCGGCTGGCTCGACAGTGACCATGTTATCTATGGCAAGGCTAGTGGACATATAAAACCAGTCGGCGAGTTGAGCCCGGAAACAGTGATAAACGCTTTGGCAAGGTTGACAGGCATTAAGCATGAGCCGCGGAGCAAAGAGTATGATGAGAGAGCAAAGCAAGCCGCTAAGGATTTAGTTATTGACCGGGAGCTAATGTGGTGTCCGGGTTGTCCTCATCGGGCAACCTTCTGGACGATAAAGAATGCCTTTCGTTTGGATGGGAGGGATGGCTTTGTCTCGGGGGACATCGGATGCTACGCTCTCGACCGTCGAGGGGCAGGCGGCTATCTGACAACAAAGATAGCCCTGGCAATGGGCTCGGGCGCCGGTGTAGCTTCTGGACTGGGCAAGCTTGACCAGTTTGGCTTTAGCCAGCCGGTAATCGCAGTGTGCGGCGATTCCACATTCTACCACGCTGCAATCCCCGCGCTCATCAATGCCAAATATAACAGGTCCGATGTCATTATGATGATTCTCGACAACAGTGCTACAGCTATGACCGGTTTCCAGCCACATCCGGGGGTCGGTGTCAACGCAATGGGGAAAGCCGCGCCGGTCGTTGATATAGAGGGGCTGTGCCGAGGGTTGGACATCCCAGTGGAAGTGATGGACCCCTTCGACATTACTGAGAACACCAAAAGACTGGTTGAGCTTATGTCAGATAGAGATGGAGCGAGGGTGGTCATTATGCGTCATCCTTGTGTCCTTCTTCGACCACCTAATGAGAAGCCGCCGTTCAAGGTTTGGGTGGACACTTTGAAGTGCCGCGGAGACGAATGTGGTTGTGCCAGATATTGTGTGAGAGTCTTCAAGTGTCCCGGTCTAGTCTGGGATAGAACTAGAGGGAGGGCTCAAATAGATGAGGCGGTCTGTGTTGGCTGTGGGGTATGCACCTGTATATGCCCAGCCTCCGCCATAATGAAGGAGCCAAGTGAGTAAGGACAGACTCTCTGTAGACCCACTGAATATCGTTGTGTGTGGTGTCGGCGGACAGGGGAATATCCTGATTGCTCGTCTTGCGAGGAGGTCACTGGCCAAGCGTGGTTATATAGTGACAATCGGCGAGACTTATGGAGCTTCACAGCGAGGCGGCGATGTAATGAGCAACATTCGGCTATCCGTGCGTCACAGATATGGGCCTCTTATCCCTCCCGGTGGCGCCCACATTGTGCTCGGGTTAGAACCTTTGGAGACGCTGCGAATGCTGGTGGACTATGGTAACCCTCATGTAGCTACCATTACCAACACGCACCCTATGCTGCCGGTGACAGTGGGTATGGGCGTTACTCAGTATCCCGATTATGACGAGCTGAGGCGAGCCATAGCACAGCTGTCGGGACAGGTTTGGTTCCTAGACGCTACTGAGGTTGCTCTAGGTTTGGGTTCGGTACGCCTGACCAACTTGGTTATGCTTGGTGCCCTAGTTGGCTCCTCCCTTCTGCCAATTACTAAGGCGCAGCTAGAGGAAGAAATAAAGGAAAGGTTTCCCAAGGATACGCTGAAGCCTATTCTTGAGGCATTCAGGAGGGGGCTGAGCCACACCCGAACTACAGGTTGTGCTTGAGACTGATAGATAGCAGGAAACTAGCCAGTAACCCAAACTGCGGGGTGAGGAGGTGGGAGATCCCGGGAATTCGGTGCCTCAATTCACGTGTTTTGGAAAGAGTCACAAGGACTCTACTATGTCATTTTCGACCGCAATAGATGTACCCATTTCTGTTGAGTTAACCAAGTAAATGATGTTCTTACTGCCACCAGAACGCTGGGAGCCCATTTGTTTGTGGTACTAAGAGCGTTTCATCCATATCACCTCTTTTGGTATACCGGGGTTACCCGTGGAGATGCCCTCAATTCGAAAGGCGTACGTCGCAGTGCCCTCAAGCACCTATAGAGATTGTTTCGTGGTGGACGGAACACAATTTGATATGGATCCAGAGATGACCTTTTGCGTAGCAGAATAGGCTGTTATGCCTCAAGTGGAAGGTGCAATGGTCGCGCTAGATGGGGGGAAAGTTTACGCTGAAGGCACACCAGCCAACATACTAACAGCGCCGACTATCAAGAAAGTATACGGGGCCGAAGTATGTGTCTGTCCCCACCCCATTAATAAGCTCCCTAACACCCTTATCACGGCGTCCATTCGGCGGTGATAGAGTAGCTGCCGTTCATGGTGATGGTGGTATTCATGGCGAAAACATCGGCGACGGTACTTACATCGCCAGTCCAGCGCCAAAACATGATCATCACCCCTGGGGGCGCACTCGCCACCAGATTGACCACCGTGCCTTCGCTATGGGAAAAGGTCCCCTTTCCAGGGGTGATTATCGCGCCTTCATAATTGCTGGAGATGGTGAGGCAATATGTTTTCAAAAAATTGGCTGTTACAGTGTAGTCGCCGTTCATGGTGATGGTGGTATTGGCGGCGTAAACATCGGCGATGTGACTCTCGTCGCCAATCCAGCTGACAAACGCGTGGCCAGCATCTGGAGTCGCCACCAGATTGACCACCGTGCCTGCGTTATAGCTAAAGGTCCCCTCTCCCGGGTCGGTTACCGACCCTCCAGCAGTACTGCCGATGGTGAGGTCACACGTGACAACAACACCACCGCAACCTGTCATCCCGACAACTAGGGCCACCGCAATGAAAAAGATGCCAGCTCCGGCCACGTAATAGTGTCTCCTCCAACCGAGTATTGTCTTCATACTTCACCTCTTTCGTAAAAGTTTAATTTACCCAAAATCCCTATCCTTCGGCACCGCTTCAGCAGGAGCTCAGCCGAATGCTCCAGACAGGCTCTTATTCTTCTTCCTTTAAGGGAAAACGATTGCCTTGACCATGCTTGGCAATGACTTTCAGTTTCTAAAGGGAGGGTAAATTTTACCGTAGCTGGGAAAAAGAGCGGAGTTCACACATCTACGTGTGCTCCGCTTAACATCGTGGGAATTAATGCCTTCTGGCTCACACACTTGGCCATCACCTTCACCTCAGTCTTGTAGTGTTACCTCCTGATTCAGCTATTCTCATACGAATCATTCTACCGCCATCCAAAAGAAATTGTCAATAGTCTCTGAGAGGGAATTGTAGAGTAGCTTCACAACATGGGGCGGGAGCAGCCACGGGTGGGGCAGCAGTACATGTCCATGCCGGCTCTGCAGCAGGGGCAGCTGCTCTTGTCATCCGTGGACTATATCCGCTCCCATGTCGTCACTAATGACCAGCAACATTATGTCAATGGCGAAGGTAACGTCCCTGACCTTGCCATTGCTAGGCAACAGAGTCCCGATTACCACCCGCACCCGGTTCCATGTTTTTCTGGCAAAAGGAGCAAGTCAACCGTATTGGTCCAAATTCTGTTCCGGTAAACCCTTCTTATTGGGCTTCGCCATCACAAGCCCCTCCACTCCTCCCTCAGCAGGCCCAACAGCACCAGATCGTGGTATTGCCCGTTTTTGAAGAATGCTTCCCGTAGGCGGCCTTCCTCCCGAAAGCCGACTTTCTTTTGAAGCTTAATGCTGCGTTCATTAAAGGCAAAAGCACCGGATGAGATGCGATGCAGATTCAATTGTTGGAAGCCATAGTTTACTATCAGGCGGGCAGCCTCCGTGCCATAGCCTTTGCTCCAGTAATCCTTTTCGCCTATAACCATTCCGAAAATGGCCTTGCGGTCTTTTGAGTCAATCTCGTGCAGTCCACAGGTGCCGATGGGTTTAGTTGAGGCACCTTCAATCACTTCCATGACAAACTGAGCATCGCCTTTCGCTCTCGTGGTGCCCAGTTCCTCGATGTATTTCTCCTCAGACATCTCAGTCATCGGCATATATAGCTCCACATACTGGACTACCTCCGGGTCGTTAAACCATTTGAGAAAATATGAGATATCCGATCTCTTCACCGGCCGTAGAAGAACGCTCCTGCCCTTTAACATCTGAATCCCTCCTTTTGTCGTTGAGCTGGTTTTGCTGTCACGAATAGAATACCAGGCCATAGACCAGGTCCGCTCAAATACGGCATATGATAACCTCAGCGAGAGACGATGTAAAGGAGCTTCACAACAGGAAGGAAGAGAAGCCACAGATGGGCCGGTGCCATACGCCCATGGCTGCTCCTCAGCGTGGACACTTTTCTCCAAGGCTCTTTACTTCGAGTATCACTTTGACAACTTTGTCGTAGATGCGCGAGTAGAAGCAACACCCCCTCATGGTAAACTTTATGTCAAGCGAATACTGTCTGAATGGCACACTCAATACTGCGAGACCACGCGTCATGTTATTGCGCTACGCATCACCCATCCGATTGCCAAGTATAACTATTCACAAGAGGGCGAGATGTGTTAATATTTCCTCTTATTCAGGAATACGAAAGACGAAGGCTGGAGTAGAACCATCGCCATGACAAAGAGGAACGTCATTATCATAGGCTCAGCGGGAAGAGACTTTCACAACTTCAACGTGTTTTTCAGAAATAACAAACGCTACAATGTGGTAGGCTTCACTGGCTCACAACAAATCCCGGGCATCTCCGGGAAGAAGTATCCCCCTGAGCTCTCCGGGGAACTATATCCGGAGGGAATTCCTATTTACGCGGAACAAGAACTGCCCCGACTCATAAAAGAGTTTAATGTTGATGACTGCGTATTTGCCTACAGTGATGTCTCCTACCAGCAAGTGATGCACATCGGATCAATCGTGAACGCAGCCGGGGCAACGTATATGATGCTTGGCCCAAAGGACACAATGCTGAAGAGCAAAAGACCCGTTATCGCAGTGTGTGCGGTGAGGACAGGCGCTGGCAAAAGCCAGACGTCGCGGAGGATTATAGAGCTTCTAAAGAAGAATGCACTGAAACCTATCGCTGTGCGTCATCCGATGCCCTACGGCGAACTGTCCAGGCAAAGGGTGCAGCGCCTTGCCGAGCTGGACGACTTGAAGAAACACAACTGCACCATCGAAGAGATAGAAGAGTATGAGCCACATTTGGTACGGGGGACCATCGTATATGCCGGGGCCGATTACTCTGCCATTCTGAAGGCTGCCGAGAAGGATCCAGCAGGCTGTCATGTCATCGTGTGGGACGGTGGAAACAATGACTTCCCATTTTTCCAGCCCGATCTCATGATTACGGTGGCCGACCCTCATCGTGTTGGCCACGAGGTCTCGTACTACCCGGGGGAAATCAACTTGCGAATGGCCAATGTGGTGGTTATCAATAAGATCGATACGGCAACTCCGGAGAACGTACGCAAGGTGCGGGAGAGCATTGTCACAGTAAACCCGAATGCGACCCTGGTGGACGCTGCATCAGTGATTCAAATTCATGATCCGAACCTCATCAAGGGCAAGAAAGTCCTAGTCATCGAGGACGGACCGACGCTGACGCACGGGGGCATGGCATATGGTGCGGGCACCATTGCTGCCCGGCAAGGCGGCGCAGCAGAAATTGTAGATCCCAGGCCTTATGCGGTCGAGAGCATTGCTGAAGCTTTCAGGAACTACCCGACTATTGGGCCAATCTTACCAGCTATCGGATACAGCACACGTCAATTACAGCATCTAGAGACGACCGTCAACAGGGTCGACTGTGATGCGGTGGTCGTGGCGACGCCCATTGATTTAGGCCGAATCATCGACATCAGAAAACCACATACCAGGGTCTCTTACGAACTTCAGGAAGTAGGGACACCCAATTTAGAGGACGTACTGTCTGAGTTTGCACGCGCTCACAATCTCTCTCAGGACTCCAAGAATGACGGAAACCAGGGTGCGACCTGTAAATGCCACAGCATATGACAGGGAAAGAAAAACTAGTGACCAGGGGCAGAACTAAGACTTTTGTCATCGCCCTCGGCGGCAACTGCATCCTAAGGGCAGGGCAGAGGGGGACTATCGAGGAGCAATATGAGAACTTGCGGCGCACTGCCGAACAGTTACTGGGCCTGCTCAGCAGTGAGAACCGCATCGTAATCACTCACGGAAACGGACCGCAGGTGGGAAATTTGCTTCTAGCTAGCACGATGGCACAGACTATGGTGCCGCCCATGCCGCTGGACATCTGTGTAGCCGCCACAGAAGGCTTCATGGGCTATATGATTCAGAATACGCTGGCTAACTGCCTGAGACAGGCAGACAAGCCACACAACATCACCACGGTGGTAAGCCAGGTTGTTGTCGACGGTAATGACCCTGCTTTTCAGAACCCGTCCAAGCCAATCGGGCCCTTCTACACTGAGAGTGAAGCGGCGCGACTGCGGCAAGAGAAGGGTTGGCATATCATTCAAGACAGCGACCGCGGCTATAGGCGCGTAGTCGCTTCACCTATGCCCGTTAGCCTCCAGCAAGCCAGGATCATAAAGAGCATGCTGGACGCGGGCGAGATAGTCGTGGCCGTCGGCGGCGGTGGTATCCCGGGCATTAGAGAGGACAACCGCAATCTGTATGGCGTCGAAGCCGTAATTGACAAGGACTACGCCTCGGCCCGCCTGGCTATCGAGATAGATACTGATGTCCTGTTTGTTCTTACCGCAGTGGAGTACGTATATCGAGAGTTCGCCACACCACACCAGAAGGCCTTGAAGAATCTGACTGTATCTGAATCAAAGAAGCTTCTGAACGAAGGCCAATTCGGCAAGGGAAGCATGGAGCCAAAGATACGGGCAGCCATAATGTTTCTGGAAGAAGCAAAGCCCAAAAGGGAATGTGAACGAGAGGTGATTATAACTCTCCCCGAAACCGCTCTAGCCGCACTCCAGGGAAAGACAGGCACCCGGATCACCGGGTAGAACATCGCGGCCGGAGCGGCTCAACTTGCCCGGACGGCGTGCAAGCCACCCTCGAAGCAAAGGAATCAACA
>Ga0224495_10001646_pt1 | contig 15501 bp, 12 predicted proteins | sample SF_Jul11_sed_USG_FD_168128 | JGI IMG/M metagenome (GOLD analysis project Ga0224495, IMG submission 168128) | Sediment microbial communities from San Francisco Bay, California, United States - SF_Jul11_sed_USGS_4_1 | ecosystem: Environmental > Aquatic > Marine > Sediment | place: USA: California... | reverse complement strand
TCTGTTAACACAAAAAAACATCAAGGCTAATCTTATCTGGAGTATAGATGAGCAGGCTAATGTAGGTTTGCTTGATGTTTTGCCAGCACGTGCAAACAAATTACATGCGATAGAATTTTTGATGAAAAATCAGGGTTATATGCTTGAGAATACAGTCTTTTCAGGGGACAGCGGAAACGATCTGGACGTACTGAAAAGCGGCATTCATTCAGTGCTGGTTGCCAATGCGGCTGAAGATGTGAAGGAAGAGGCAGCTGCCGGATCAGATCAAAGCACGCTCTATATTGCAAAAGGGGGTTATCTGGGTATGAACGGAAACTATTCAGCAGGAATCCTTGAGGGACTGGCGCATTACTTGCCGGAAGTTGACCAGTGGATTCGAAATACAAACTAGAACGCGACAAATCATATGTACGAACAAGCTTCACACGCACTTCTCAATGAAATACTAATCCAGCTAAAACCCGAGATCGGGAATCACCGACTGCGACATTTTTATACCCGTCTTGGTGCGAACTTTTATGCAATTCACAGCTTGTTCGATCAATTATATGGCGGGCGACCTGACTTCAAGTCACAGATGGTCAGCCTCGTGGAGACACTGGCATTCAGATATATCCATAGAGCCCCGCATTTACGCAAATCTGATCTGGTTCGAGAACGGGATTACAACTGGTTTCTGAGCCAGAAATGGGTCGGTATGGCTCTGTATTGTGATCGCTTTGCCGGAAACCTGAAGGGTTTGCATGAAAGATTACCCTATTTGCAGGAACTGGGAATCAATATGCTGCACATTATGCCGATACTCGACTGCCCGTCCGAAGCCAGCGATGGGGGATACGCAGTACGGGATTTCTGCAAGATAGACGAGCGCTATGGAACAACAGACGACATCGTTGCACTGGGCAGTACTCTCAAGAAGCATGACATGTTGTTGGTACTGGATGTTGTAGTGAACCACACCTCCAGCGAGCATGAATGGGCGCAACGCGCGAGAAAAGGCGAGGCGCAATACCAAGACTACTACTACGTATTTTCAGATCGTAGCATTCCGGATGAATACGAAAAAAATATGCCGGAAATATTCCCAGAAACATCCCCGGGAAATTTTACCTGGGACGAGGAAATGGGGAAGTGGGTGATGACAGTATTCAACAATTACCAGTGGGATCTGAATTATCGAAACCCCGCAGTGTTGATTGAAATGATCGACATCATCCTGTTCTGGGCAAATAAAGGGGCAGATATACTCCGGCTGGATGCCGTAGCCTTCTTATGGAAAAAAATCGGGAGCACTTGCCAGAACGAGCGCGAAGCGCACCTGTTGCTGCAGCTGATGAAGGACTGCTGTCAAGTGACTGCACCTGGGGTATTGTTCATTGCCGAGGCCATAGTTTCGCCGGGGGAGGTAACCAAGTACTTTGGTGACGATGCGATCAATGCCAAGGAATGCGAAATTGCTTACAACGCTACTTTTATGTCGTTGCTATGGGATGCGGTTGCAACCAAAAATGCAATTCTGTTGAATCGCGGAGTAAGGAGTTTGCCGGGAAAGCTGGAGCGAGCAACTTGGCTCAACTACGTTCGCTGTCATGACGATATCGGACTGGGATTTGCGGATAGCGATGCGCAATTGTCGGGCTATGACCCGTTTAAACATCGCCGCTTTCTGATTGATTACTTTACCGGTAAGTTCCCTGGTTCGCTTGCTAGGGGTCTGCCATTTGGCGAAAACCCGAAGACCGGAGATGCCCGGATTTCTGGATCACTAGCCTCTTTGGTTGGGTTGGAAGCCGCGCTGGAAAACAAGGATGAGGAGGCTGCTGATAGCGCTATCCAAACCATTTTGCTGCTGCACAGCATGATTCTTTCATTTGGGGGTATGCCACTTCTCTATTATGGCGACGCAATCGGTATGCTGAATAGCCTGGAATACTTGGCTGATCCATTCAAGCGCGATGATAACCGTTGGGCGCACCGCTCATATTTCGATTGGGAAAAGGCGGATAAACGCCATCAGGTTGGTACGGTGGAATACCGTATACACAGCGAATTGAAAAAATTGATTTCGCTTCGCAAGAAGACGGAAGCTTTTGCCGATTTTGATGATCGCCAGACACTTACGATTGAAAACAAAAACCTTCTGGCTTTTATACGTTCAGGTCAGAAAAGCAGTGACAACAGGGTGTTGGTAATAGGGAATTTCAACTCCAACGAACAATCACTGCAAATTGGAGAAATGAAGACGATGAAATTCTTTAAGAAGGATTACATGACAGACATTTGTACGGGTACGCGTATCGCGGTAGAGCATGATTTAATCCGCATTCCGCCGCTCTCCTTCTATTGGCTGGTTGACTGAATTAATGAAAAAGTGATCGTCCATCCTTTAACGAGCAGGCTATGGAAAAAAGATGGTTTAGCGGAGAAAAAACATGAAATTGTTAGGAACCAATACCAGCCCTTATGTACGCAAAGTACGCTTGGTTCTGCTGGAAAAAAACATCTCACATGAATATCTGATTGATGCACCACGCGAAGCGGGCAGTCAGGTGGCGCGAGCGAATCCACTTGGGCGAATTCCGGCTTTGATTCTGGACGACGAGACCTGTGTGTTTGATTCACCGGTAATCGCTGAATATGCGGATATGCTGAACGACAATCCGATCCTTATTCCCCGGGATGATGCGATGGCCAGAATGCGAGTCAAGCGCTGGGAAGCGCTTGCGGATGGAATCATGGACTCGGCTGTTGCGGTGCGCAATGAAATGATTCGACCCGAGGTAAAGCGGGAAGCAAACAACGTAACACTGCACAATCTTGCGATCACTCGCGCACTTGATTTCGCTTCAGCACTACTCGGAGAGCATTCATGGTGTGAGGGAAATTCAATTACGCTGGCAGATCTGGCTTTGGTAAGTGTACTGATCTACTTGGACTTGCGGCAGGCAGATCGGGATTGGCGCGAGGCTCACCCTAATCTGGCCGCATGGTTTACGAGAGTGTGCGCCAGAGATAGCGTCATGGAGACCCTGGAGAATTGAGGAGCTTACGGGTTTAGTACCTCATTCTTTTATTTTTTTATAGCAGGTTTTTTTGCTGCTGATTTCTTTTTTGCTGCTGGTTTTGCCGGTTTTTCAGAGGCCTTTGCCTTTGTCGCCTTTGCCTTGGCGGAAGCCGATTTTGTACCTGCTGCTTTGGACTTTGCTTTGCTGGCTGGCTTTTTGCCGCCCCCCTTTGCTACTTTCGCCGTAATCATTTCCAGTGCTTCATCCAGTGTGATGTTGTCGGGAGAAACGCTCTTGGGCAATGTCGCGTTAATCTTGCCGTGGCGAACATAGGGGCCGTAACGACCGCTGCAAACTTCCACGCTGGCTTTGTCGTCAGGGTGGTCTCCCAGTACGCGCAACACGGTAGCGCCGTCACGTGCTTGCGCCAGTAACTCAACCGCACGATCCATGCTGATATCAAAGATACTGTCGGTGCGCGGTATGGATTTGAATTTTCCATCGTGACCGATGTAAGGTCCGAAGCGGCCGATATTGACGATGACTTTCTTGCCAGTCTCAGGATGAGCGCCCAGTTCACGCGGTAGTGCCAGCAATTTCAATGCGCTGGCGAGATCGGCTTGTTCCAGTGACATTTCCTTGGGCCAAGAGACGCGTTTGGGTTTGACTTTATCTTCCTTGGCGGCTTCGCCCAGTTGAACGTAGTGACCATACGGCCCGCGCAATAACAGCACGGGTTGTTGCGTATCCGGGTGAGCGCCCAACTCAAGCCTGGCTGAAGCATCGTCTTGTGATTCACCGCTCAAGCTGCGCTTGTACTTGCATTCAGGATAATTGGTGCAACTGATGAAACTGCCATAACGGCTGAGTTTTTTTGCCAGAGGCTTGCCACATTCAGGGCACGATTCGTCAAGCAATTCAACGGGGCGCTCAATGTCGGCCTTTTCCTTGATAAGCTTGGAGAAACCTTTCCAGAATTCATCCATTACACCTATCCAGTCGCGTTTTCCTTCTGACACTTCATCAAGTTCGTCTTCGAGATTTGCTGTGAACCCGTAGTCGACGTAACGGGTAAAGTGGTCAGTGAGGAATTTATTTACCACGCGGCCCACATCCGTAGGCATGAAACGCTTCTTGTCGAGCACGGCATATTCGCGAGCTTGCAGCGTAGAAATGATGGTTGCATAAGTAGAGGGGCGACCGATGCCGTGCTCTTCAAGAGCTTTTACCAGACTGGCTTCGGAATATCGTGGAGGTGGTTGGGTGAAATGCTGTTCGCCATACAATTTGTCGATAGGCAAAACATCGCCTTCGGCGAGTGGAGGCAGCTTTCCGCTTTCCTCTTCGGCTGCGTCATCCACGTCTTCCATATAGACGCCGATAAAACCTGGGAAGACCAGTACTTGGCCACTGGCACGAAATAATGTGGCATCTCCACCAAGACGGATATCAACGCTCATGGTATCGAATCGCGCCGGAGCCATCTGGCAAGCCAGTGTGCGCTTCCAGATCATTTCATAAAGACGTGCCTGGTCGGCGGTCAGGTGATCGCGGATGCTGTCTGGCGATCTCAAAATCGAGGTGGGGCGGATAGCCTCATGCGACTCTTGCGCATTCTTGGTTTTGCTCTTGAAAACCGGCTGAGTCGAAGGCAGATATTCAGTCGAGAAATTATTCTGGATGTAGTCGCGAATTTCCTGAACGGCTTCTTTGGCCAGCGAAACAGAATCGGTACGCATGTAAGAAATCAGGCCGACTGTCTGCCCCCCGATGTCTACACCTTCATACAGGCTTTGTGCGGTGCGCATAGTTCGATCAGCCGTCATGCCAAGCTTGCGTACGGCCTCCTGTTGCAGGGTAGAGGTGGTAAAAGGCGCGGCTGCATAACGCTGTTTGGCCTTTTTCTCTACGCGCACAACCTTAGGTGGAAGTTTGGCATCTGTAAGCTTTGTATGTATTGCATCGTATTCTGATTGGCTGCCTATGCTCAGTTGCTCCAGCTTCTTGCCCTGATATTGAAACAGTTTTGCGGTAAAGGGCTGGTGATCCTTGTTGCTGTCGAGATGTACTGACCAGTATTCCTGGGATTTAAACGCTTCGATTTCAAGTTCACGCTCGACAATCATGCGTAAAGCTGGGCTTTGAACTCGGCCTGCCGATAAACCGGGGCGAATTTTGCGCCAGAGCAGTGGCGAAAGATTGAAGCCGACCAGATAGTCCAGCGCACGGCGTGCCTGCTGTGCGTTAACCAACGGTTGAGAAATTTCGCGTGGGTTGGCAACGGCTTCGCGCACTGCCGACTGGGTAATTTCGTAAAAAACCACGCGCTGCATACTTTTATTCTTTAAACCACGTTTGGCTTTGAGTAGTTCGGAGATATGCCAGGCGATCGCTTCGCCTTCCCGGTCTGGGTCGGGGGCCAGAAAGATGATGTCTGCTGTTGCAGCTGCCTTGGCTATTGCGTCCACGTGCTTGCTGTTACGCGCGATAGTTTCATATTTCATTGCAAAATCGTTATCAGGGTCAACTGCACCGGTCTTGGGAACCAAGTCGCGCACGTGCCCATATGAAGCCAGGATGGTGAAATCCTTGCCAAGATATTTTTGCAACGTTTTTGCTTTGGCGGGTGACTCGACGATTAGTAGATTATTTCCCATGCGTAAAGCTCAATGTAATTGTGTGAAATGTAGAGGTGTCAGCAATTCTTCGATCAGCAAGGGGTCAAGATCTTGATGGCGATTCCACAAGACCATCAGCATGATTAGCTTGAGTTTGTCCACTGCCAGATTTTCATGTTGCAACGCAATGGCGCGATCAATGATCATTTCCCGTTCAACCACTGAAATAAGATGCTGCTGTTCGGCAAATATTAGAAACTGCCGAGCTTCCTGGCTGATAAGATGGATTTCGAGCTCAGCAAAATGCCGGTGTCCCGTGTGAGTCAGATTGGCGGGATAACTGTCGGAATCTTGCTGTTGCAAGGCAGAAAGCCATGTCAATGCATCGCTGATTTCTTCTTCTTCAAACCCGGCGGCTGAAAGTTTTCGGGACAGCTTTTCCGGCTCGGGGTAACTTCCCGCGTCAAAGTAACTTTCAAACAGGTACATCAGAATTTCAAACATAATTACATTAATCCAGCCAAGTGTTTAGTTAATTCGTTGATACTTGCCACCGGGTAATACACTGATGTGCCCTTCCAGTTCAAGCGCCAACAGCATGGAGGATAGCTCGCTTACCGTCAAGCCGCTACGCGAACTAAGCGTCTCAGAATCAATCGGATCGAACCCTAAATGTGTAAGAAGCATATTGTCCGCGCTAGTGCTGCCGATAGGTATTTTGCTCGGATTCTGATGTTTGATAGAAAACTGGCCTGATAGTTCTTCCAGAATGTCTTGCGCAGTCTCGACAAGTTTTGCACCTTGCTTGAGTAAGGCATGGCATCCCCTTGCCTGAGGTGAGTGTATCGAGCCCGGTATAGCAAACACTTCCTTGCCCTGCTCAAGAGCAAGTCGTGCAGTGATGAGCGAACCGCTTTGCAGTGAGGCTTCGACTATCAGGCAACCAAGGCTCATTCCACTAATCAGGCGATTGCGCCGGGGGAAATTAGCAGCCAGGGGTGGAGTTCCAAGCGGGAATTCTGATATCAACGTACCGTGTTCAGAGAGTGCATGGGCAATATCCCGATTGGCGGCAGGGTAAACCCTGTCCAATCCGGTGCCGACGATAGCAACGCTGCTGCCCTCTCCACGCAGCGCACCTTTATGGGCGGCAGCATCTATGCCATGGGCCATGCCGCTGATGATACACAGGCCGGCATCACTGAGTGATTTGGCAAACGCTTCGGCATTGCTTGTTCCTTGGGGCGTGGCATTCCGGCTTCCGACTATGGCAAGCGAGCTGACATTGAGCAAGTCCAGCCTACCCTTAACATACAAAAGGAGAGGAGGGTCGGGAATATTCAACAATGACCGAGGGTATAGCGTATCGGCAAGAGTAACAATGTGGTTATTGTCATCTCCAGACCATGAAAGAACGGGCTCTAAAGCTTCGCCGCTAATCCCTTCACTAATTGCGGTGGCGATATCCGACTTTACAAACTGTTTGAGTGTACCGGGCGAGGCGGAAAAAATCGCTTCGGGGGATCCAAATTCGCCAAGCAAGCGACGCGCGCTTTCGTTACCCAGTCCATGAATCAGGCTCAGCGCGAGCCAAGCCTTGAGCGACTCTTCATCTGCCATGTTTTATGGTGTATTGGCGCTGTCCAGTAGTTGTACAGGCAGTTTCGTTTGCATGACTAATGCGTACGAAACTTTATTGAACACTCGAAACACGAAGGCTAAACCGTAACGTTCATCAGGAAGCTTGTAATTATCTCCGCTGTATTGAATCGTTTCACCTTTGCGGTAAAGTGCTAGTACATGGCCTACTTCAAGCCCCTCTCTGGATCCATTGTTCAAGGTAATAATACTGTTCTGCCCGCCTTGAGCCACTCCGCCATATATGGAAATGACTTTTGCTGAGATTTCGCTTTCGGGAGCACGGGGAAGGTAGGAGCCAATATCTTGCGGGGTCGGAGTAACAAGCCGGTCTCCTTGATATATTTCCTGCTTGGAATAGGTGACATCAATTGTGCTTACATCGCCAAGTTTGGATAATTCGCCATTACCCAGGTAGATTGCTTCGATGCCCAAAATCTCACCAGAATCAGGGTCAATAAATTTCTTTCCAGGACGATAAAAATACCACTTGTAGCCTTGATCAGAAGGCATGTCCTTAACAAAAGCGGTGTCCCCGAGTCCAAGAATCACGCGGCCTTCACGTGCGCCAATCAAGGTTGGAGACATCTGAAGAGTTTCTTCTTCGACAACCAGCGGTTTACTTAAGAACGGTTCTATGGCTTTGGCGGGAATGCTGGGTATGACATCGTAATTGCTGCGGCCTTCCCGGATTTTAGGAGAGAGCTTGGTAACATTGCTTTCAGCTGGAGTGCTTTTTTGAGGAGCTATTTCACCGGGTGCTTCGGTAACGCTAGAGTAGGGCTGGCCAATGTGCAAAGTGCCACTTGTCCTGTCCAGAAATATAATGTCACCGGGATAAATCCAGTGCGGGTTTTTGATGGTTTCTCTATTCAAGCCCCATATATGCGGCCACTTCCATGGATCGCTGAAAAACTTGCCCGAGATGTCCCAAAGCGTGTCACCTTTAACGACGATGTGCTTGTCGGGCGCATCGCTGCGAATATTCAGGCTATGATCAACGGCAGTATCCGTCGGTTCGGCATATGCCCAGATGGGTAATAAAAGGCAAATCAACGATATAATCTTGCGCATGGAAACCCCGGCAAATTCATTGGTCAAAGGGATGCAAACTTCTTGCGTTGCTTTAAATTCTGCATCTAGTCATATAAATAAGCAAGCATTTATGGATTAAGTATGGCAATTTTGAAAATATTACAGTACCCGGATCCACGCTTGCACAAAGTTGCAAAGAGGGTTGAACATGTTGATGAATCAATCCGTCAGTTGGTGCGTGACATGGCTGAGACTATGTATGCTGCACCTGGTGTAGGCTTGGCCGCAACGCAGGTTGATGTGCATCAACAGGTCATTGTGGCGGATATTTCAGAGGTGCGTGACAGCTTGCAGGTATTCATTAATCCTGAAGTACTGTTCGAAAGCGGGGAAGAGGAATGTGAAGAGGGCTGCCTGTCGGTTCCCGGAATTTTTGAGTCGGTGCGGCGTGCCGAAAGAATCACGGTAAAGGCACTCAACGAAAAGGGCGAAGCATTCACACTGGAAGCGGACGGGTTTCTGGCAGTTTGTATTCAGCATGAAATGGACCATTTGCGGGGTAAAGTATTTGTAGAATATCTGTCGCAACTCAAACAGGGTCGCATTCGTTCGAAACTTAAGAAGCGCATGCGCGAGACGCTTTAGGTTGCCGATGAAAATAATTTTTGCCGGCACACCGCAGTTCGCGGCAAGTTCACTTGCCGTGTTGCTTGAAAAACACCAAATAGTGGCGGTATTGACACAGCCTGATCGGCCTTCTGGGCGGGGTATGAAGTTGGTCGCCAGTCCAGTTAAGCAGCTAGCTATGCAAAACAACCTGCCGGTAATGCAGCCGGCTTCATTGAAATCTGGAGAAATTCAGGATCAGATAGCAGCGTTCAATGCAGATGTAATGGTTGTAGCAGCCTACGGTTTAATTCTTCCAGAAGCCGTTTTGCAACTTCCACGTTATGGATGTATGAATATACATGCTTCCTTGCTGCCTCGTTGGCGCGGAGCTGCGCCAATACAGCGTGCAATTCTGGCCGGTGATTCCGATACGGGTATTACCATCATGCAAATGGACGCGGGCCTGGATACCGGCGAAATGCTGTTGCGCCACAGCTGCCCAATTATTCCGAATGAGACAACCGCTTCGTTGCATGACAAATTGGCTGAACTGGGCGGAAAAAGCATTCTTGAGGCCCTTTGTTTGCTAGAGGAGAAGCGATTGAAGCCGGTCAGGCAGGACGATGGCGAAGCAACCTATGCTGCAAAGCTGTTGAAGAGCGAAGGCCGGATTGATTGGGGGCAGGATGCGCAGCAGATAGAGCGTGCTGTTCGCGCATTCAACCCTTTTCCGGTGTGCCAAGCAGAATATAACGGGGAGACAGTCAAGGTCTGGCAGGCATCGCTGGTCAAGCAGAATGGTGAGGCTGGTAGGGTGCTCGCCATAGATAAGTCGGGGCTCACGGTCGCGTGTGGCAAGGATGCGTTACGTCTGGAGGTGATGCAACGTCCCGCAGGCAAGGCGCTGCCAGCGGTTCAGTTTTTGCAGGCACGGCCCGTCAAGGCCGGAGACTTCTTCTCGTAATGTATCAGGTTCAACTTGCAGCCGTACAAGTCGTGCAGCAGGTGCTGGTGAAAGGCCGTAATCTAAACCAAGTGCTGGATCAGGTTCAACAGACTAGGAGCGAGGCCGCAATCGGACAACGCGCTGCACTGCAAGATCTGAGCTATGGCACGTTGCGCTTTTATGGGAGGTTGCAGGCGGTATTGAAACAATTACTGCATAAACCCCTGAATGACGAGCGGCTTCGTTATCTGTTGTTGGTTGCATTGTATCAATTACAGTATGGTAAATCGGCTCAGCACGCCGTGGTAGATCACGCGGTGCGTGCCGCGCAGACCCTGAATCCTCGTGTAACTGGACTGGTGAACGCAATCCTGCGTAACTTTTTACGTAACAGGGAGGTTTTGTTGCTCAAGGCTGAGCAGGAAGCGGAGGGGAAATACAGTTACCCGCAATGGTGGATTGATGAGTTATTCAGCCAGTATGGCGAGCGTTGTTACGCGATCCTCGATGCAGGAAATCTGCATCCCCCGATGTGTTTGCGCGTTAACAGGAGGATGAACACTATTGATGAATATGCTGCATTGCTTGATCAGCAAGACATGGCAGCGTACGGTATCGAACCGGGTGCATTGATACTCGAGCGACCTGTGGCAGTCGATAAATTGCCAGGGTTTTTCGATGGAAGGGTGTCTGTGCAGGATGCAGGGGCGCAATATGCAGCTGAATTACTCGACGTGCAAGACGGGATGCGTGTACTGGACGCCTGCGCTGCGCCAGGGGGGAAAACCGCTCATATTCTTGAGCGTGCGCGGATTGAGATGGTTGCGGTAGACAAAGATGAGCAGAGGCTACAGCGTGTCTCACAGAACTTGCAGCGCTTGAACCTTAAAGCTGTCTTGATGACCGGTGATGCTTGTTTTCCAGAGTCATGGTGGGACGGAAAACCTTTTCAGCGTATCTTGGCCGATGTGCCATGCTCGGCATCGGGTGTTGTGCGTCGCCACCCGGATATAAAATGGCTGCGCCGACACGCAGATATTGAAGCATTCGCAGCTCAACAACTGGTTATTTTGAAAGCGTTATGGGGACTGTTGGCGCATGATGGTAAATTGCTCTACGCTACATGCTCGGTCTTCGATCAGGAAAATGAACAGGTTATATCGTTGTTCATGAGACAACATTCGGATGCACGGCGATTATCGGTAATCCTGCCGGTCAATAGCGAAGGACAGTTATTGCCCAATGAACAGCACGACGGATTCTTCTATGCGTTATTGCAAAAGACTTTCTAGCCTGGCTATATGCTGTTTGCTGCTTGTCACCCTGCAAATTTCTGCCGCTGCTGCTGAAGGTATATCTGTCAACAAGGTGGAAGTCCGCTATTCAGGGGAGGGCTACCAACTTGCGGCTGGTTATAACGTCGAGCTTAATGCCACGATGCAGTTGGCGTTGTCTCGCGGCATACCACTGTACTTTGTGGGTGAATTTTCTCTTACGCGGCCACGCTGGAATTGGGTGGATGAAATGCAGCAGGCAGTTTCTCGTGGTATTACCCGCTATTTATGGGGTGATGAGTCTACGCTGACACATTGGTCGTGGCTTGATGAAGATGTCTATAAGGGTGAGCAAACTATAAAGTTCTCCTATAACGTTTTAACTCGACAATACCGTATTTCTCGCGGTGCACTATTCCAGAATTTTGATAGCTTTGAAGATGCGCTAAATATTTTGTCCCGGCAAAATTCAGCATTAATTGCATTGGATTCGCTTGATAAAGAAGAAGATTATGTTGCTGCTGCAAGGTTGCGCCTGGATGTAGAGCAGCTGCCCAATTTATTGCAGGTGAGCGCACTTACGGATGACAGCTGGATTCTTGATTCAGATTGGTTTCGCTGGGTAGTACGCCCATCGGAGATTGCCTTGATCATAGATAGCGCAGCGGAGTAACACGACATGAGCATTCTGATTATTTTCAGCGTCGTGATTGGTGGCTTCCTGTTGTATTTGATATCGAGCAGCAATGCGGATACTGCGGTATTTTCTTTCAATTACTATGGCTTGCTGTGGCTTACAGGTTTGTTGGCAGCAGGTTTAGCTGCGCTTGTTGGATTTCAGCTGTGGCGTTTGCGGACCAAGCTGAAAAATAAGGTTTTTGGTGCCAAGTTGACCTTGCGATTGGTGGTTTTTTTTACCTTGATCGCAGTATTGCCGGGGGTGCTGATATATGGCGTATCTGTGCAATTTCTTGATAAGAGCATTGAGTCTTGGTTTGACGTGCGTGTTGAAAAAGCCTTGGAGGGTGGGCTCAATCTGGGCAGAAGCGGACTTAATAACAGTCTGAGTGAACTTTCAAAAAAGGCGCAATTTGCTGCGCTATTGCTGGAAGAGCAAAGTCCCGCGCAGCATCAGCGTGTATTGAACCAGTTGGTCAGCGAAAAAGTTGTGCGTGAGGCTGCGTTATTTTCGCTGAAAGGAAATCTGGTTGCATTTTCATCTGAAAACAGCACCTTACCGCCAGACATGCCGAGCGAAGGCATGCTCAGAGAAGTAGTGGAAAAGGGCATGTATTCCATAATTGATTCGCCGCCAAACAAAGGTTTGGCGTTGCGCTCACTCGTTAAAGTTCATTCTGGAGTAAAAGCTGGTTCGGGGTATTTGCTGCAGTTTACCGAACCTGTTCCAAAGCAAATCGAGGCGGATGCGGAGACAGTGCAGGCGGTTTATCAAGATTATCAGGGTTTGACACTTTCCAGGTTGGGGCTGAAACGTATGTACGCAATTACCCTGACTCTTTCATTATTGGTCGTTTTGCTGACAGCGGTATCTGCTGCGGTTTTTATCAGCGAGCGTCTTGGATCTTCTTTGGAAGCATTGGCGGAAGGTACGCGAGCGGTAGCGCAGGGTGATTTTAGCGGACAGCAACCCATTCGAAGCAGTGATGAATTGGGTGCTTTGACAGGTCTGTTTAACCAGATGACCAGGCAGTTGTCTGATGCCAAGATGGCCACCGAGCGACAACAGCGACAAGTTGAAAATGCTAAAGGATATCTGGAAAGTGTTTTGACGCATCTGTCTTCGGGTGTGCTCGGTTTCGATGATGAGCTCAGATTGCGTTCAGTGAATACTAGCGCAGTGGGAATTCTCTCTGCACCATTGCAGGAGATGCAGCGCATGAGTCTGGAGCAGATTTCTGAGAAATTTGCGCTGTTAGGTTCGTTTTGCAGGGCAATCAGCGAATCATTTAAAGAGGCAGATCATGGAGACTGGCAGCGGCAAATCGAGAGGCTGAGCAAAAATGGCAATCAGATATTATTGATGCGTGGAACGCGCTTGCCACAAGCCTCGGGGGCGGGATACGTTGTGGTATTCGATGACATCAGTCACTTGATGCTGGCAGAAAGACAAGCGGCGTGGGGTGAAGTGGCTCGCCGCCTTGCTCACGAAATAAAGAACCCGCTGACGCCCATACAGCTTTCTGCCGAACGTTTGCAATACAAGCTTGCGGACAAGCTGGATAAAGATGGGGCAAACCTATTGAGTAGAGCCACCCAAACCATCGTTAGTCAAGTTTCAGCAATGAAAAACATGGTCAGCGATTTTGCCAATTATGCCCGAGGCCCGGCGCTGAGACTGACGAATCTGGAAATGCATCAACTGATCAAGGAGGTGCTTGGCCTTTATGAAGCCAATGCTATTCCAATCATTGTGAAGCTTGAGGCCGAGCGAGATCAAGTTAATGGTGATGCAACCCGTTTGCGGCAGGTCATTCACAATTTGCTGCAAAACGCGCAAGATGTATTACAAGGGAGCGATCATCCAAGAATTATGCTGGCAACCGAAGTGAAGCAAGATGAAATCCAACTTAGCGTGGAAGACAATGGGGGAGGGTTTTCAGAAGTGGCATTATCAAGAGCCTTTGAACCTTATATGACGACCAAAAGCAAAGGTACGGGACTGGGGTTGGCTATTGTGAAGAAAATAGCCGAGGAGCACGGCGGGAGCATAAAAGTAGAAAATACAGGGAGTGGCGGTGCTCGAGTGAGTGTTGCGCTGCCATTGGTTGGGGGGGGTATGTAATGTCAGGAAATCAAATTCTGGTGGTTGATGATGAAATCGGCATTCGCGAGCTATTGTCTGAGATATTGTTCGATGAAGGATATCAAGTACATCTGGCGGAAAATGCTGAACAAGCTAGGGCCTATCGGAACGAGCATGAGCCGGATTTGGTGCTGCTGGATATCTGGATGCCGGAGACAGACGGCGTTTCATTGCTCAAAGAATGGGTTGAACAAGAGTTGTTGACCATGCCGGTCATCATGATGTCAGGACACGGTACGATAGAAACGGCTGTCGAGGCAACGCGGATCGGCGCGGTAGATTTTCTGGAAAAACCTATTGCGATGCAGAAACTGCTGAAAGCGATTGCAGACGCGATCAAACCTGGAGCTCGTGCATTTGGTGGGGCTGAAATGAAAAATCAGGTTGAGCTGGGGACACGCGACGCCGAAATCCAGACACAACCATTATATTTGTCGCTGGATCTGCCCTTGCGCGAAGCCCGTGACCATTTTGACGCGATGTATTTTGATTATCATCTCAAGCAGGAATCCGGCAATGTTGCCCGAGTGGCAGAAAAAGTCGGACTTGAACGCACTCACCTTTACCGTAAGCTCAAGCAATTGGGCGTCAAGTTTGCGAAAAATGGCGGTGAAGGCCAGGGTTAAATAGTTGACTCATTCGGTACGGAGATTGTGCGGCGGTTGCCCTAAACGGGGGGCTGCGGCATAATCCATAGCCCAAATCAATTCAGGGAGTTTTTGGGAGCTTGCTGAGCCAGGAATCCGGAGAGGATCTCGTGCAGGAATATCGCCGTCCAGTTAGAGTTGTAAAGTATGGCTGCGCGTTATTCATTCGCGTACGTCCGGCAGCATGTTAACAAGACTCACTTTCATATAAACCAATCCGACTTTATAGGATGTTCAGGAGAAAACAGGAAATGTCAGCGACACGCAATGTAACCCCCCCAAAATATAACGACATTACCGGCGCGATCCGCATGCTGGCAGTGGATGCTGTGCAAAAAGCAAATTCAGGTCACCCAGGCGCGCCGATGGGTATGGCGGAAATCGCTGATGTGTTGTGGAACAGGCACTTGCGCCATAATCCGACCAACCCGAAATGGCCAGACCGCGACCGTTTCATCCTGTCCAATGGCCATGGCTCAATGCTGATTTACGCACTGCTGCACTTGTCCGGTTATGATCTTCCGATCGAAGAGCTGAAGCGTTTTCGCCAGATGCATTCCAAGACGCCAGGGCATCCTGAGTATGGATACACGGCAGGCGTAGAAACGACAGGCGGCCCATTAGGCCAGGGCATCACCAATGCGGTGGGCATGGCGATGGCGGAAAAACTGCTTGCCGCAGAATTCAACAAACCCGGTCATGAGATCGTTAACCACCACACTTATGTTTTCATGGGCGATGGTTGCATGATGGAAGGTATTTCTCATGAAGCATGTGCGCTGGCCGGCACTTGGGGTCTGGGTAAACTGGTCGCTTTCTGGGACGACAACAATATCTCAATCGACGGACACATCGACGGTTGGTATACCGACGACACGCCGAAGCGTTTCGAGGCGTACGGC
>Ga0224495_10001645_pt1 | contig 15508 bp, 10 predicted proteins | sample SF_Jul11_sed_USG_FD_168128 | JGI IMG/M metagenome (GOLD analysis project Ga0224495, IMG submission 168128) | Sediment microbial communities from San Francisco Bay, California, United States - SF_Jul11_sed_USGS_4_1 | ecosystem: Environmental > Aquatic > Marine > Sediment | place: USA: California... | reverse complement strand
GCAGAACCACCCCCCCGGCCAATCCTTGCCCAGATCGGTGGGAGAAACCTCGGGGCGAAATGTCGGGGAGCATCCCAGATGAGTGCAGATACCAAGCACTACCAGATATTCCGGCTTGATGGAGCGGTAAGAATTGTTGCAGTAAGGAGGTTGCTGCTGAACGGAAGATTCCGGGTCGACCAGCCTGTCGTCGTGGTTGGACAGCAGATTGAGCATTTCTTTTGTGCGATGTACGATCCAAACCGGCTTGCCTTGCCATTCGACGCTGATCATCATGCCGGGTGCAATGGCACTGAGATCAACTTCGATCGGTGCACCGGCAGCCTTGGCGCGCTCGCTCGGCATCAGACTCAATACGAACGGAGCGCCAGCCCCGGCTGCAGCCACACCGCCCGCTGCAGTCGTGGCAATCAGGAGTCGCCGCTTGCTGAGATTTACTTCGTCAGTCATGTTCCCAGTCCCTCCGGTTAAAGCGATCTTTTCAGTTAACGATTCAAGCCAGTGTCACGCTTGTTCCTGAAATTTTCTCTGCAAGAAAAATTAAAGGTATTTCCTTTTTCCAGAACACAATGCCGTTAGCGAAAACAGCTTGGCTGCTCAGTTGTTTTTCGCCCCCTGTTTGACCCACTTCCGCATGATCAGAATATACTGACGATCCAGCGTGCCTGATGCATTCAGGCCCATCGGCATTTTCAAGCCTTTGTTGGTCCCGGTAAGCAATTTGGTGAAGGTGCTGGCATCGCTGTCTCCGGGGATGACGACCGGCCCGAACTTGGTGCCTTTCATCAATCCTTCGTAGGAGGTCAGGTTCAGGCCGCTTTTGGCATACCCTCTGCCGCCTGGGGAATGACAACTTATGCAATAGTCATGCAGGATGGGTTGTATGTCGTCCTTGAAACTTACTTCACCCGGTTTCAAGACCTTGATGGCATCGCGTGCCGGAGCAAGCGCCATGTCCTCGGCCTGCACATTGAGGGAAAGGGCTGCCAGGATGGCGATACTTGAAAATTTTGTAGCTTTCATACTCCCTCCCTGAAATACGCTTCGATGAAAAAGCCAGCCAGATATGGACAGCAAATCGATTGCACAAAATGATCGCGAGACGGAAAAGCGTTTCTACTGTAAACCTTAATTCCTGTGCAAACAACCTGTACAGTCATCAAATAAGGCTGGGCTTCACCAGGCATGTTATTCAGCACTAACCATAAGTTAACCACAAACCGGAAATCATTTTATGATTTGGGTCAACCAAATGGCAGGAATGTTCATATCCCTGCCCCGAATACCGATTTGTGCATATAATGAAACGCGGATGCTCCGGTCGCTTGACGCTTGGCGTGCGGGGGTGGAATCAAATTGCTTCGCGATTTAGGAGTGTGACGTGATGAATCATGAATTCCTGAAATTGTCTGGCTTGATTGGATGCCTTGCGCTGTTGTTGGTGATTATGCTGTTTCTGTCAGGCATGCTCGAGAGAACCAACGATGCGCTCCTTTCTGCCGCAGAATCCGGAAATATCGGTGAAGTCGTCAAGCAGCTGGATTACGGGGCAGACATCAATGCAAGGAACCGTGATGGCATCACCCCCCTTCATTTTGCCGCCCTTTCAGGGCACAGGGATGTTGTCGAATTCCTGATTAATCGCGGCGCAAACGTGAAAGCAAAAGCAAGCCAGGGTGGCACCCCCCTGTATTTTGCCGTTGTCATGGAGCACAAGGATGTTGCCGACCTGTTGATCGACCATGGCGCAAAACCCGATAACCTGAACATTGCAGCTATCTCGAAAAACAGGGAGATCGCCGAGATGCTGATTGCGCGAGGTGTGGATTCCAATGCCAGGGAAAAGAATCGTATCCTGAAACTCAGAACAGAATTTGCAGTGCGGGAAGAAGAGAACCACTGGCAAAGAATCAGTACTGCTGAAGATGTCGAAACGGTGCTTGCCTATCTTGATAAATACCCCCAGGGAAACCATGCAGAAGCAGCGAAGAGCAGGCTTGCCGTTTTGGAGGAAGAGCAGCTCTGGCAACAGGCAAAGGACTGGGGTGCTGTCGCGGATATTCAGGCATATCTGGACAGGTATCCCCAGGGGCGCCATGCCTCGGCTGCACAGAAGAAGCTAGCAGAGATCAATCGGGTTGTGGCCGACGAACGGGATACCGGAACAGTCGTTCGTGACTGCCCGTATTGTCCGGAAATGGTAGTGATTCCGGCTGGCAGCTTTGAGAGGGTCGAGGACGGCTCGGCAAAGCGGGTGACTTTGAAGAGCTTCGCATTGGGCAAGACGGAGGTTACGCAAGGGCAGTGGGAGGCGGTCATGGGCAATAACCCAAGCCATTTTTCCAGTTGCGGAGCCGATTGTCCGGTGGAGCAAGTAAGCTGGAATGAGGCTCAGGTGTTTATCAAGAAGCTTAATGAGCTGACCGGCAAGCAGTATCGCCTTCCCAGCGAGTCTGAATGGGAATATGCATGTATGGGAGGAGAACAACGGGAATACTGCGGGAGCGATAATCTGGATGCTATCGCGTGGCATCAGGGAAACAGTGGCCGCACGACCCACAAGGTGGCTGAAAAAAAAGCTAACGCCTTTGGCCTGTACGACATGAGCGGCAATGTATGGGAATGGGTTGAGGATAGTTACCTTGCCGATCTCAGCAAAGCTCCGGCCGATGGCAGTGCATGGCAAGGGGATGGGGCGATCCGTGTGCTTCGAGGCGGGTCATGGATCGCCAGCCCCCGAGTCGGGTTGGCAGCCGGGCGCAACTGGCATGACCCCGAAAAGAATTATTACAACCTCGGCTTTCGTGTCGCGCAAACTCTTCCATAACAGGCTTGACGCCAAGGGCAAATCGTTAAGTGATTGTGCAGGATCCTCGCCGTCATTAAAAATTTAGCCTGCCTTAAACCACCGTCCATGAAGTGCAGCGAGACCCGAAAGGATTTTCTTGCCGATCGAAGAGTTCCTTACCAGGCCGGATTCCTGCACGCGATGCTGGTGCAGCAACTGCGGCGCATCCTTGAATGTCAGGTACTGTGACAGCGCAGCATGCAGGTGGCTCTTGAGGAATTTGATTTTGACCGGCTTATTGAGGAAGCGGAAAATTTGCGCCTTGTTGATGAGCTCGATCATCAAATCGGAGTCTGACGCGGCAGTGAGCACGATGGTCAGTATCTGCGGGTTTTCCTGTTTGAGCAGTTTGATCATTGCGGCCACATCTTCATTTCCAGCTCCGATATCGGCGAGAACCACGGCAACTTCCTGTTTTTGCATTGCGGCAATTGCAGCGTCAAGGTCAGGTGCATAAATCACCGGGCACAAACCGTCTATCACTCCCTTGGTGATCCGGTATATTTCCTCATCGTGATCGATTACCAGTATGGCGGCATTCATATTCTGCGGTAGCGCTACAGAGGTGGCCTTGGCATCGGCAAGTTCCACGGCGATCGTTACTGCTTCCGCAACGATTTGCTGCAATTCCTGGTTGTTCCACGGTTTGCTGATGAAGCGGTAAACCGCACCGTCATTAATCGAGCCGACAATGGATGCCAAGTCTGAATAACCGGTAAGAAGAATGCGGACGCTGGAAGGAGAGATGTCGCGCGCCTGGCGTAGCAGTTCGACGCCAGGCATGATCGGCATTCGCTGGTCACTGATGATGACGTGGATCTTTTGTCGTTTGAGGAAATCGAGTGCCTGGTTTCCGTCGGTAGTGGCGAAAACATGGTAATGCAACCGGAACAGCGATTTCAGCGCGGTAAGGATGCGCTCTTCGTCGTCTACAACCAGGATGCTTGCTTGCTTTGCGCTATTCTCAGGTGCTGGCTTGTCGTTTTTGTTTTCTGGCAAAGCCTCCTGTGTTTCCGGCTTTGACCGTTGTGTAGAGTCCTGCCCCGGTTCGATGCTCAGGTCAAGATCGAGGGCGGTGACAGGTTGCGGAGTGGGCCATGGCGATTGGGGAGCAACTGCGCGGGGGGTGATCATGCGCGCGGCTTTAAGCAGACCTGCGGGGGGGGTATGTTGAACAGAGGGTCTTGGAACATTGCTGCTGGCCGCAATCGCCTGGAGAAAGGCATCTGAGAACTCGCGGGTGTTCTGGTAGCGATCCGAGCTTTTTTTTGCAAGTGATTTCTGAATGACCCGGTCTATCAGCGGGGAAAGTCTGGGATTGATACTCGATGGATCTGCGGGGCGCTGGTTGATGATTTGCTGCATGACCGTGGCGCTGTTTCCAACGAATGGCTTTTTCCCGGTCAGGAGTTCGTAAGCGACTACGCCGACGGAATAGATATCGGTGCGGCTGTCAATGGGTTGGCCGAGGAATTGTTCCGGTGACATGTAATGCAGCGACCCAAGCACATCTCCGATCTGTGTCAGCTCGGAAGATTCGGTGTGGGCGATGCCAAAATCGCAAACCTTGATGCGTCCGTCGCTATTGATCATGATGTTCGACGGCTTGAGGTCGCGGTGTACGACGCCCTCCGAATGGACGTAGCCGAGCCCATCCAACAACGGTCTGATGATCTCCCCGATTTCCTGCAGGCTGAAAGTCGTGCCTTTGGAAAGGTGTTCCTGCAACGATTTGCCGTTCACCAGTTCCATCACGATGTAGGCGAGTTCATCGTCTTCACCGTAATCGTAAATCTGCACGATGCGGGGGTGAATGAGTCTTCCCACGGCTCTTGCTTCATGGCGGAAACGGCTGACCATATGTTGCAGGTCGACCGGATCGAGCGACGCTTTGACAATAGCCTTGATTGCTACCCAGCGTGAGATCAGTGGATCAAAACCCTTGTATACCGTACCCACGGCACCCTTGCCGAGTTCGCCATGGATTTCGTATTTGCCGATTTTTGCCGGGAGTGTCATTGATCAGAGTCAGGCGGCTGCGAGCTTGGTATCAGGCGGCGGGGCGGTGGGAACCCACACTGTAAACTTTGTGCCCTTGCCAGGTTGGGATTCTACATTGATGCGCCCGCCGTGATCCTTGATGATCTGGTAGGAAATGGACAGGCCGAGGCCGGTGCCTTTGCCAATCTCCTTGGTGGTAAAAAAAGGATCGAAGATTTTTGGCAGCACATCTGGTGGAATCCCAGAGCCATTATCCCTTACTTCGACGGTGATCCCGTTGTTTTCACTTCGTGTAGCAAGGGCGATTTCGCCGTTTTGCGGCGGAAGCGCCTGAGCAGCGTTGGTTATAAGGTTAAGGAACACCTGGTTGAGTTGCGAAGGTGAACAGGTGATAGCCGGTATCTCGGCAAAGTTTTTTGTCACCTTGATTGACTTCAGCAAATGCCGCGCGAGGCCCAGTGTGCTTTCAATGCCTTCATTCAGGTTGAAGCTGCTTACCTTGCTGCGGTCAAGGCGGCTGAAATCCTTCAGGTTGCTGACAATTTCAGCCACTTGGCTGGCCCCATAGATACCGTCTTTAACAAGCCCGGCAAGTTCGGCCATCAGTTCATGTTGTTTGATCCGGTCGAGTTGTGCAGATAGCTCCGCGAATTGCCGGTTAAGATCGTCCGGTTGGACGTTCGGGTCGTTGAGCAACGCAAGCAGCTTCTCGCAATCGGTAATTACGCTTGCGATATCCGGCAGGCGATCGCTTACTGCTGCGAGACTGTTGCTGACATAAGCAAGGGGCGTGTTGATCTCGTGCGCCACGCCCGCCACCATTTGCCCGAGCGACGACATCTTTTCCGACTGGATCAGTTGTGCCTCGGATTCCTTTAGGTGCCGCAGCGCTTCCGAAAGTTCGCGGGTGCGTTCGGAGACGCGATGTTCCAGTGTTTCATTTGCGGCCACGATCCGGATGCCCATATAGCCGATGCCGATCAGGAGTGCTGCGGCGTAGGCGATCATGTAAACGCGGAAACGTTCCTTCTCCCCGAGGATCTCTTCAAGTTCGCTGTTGAATGAAAGCGTCAAGCCGTTGAGCCGCGGCCCTGAGGTCAGGAGCGAAATCTGGGAGGCCAAGTCTTGCTCGAAAAGTTTGGATCTGAGCAGTTTTTGAGTTGCAGCGTTCATGGCGTCGGCCTTGTCGCTTAGTTCCGTGCCCTTGGCGCTTGACAGCTCCAGTATGCGCTGTACAGCTGTTTCTGTAGCATCTTGTTGCGCAGGCTGTCCCAGCCAGTAATAGCCGGATGCAGCAGCGGCGAGCCGGCCGGATGCCTGAGCGAATTCCTTTTTTCTGGAATCGGCTTTTCCCGGCTTTTTTTCTGGCGTGGCCGGCCCGTCCGCAATGGACATCAGGGTCAGCAGCGCCTCCTTGGATTCGTTGTTAGCGATCTTGTATTTCTCAATCAAATTGCCTTTTTCGGTGATCGCGGTGGTGATTGCTTCAAGGTTTTCATTCAATGACGGGCTGTTAACACGGCGCGCGGCATTGGCCAATGTCCTAAGCACATTCTGGGCGGCAGTGGCGCGGTTTGGCATGGGCATACTGCTGGAATCCATCTCCATATGCATCTGCATCACGTCAATATCCCAGCGGCTTTCGATCTCCTGCAATTCACGCAACAGTGCGATAATCTCGTTGCGTTCTCCCAGATCTACAGCTTCTGTTTTGTTGTACAGGAATGCGAGCGCGGCAATTAGCCCGAATGTGACGATGGTGATTAGCAGGTGGCGTAATGAGATCATCGACGGTTATTTAACGATCGGTACCGGAAAGGGGTTTGTATTGAGGCGCATACGACAGGCCGCAAGATGAACGCTATCAAGAAAACTACCGAACCGCAATACGCCATATGATATAAGCAGGGGGTGCCATACCTTCTTTGTTGCGCCGGCCTATTTGATGCTGCCTGCTTCTATTTAATTCGCTCTGCCTGCATTGATGCCCACCCGCTAATCCGCTATAATGCGTGCCAAATCAAAGCGGGATGAACACCTTGTTCGTCCCGCTTCTTTATGTAATCCGAGCAGTCAGGCTGTTATCTTTGGGAGTATTTCCGGTGCCGCAAACGAACCATGCCATTCTCGTGCTTGCCGATGGAACGGTATTCCGGGGAGTTTCCATCGGGGCGCAGGGAAGCAGCGCCGGAGAGGTGGTGTTCAACACTTCGATGACCGGCTATCAGGAGATCCTTACCGACCCTTCGTACTGCAAGCAGATCGTTACGCTTACCTGCCCGCATATCGGCAATGTCGGTGTGAATGATGAAGACGTGGAATCGCGGCAGGTGTTTGCCAGCGGGCTGGTGATACGCGATCTTTCCCTGACGGTAAGCAATTGGCGCAGCACGCAATCGCTGCCCGACTACCTCAAGGCAAATAACGTGGTGGCGATCGCCGGGATCGACACGCGCAAGCTGACCCGGATCCTGCGGGAAAAGGGTGCACAGAACGGCTGTGTCGCGACCGATGGCGACGAGGCAGCAGCACTTGCTGCAGCGCGCGGATTTGGCGGGCTGGCCGGCATGGATCTGGCAAAGGAAGCGTCGTGCTCCGAGCCTTACTTGTGGCAGCAGCGCGAGTGGGAGCTGGGCGTGGGTTATCCCGAGGTGACGCATTCCAAATACCATGTGGTGGCCTACGACTTCGGCGTGAAACGCAACATCCTGCGCATGCTGGCAGAGCGCGGGTGCCGCATATCGGTTGTCCCGGCGAAAACGCCGGCTGCGGAAGTGCTGGCGATGGAGCCGGATGGCGTTTTCCTGTCCAACGGCCCCGGCGATCCCGAGCCATGCGACTACGCGATAGCGGCAACAAGACAATTCATGGCGGAGGAGATTCCGTTGTTCGGTATCTGCCTCGGTCACCAGATTATGGGCCTGGCCTGTGGCGCAACAACAGTAAAGATGAAGTTCGGCCATCGCGGCGCGAACCACCCGGTACAGGATAAGCAGACCGGACGCGTGATGATCACCAGCCAGAATCACGGTTTTGCAGTGGATGCGGCCACGTTGCCGGCGAACGCGCGCGTGACGCACGTCTCGCTTTTCGACGGCACCCTGCAGGGGTTCGAACTGACGGACAAGCCGGCATTCTGCTTCCAGGGGCATCCTGAAGCAAGCCCCGGCCCGCACGATGTGGATTATTTGTTCGACAAGTTTGTTGATCTGATGGAAAAGAGGAAAACGAGTTAAGGAACGCACGGAAAGCGTAGCGAGCGGCCAGAGTGCAAGGCCGCAGTGAGTGAGCGACGAGACAGTACGAATGAGGTACGGCGCAGGAGCGAACGAACGAGAACGCAGCAATCTGGACGCGCAGTAGCTTTACAAAAATGGCAAAACGCACCGACATTAAAAGTATCCTGATCATTGGCGCCGGCCCTATCGTTATCGGGCAGGCGTGCGAGTTCGACTATTCCGGAGCGCAAGCGTGCAAAGCACTGCGCGAGGAAGGGTATCGCGTCATCCTGGTGAATTCCAATCCTGCCACGATCATGACCGATCCGGATATGTCGGATGCGACTTACATCGAGCCGATCACCTGGCAAATGGTGGAGAAGATCATCGCCAAAGAAAAGCCGGACGCGATCCTGCCGACGATGGGCGGGCAGACGGCATTGAATTGTGCGCTCGATCTTGCAAGGCACGGGGTTCTTGAAAAATACAATGTGGAGATGATCGGTGCCTCGCGCGAGGCGATCGATAAAGCCGAGGATCGCGAAAAATTCAAGCAGGCGATGACACAAATCGGTTTGGCATCGGCGCGTTCCGCGATCGCGCACAGCCTGGAGGAGGCATTGCAGGTACAGCAGGTCATGGGTTTCCCTACGGTGATCCGGCCGTCCTTCACGATGGGTGGCTCCGGTGGCGGCATTGCCTACAACCGCGAGGAATTTGTCGAGATCTGCGAGCGTGGACTGGAAGCCAGCCCGACCAATGAATTGCTGATTGAGGAATCGCTGCTTGGCTGGAAAGAGTTCGAGATGGAAGTGGTGCGCGACCGTGCAGATAACTGCATCATCATCTGTTCGATCGAGAACCTCGACCCGATGGGCGTTCATACCGGTGATTCGATCACCGTGGCGCCGGCGCTGACGCTGACCGACAAGGAATACCAGATCATGCGCGACGCATCCATTGCAGTGTTGCGCGAGATCGGCGTGGATACTGGCGGCTCCAACGTCCAGTTCGCCATCAACCCGGTCGATGGGCGCATGGTGGTGATCGAGATGAACCCGCGCGTATCACGTTCGAGCGCGCTGGCATCCAAGGCGACCGGTTTCCCGATCGCCAAGGTGGCGGCGAAGCTGGCGGTCGGCTACACGCTGGATGAATTGAAAAACGACATTACCGGCGGTGCGACGCCGGCCTCGTTCGAGCCGACGATCGATTATGTGGTGACCAAGATCCCGCGTTTTGCCTTCGAGAAATTTCCGCAGGCCAACGACCGCCTGACCACACAAATGAAATCGGTAGGCGAAGTGATGGCGATCGGCCGTACCTTCCAGGAGTCGTTCCAGAAAGCGTTGCGCGGCCTTGAGGTTGGCGTGAACGGGCTGGACAGCAAATTCACCGAGCGCGAGGCGATCCTGTCTGAACTCGGTGACCCGGGGCCGGACCGCATCTGGGCGGTGGGTGACGCGTTCCGTCTTGGCATGACAGTGGAAGAGGTTTTCGACGTCAGCAAGATCGATCCGTGGTTCCTGGTGCAGATCGAAGACCTGATACGCCAGGAAAAATCGCTGGATGACTGTACTCTGGAATGCCTCGATGCGGATACGTTGCGCAAATTGAAGCGAAGCGGCTTTTCCGATGCACGCCTTGCTGCCCTGCTGGGTACCGATACCGCTGCAGTACGCGCTTACCGTCATGCGCTGGGCGTACGCCCGGTATACAAACGGGTCGATACCTGTGCCGCCGAATTCGCCACCAACACGGCTTACATGTATTCGACCTACGAGGAAGAGTGCGAGGCGCGACCGACAGCGAACAGGAAGATCATGGTGCTCGGTGGCGGGCCGAATCGCATCGGACAGGGGATTGAGTTCGATTATTGCTGCGTTCACGCCGCGCTGGCGATGCGCGAGGATGGTTACGAGACCATCATGGTCAACTGCAACCCGGAAACCGTGTCGACAGATTACGATACTTCCGACCGGCTGTATTTTGAACCGCTGACGCTTGAGGATGTGCTCGAGGTCGTGACGGTCGAAAAACCTGTCGGTGTGATCGTCCAGTTCGGTGGTCAGACGCCGCTCAAGCTGGCGCACGGCCTGGAGAAAAGCGGGGTTCCCATCATCGGCACCACCCCGGACATGATCGACTGTGCCGAAGACCGTGCGCGCTTCCAGCAGATGCTGCATCAACTGAACCTGAAGCAGCCACCTAACCGCACCGCACGTACGGTGGAAGACGGCTTGGGCGGCGCCGAGGAGATTGGCTACCCGTTGGTCGTGCGGCCATCCAATGTCCTGGGTGGGAGTGCGATGGAGATCATCCATGCGCAGGCTGATCTGGAGCGCTATATGCGTGATGCGGAAGAGATGTCGAAGATCTATCCGGAGCGCATGCCGATCCTGCTGGACCGGTTCCTCAATGATGCGATTGAGGTGGATGTGGATGCCGTGTCCGACGGCAAGGAAGTGATTATCGGCGGCATCATGGAACACGTCGAGCAGGCCGGTGTGCATTCCGGTGACTCGGCCTGTTCCCTGCCACCGTTCAGCCTTTCATGTGAGATGCAGGACGAGCTGCGCCGCCAGACGCTGTCGATGGCCAAGGCGCTCAACGTCGTCGGGCTGATGAATGTGCAGTTCGCCATCCAGGGCGATACCGTGTATGTGCTGGAAGTGAATCCGCGCGCCTCACGTACTGTGCCGTTCGTTTCCAAGGCGACCGGCGTGCTGCTGGCAAAGATCGCGGCACGCTGCATGGCAGGGCAAACGTTGAAGCAGCAGTGTATTACCGGCGAAGTGGTGCCGCCCTATTACTCGGTGAAAGAAGCGGTATTTCCGTTCATCAAGTTCCCCGGGGTGGATACGATACTGGGCCCGGAGATGAAGTCTACCGGGGAGGTGATGGGGGTCGGTGCAACTTTTGCCGAGGCTTTTGTAAAATCACAACTGGCAGCCAGTGTAAAACTGCCGAGGGACGGCAAGGTATTCATCAGCGTGCGCGAGGCGGACAAGCCGGGCGTGGTGGAGATCGCGCGCACGTTGTCGCAACTGGGGTTTAACATCATAGCCACTCGTGGCACGGCGGCGCTGATCGCTGAAGCAGGTTTGGCGGTAACCGTGGTGAACAAGGTTGCCGAGGGGCGGCCGCATATCGTGGATATGATCAAGAACGGCGAGGTCAGCCTGATCGTCAATACGGTAGACAGCAAACCGGTCGTGATGCGCGATTCCTATTCCATCCGCCATGCCGCGCTGCAAGGCCGGGTGACGTATTACACTACGCTGGCAGGCGCACGCGCAGCCTGCATCGGGATGCAGCATCTGGTCGAGTTGCAGGTATACGATTTGCAGGGGCAGCACCAGCATCTGTCCAAATAGCCCTCAGGAGAGATTCAAATCATGAGCAAAATTCCTTTAACTGTGACGGGCGCAGAAGAATTGCGTCAGGAGTTACACAATCTTAAAACGGTAGAGCGCCCGGCGGTAATAAATGCCATTTCCGAGGCGCGCGCGCAGGGCGACTTGTCGGAGAATGCCGAATATGAGGCCGCCAAAGAGCGCCAGTCGTTCGTTGAAGGGCGTATTGTCGAACTGGAAGGCAAGCTGGGCAGCGCGCAAATCATCGATCCAAAAACAATAAAGGCCGACGGGCGCTGTGTCTTCGGGGCAACGGTCGTGCTGGAAGATGTTAACAACGGCGATGTGGTCACCTACCAGATCGTCGGCGACGACGAGGCGAATATCAGGCAACGAAAGGTTTCGATCAGCTCACCGATCGCGCGTGCACTGATTGGCAAAAGCAGCGGCGATATCGCCGAAGTGCAGGCGCCTGGCGGGGTGCGTGAATATGAGGTTATTGAAGTGCAGTATATCTAGCTGCGGCTGCCCAACTGTTTTTTGGTTAACGGCTTGCCCTTGTGGCGCGGCATCTTCCTGATCTTGATTTGGTGCGCTTCCGGATTGGGTTGGTAAACAACCAGAGTTTTGCCGATATGCTGCACCGGCGCTGCCTCCAGCCGGGTGCAGATTGCTTCCAGGATCGCCTCGCGTTGTGCACGGTCATCGCTCAGTACGCGAATCTTGACGAGTTCGTGGATTTTCAGGGTCTGTGCAATTTCTTTCAACACCGGCTCGGTCAGGCCGGCGCTGCCGATCATCACCGTGGGTTTTAATGTTTGCGCGCGGCTTTTCAGGGTGAGGCGTTCTGGGACGGTAAGGGATAACATGTTTGCCTTTTTAATTTTGCGCGATTCTAATCGATGAAGCCTTCCAAAACCAGCAAACAATGGATGCGCGAGCATGTCAACGACCCTTTTGTGCAACAGGCCAAAAAAGAGGGTTATCGTTCCCGTGCAGCTTTCAAGTTGCTTGAGGTCGATGCGAAGGATCATCTTCTCAAGCAGGGAATAGTGGTGGTGGATCTGGGGGCGACTCCCGGGGGTTGGTCGCAGATCGCGGCGCGCAAGGTGGGGCGCGGGGGAAAAGTGATCGCGCTGGATCTGCTGCCCCTCGACCCCTTGCCCGGGGTGGATTTCATCCAGGGCGATTTTTGCGACGAAGGCGTGCTGAAACAGCTGGAAGACAAGTTGCTGGGCAAGCCGGTGACACTTGTAATTTCGGATATGTCCCCCAATATCAGCGGGGTGGCATCTGCCGATCAGGCGCGTGCAATGCATCTTGCGGAACTGGCGCTCGAGTTTGCGCTCGAACATTTAAAGCCGGAAGGCAGTTTTCTCGTCAAGGTATTCCAGGGCGAGGGATTTGAGGATTTTTACAAGCTGATGCGCAGTCGTTTTGCGCGGGTAGTTACGCGTAAACCCAGAGCTTCCCGCGACCGAAGCAGCGAGCTGTATCTTTTGGGTAGCGAAAAGAAGTAAACCATAGTCTAATAGTCTGTCCCGGCGGTTGTGGGAGCGTCGTTTAAAGGAGCAATTTTGAACAATTTTAAGAGCATCGCAATCTGGCTGGTCGTCGCTCTGGTGCTGATGACCGTATTCAACCAGTTTAATACCCGGCAGCAACAGTCTTTGCAGTCGCAACTCGACTATTCGCAATTCCTTGAAAAAGTCAGGGAGGGGCAAATTTCCAAAGTGACCATCGAAGGGCGCAAGCTGAAAGCAACGACTTCGGATGGCAAGCGGATCGTCAGTTATGCGCCAAACGACTTATGGCTGGTCTCCGACCTGTTGAAAAACGGTGTGACCATCGAGGCCAAGCCGGAAGAGGAGCAATCCCTGCTGATGAACATCTTCGTGTCCTGGTTCCCAATGATATTGCTGATTGGCGTGTGGATATTTTTCATGCGCCAGATGCAGGGAGGTGGCAAGGGGGGGGCATTTTCGTTCGGCAAGTCGCGCGCGCGCATGCTGGATGAGAACAAGGAGCGATTCACCTTTACCGATGTGGCGGGTTGCGACGAGGCCAAGGAGGAAGTATCCGAACTGGTCGATTTCCTGCGTGACCCGTCCAAATTCCAGAACCTCGGCGGACGTATTCCGCGCGGCGTACTGCTGGTCGGCAGCCCCGGAACCGGCAAGACACTGCTGGCGAAGGCGATCGCCGGTGAAGCCAAGGTGCCGTTCTTTTCAATTTCCGGCTCCGACTTCGTGGAAATGTTTGTCGGCGTGGGTGCTGCGCGCGTGCGCGACATGTTCGAACAGGCCAAGAAGCATGCTCCCTGCATCGTGTTCATCGACGAGATCGACGCGGTCGGGCGCCAGCGTGGCGCAGGCCTCGGCGGTGGCAACGACGAGCGCGAGCAGACCCTGAATGCGCTGCTGGTGGAAATGGACGGCTTCGAGGGCGCCAGCGGCGTGATCGTGATCGCCGCGACCAACCGCCCCGATGTGCTCGACCCTGCGCTGTTGCGCCCTGGCCGCTTCGACCGGCAGGTCGTGGTGCCATTGCCGGACATTCGCGGGCGCGAACAGATATTGATGGTGCATATGCGCAAGGTTCCGGTTGCGCAGGACGTCAAGGCAGACATCCTGGCACGCGGCACACCGGGGTTTTCCGGTGCCGATCTGGCCAACCTGGTGAATGAAGCCGCGCTTTTTGCGGCGCGGCGCGACAAGCGATTCGTGGAGATGGACGATTTCGAGTCTGCCAAGGACAAGATCATGATGGGCGCCGAGCGCAAGTCCATGATAATGCCGGAGGAAGAGCGGCTCAATACCGCCTACCACGAGTCAGGGCACGCGGTCGTCGCGAAGCTGATGCCCAAGACCGACCCGGTGCACAAGGTCACCATCATTCCGCGCGGGCGCGCGCTGGGGCTGACGATGCAGTTGCCCGCAGAAGACCGCTACAGCATGGACAAGGAGCGCATCCTGTCCACCATTGCGGTGCTGTTCGGCGGCCGTATTGCAGAAGAGATATTCATGCACCAGATGACTACCGGCGCCTCCAACGATTTCGAGCGCGCCACCGACATGGCGCGCAAGATGGTCACCCAATGGGGTATGTCCGAGGCGCTGGGGATCATGGTGTATGGCGAAAATGAAGGTGAAGTGTTCCTTGGCCGTTCGGTGACTACCCACAAGAATATCTCCGAGGCGACGATGCAGCAGGTGGATGCCGAGATCCGCCGCATTATCGACCAGCAGTACGCGTTGGCACGCAGCCTGATAGAGGCAAATCGCGACAAGATCGAGGCCATGGCCAAGGCGCTGATGGAACTTGAGACCATCGATTCCGACCAGATCGACGACATCATGGCAGGCAAGCCGCCGCGACCCCCTAAACCCAGTCAGAGCGCCAAAGCCCCGCCTCCCCCGCCGGAGGGCACCGGGCCGACTGCACCTGCCACAACGCCGACGCAGCCCGCGCAGGAAACCTGAAAGGCAGGATACGGGAGCCAGGATTCGGGAGACAGGTAAAATCCTCAAACCTGAATCCCGTATCCTGAATCCCGTATCCTGAATCCCGTATCCTGAATCCCGTATCCTGATGCTCCTCCACTGCGGCCAATTCAAACTCGATCTTTCCCGCCCCCGGGTGATGGGCATCGTCAATGTCACTCCCGATTCGTTCTCGGATGGCGGGCAGCATTTGCAGCGTGACGCAGCGATCGCCCATGCACAGCGGCTCTTCGAGGAAGGCGCCGACATCCTCGACATCGGCGGCGAATCAACCCGCCCCGGCGCGCTACCAGTCGGCGTCCAGGAAGAACTGGATCGTGTGCTGCCCATCATCGAAAGTCTGCACGGCTTGCCGGTACCCGTCTCGGTAGACACATGCAAGCCTGAAGTGATGCAGGCAGCAATCGCTGCAGGGGCGCACATGATCAACGACATCAACGCTTTGCAGGATGCTGCCGCACTGGATGCAGTCGCTGCGAGCAGTGTTGCGGTCTGCTTGATGCACAAGCAGGGCACGCCGCAAACCATGCAGCAGCAGCCGCAATACCAGGATCCTGTCGCAGAGATCGGCGGGTTCCTGCG
>Ga0224495_10001643_pt1 | contig 15515 bp, 13 predicted proteins | sample SF_Jul11_sed_USG_FD_168128 | JGI IMG/M metagenome (GOLD analysis project Ga0224495, IMG submission 168128) | Sediment microbial communities from San Francisco Bay, California, United States - SF_Jul11_sed_USGS_4_1 | ecosystem: Environmental > Aquatic > Marine > Sediment | place: USA: California... | reverse complement strand
CAGTGGTCCGTCTCATGATTTTGAGTTGGAATTCTACGACGCCTTAATAGATGAAAACATCGCCCGTGTCGGCCACGCCCTACAAGATTCGAAAGAGGAGTTTAGTGGATCGTCGTCTGATTATCATCGTTGGATTTACTATGCATTGAATCTTCTGGGTGATCCATCCACATTGCTCCGCATTAAGCATGATCTGTGGATCAAAACTAGCGGCGGCGATGATGCCAGCACACCTGTATCCTCCCCCTGGTGGACCTCACCAGATATAGCCATTGACGCACCTGATGGCCCATGGCAAACTCCTTCTCCTTTTATTACCCATGAGAATCCCAAGTATAATCAGACGAACCGTGTCTACATCCGTGTACGTAACCCAGGATGCGAAGATGCCTATAAGGTAACGGTTAAATTCTATTGGGCCGATCCAGCTGGCGGGATACCCTGGCCATCTGACTGGAACTATGTCGGTTTAGTGACTATCCCATCAATACCGGCCGGAGGAGAGGCTATTACACCGTATATTCCGTGGACACCTACTGGCACAGCGATTGGTCACCGGTGCGTGATGGCAACAGCGGAATGCTACGCGGATCCTATCTCTATCCACTCGCCACGGTATGACAATAATGTAGCCCAGAAGAATGTTACCATCATTGGATCGACTGCCCTTCCGGAGTTTCAGAGCGACTTCGTCATTAACGTTCTCAGGGTTAGAGGAAGACGGAGCATGAAAATCACGTTCATTGATGCACCCGTGGGTGTAACCGTAGAGCTTCGAATTCCCCGCACGGTAGAAATCATAAAGAAAATCGAGGACGAGCACATCATGCTAGATAAAAGAGGAGGATGTTTGGGAATCATTCCTGGAAAAGAAGAGTGGCGAGTCGTTGCTAGATCCCTCACAAAAGAGAAACTCATTACTGTATCAATTCCTCAGTTCAAATGCTCTAAAAAGGAGAGGGTAGGTCTCAAGATTACAGTACCTCAGAATGTGGGGCCAAGAGGTAGATTCACGATCAGAATCGCCGAAGAGCTTGATGGAGAGGTAATCGGAGGCATAGACTACCTTGTGAGATATTAATAAAGCCAGTGTTAACGTCCGGTGCAGCAGGAGTCGAATCTTCACAGTAGCTCGGGTGATCTTTGGCTGGGTTTAAGTTCAGGAGCTTGCTAAAACCACCCTTGCTGTGCGGTGTAAAGAATATGTGTTCTTGAAGAACATCCAATGCAGTGCGGGGAAGGTAAGTGAAGGTAGGTAGTACGTCACAGTTAGAATTGATATCTGTTATATCATGAATTCAGCTAGTTATTATCAGGGAGAACCTGGGAAGGGCGGACGAGTAATTGCTGGCGCACCGTTGCCCAGAATTCCCCAGAGGAATTTTCCGAGAACCACGATTAATGAGTATACGTGGCAATCAATAAGCTGAAGTATATACCTTACAGGAGGAGGTCATATGAAGGCATTGTATTGGCTAAAGCTGTGGGTGGTACTAATGCTGGTGTTTTTCAGTACTGCAGCAGCCCAAGCAGATAATCCCAAGGTTGAAGTATCCTATCTTCGTGGGCCACACATCAGTTTTCATGTCGGATCGACCCATCCACTCCGGGATCTTGATTCATTGGCTGACGCAAATATTCATGCACGTCTCAACCTCGACTATTCATTCACAACATACTTACGATTGATGCTCATGTTCGGAATTAATCAATTCACTGCGGAAAGTTACCTGAACGTGGAACACCCACGCTGGAATAACGTCTCACTGAACTGCAAGGCTCTCTTTCCGAGTCCATCAGGTACACCCTTGAGATATTATGTCCAGGCTGGATGCGGTTATTACCTGCCCAAAACGGGAAACAATGAAATCGGACTGAATATTGGTGCTGGTTGGCAAATACCCCTCAACGCTCCATTTAGCCTGGAATTTGGACTAGACTATCACCACATATTCACTGACGACCCAACTCAGTTTCTCACATGGCAACTAGGTGTGCTATTTCGCTGATTCTTATCCAATCTGTCTTGAATCATTAAGAATGAAAGACTGTATTCTGGTCTTGTGCAAATACACCTTTAGCAGGAGACACAATGCGAATTAGAACTGTTTCAAATCGATTGCGGCGTTTTAGCGTACGCCGTAAAAGTCCGCGAACGCATGATAATTAGAAAAAACAACAACTTGCGTATAATGCTGTGCATAACGGTTGTCGCGGTCATAAAATTGACGATTTTTTCGTCTCTGGCTATGGCAAGCGGGGTCGAGCCAGCGATTGCAGCGTCAACACAGCAAATAGATACAGTTCATGCAGAATCGACTTTCAAACTGCTTCATACTGCTTCCAAAGATAACTATGAGGCATGGACAAGTAACGTCTGGGGAACGGTAGGTTTTCTCATCATTGTACTCGGATGGATACTTTCGTCAAAAAATGCGCGCTTATTCCTGAGCCGTAAACATAGAGCTCGAATGGTCGCGATTATAACAGTGGGAATCATTGCAGCTATCAACATGGTGCTTAATGTCGATTTGGCGCGGCAATCAACCGATATACAAGAAACGCTTGCACAAAGTGCATATGCTACAACAATGGGCCTCGAGGAAAAGCACTATGCTCGTTATCATGTGTCGTATTGCCGCGCTATTCTATCGGACATCATAGTCGGAAGTATGTTTGTGCTGATTGTATATCTATTGATGTCCCTGAAAAAATTGGAGGATCCGGAATCAACAGCTTAGCTGGGGAAGTTGTCAACATAGATCAGCTATGGGGCGAACTTAACAACTTATCCCAGCTATCCTTATGTAGCGGACCAGTATCTTGTTTTGACTGATAATGTGGAACATGGATGCCTGCTTGTTCCCAAAATGTATTGTATTAAGTAGAGATAGGAGGCAGACAATGAAACCAATCTTGAACAGGAATAAGGTAGCGCCTCCGCTAAAAAGGCGCCTGCGTGCTTTCGCCTTTGATCCCATCCTCAGCCGTAACATTGAAACCCATGACATCAATGAGGTGACCATCAAACTTCCATGGGATAAGAATTTAGAGCCGGGGCCTTCAGATAGTTACCTTGAAGTAGTCGATTACGATCCAGCAACCCAGGTTTTCTATGCTCCGGTGGATCTAAACGACAAGCATCTGCTTGCACAAGACGGTTTCCCACCCTCGGAAGGTAATCCCCATTTTCATCAACAGATGGTCTATGCCGTCGCTCGCACCACGATCGACCATTTCGAACGAGCCCTTGGACGTCGCGCTCTGTGGTCACCTCGCTATATCAAAATCAAAGACGGACTGAAGTATGATTTTGTGGAGCTGTTACGTATCTACCCCCACGCTCTACGCGAGGCCAACGCCTACTACAGTCCCGCCAAAAAAGCATTGCTCTTCGGTTACTTCCCGGCTTCGTCTACCACGCCGGGAGAGAATATGCCTGGCGAGACTGTTTTTACATGCCTTTCCCATGATATCGTCGCCCACGAAACTACTCATGCATTACTCGATGGCCTGCACAGGCGGTTCATAGAACCCACCAATGTAGACGTCTGGGCTCTTCATGAAGCTTTTGCCGACATCGTTGCCCTGTTCCAGCACTTCACGTACCCGGAAGTATTGCGCCACCAGATCGCCCTTACACACGGCGATCTGGAGAAACAAAATCTCTTAGGCGGACTGGCCTACCAGTTTGGCCAGGCCATCGAGCGTTACGGCGCACTACGCAGCGCAATCGGCCATTTTGACAAAACAAAACAAGAATGGGTTCCGGAAAGACCAGACCCGGAAAAGATCCTGCACACCACCGAGCCGCACAACCGCGGTGCCATACTTGTTGCTGCTGTATTCGAAGCTTTCTTGACTATCTATAAAAGGCGAATCGCTGATCTCTTACGTATCAGTGGACACAATACGTCGCTGCCACAATGCGACCTTCATCCTGATCTTGTAGAACGATTAGCTCAAGAAGCAGCTAAGACAGCTCGCCACATGCTCAATATATGTATACGAGCCCTTGATTACTGCCCGCCCGTTGATGTTGATTTCGGTGATTATTTACGCGCCCTGATTACGGCCGACGCCGATTTAGTAACGGATGATCGACACAACTATCGGCTTGCTATCACCGAGGCATTCCGACGACGAGGTATTTTCCCCCGCGATGTCCGAAATCTATCCGAGGAAAACCTTTTGTGGCATAAGCCGGATGAAAATGAAAAGAAAGCATTCCGACAGGTGTTCAGCGGTTCTGATAGAATGCGCGAGTTAGTTCCCGAATGGACACTAACAACAGACCGTAGGAAGGTTTTCGAGCAAACGCAACGTAGCAGGAGGCTGCTACAGCAGTGGTGCACCAATGCCAGTGCCCGCAAGGCTGCCAAGGTCGCCCGTATTGTGCTGAACAAGAATGCACCAGAAGCTTTCTATAGGGACGATAAGGGCGTGCCCACCCTTGAGATTCACTCTGTACGGCCTGCCCGCCGCATCGGCCCAGATGGTGAAGCTATCACAAATTTAGTCATCGAGATGACCCAGCGCCGTCGCGGTTATTATGACCCGGATATTCAAGATAAAGCAGATCGTGGCAAGATCAAACCACCTAAGCCAGATTTTATCTTCCGCGGCGGATGTACCCTCATAGTAGATCTAATGTCTGCGGAGGTGCGGTACTGTATCTACAAAAGAATTGGAAGCAAGAACCGATTGGACCGCATGCGCGAATTTCTCACGCGGGATACGGAACCTTCAGACCGAACCGTTTATTTCGGCAATCCGTGCAGGATTTACTTCCACAATATAACCTCGCCACAGAAAGGCATAACCGGGGAGATGACAGTCGAGCCTTTTGCACTTCTCCACCGGTATCCCGTGCCAGAGGAGGTGGTATAATGTCTCCCCATAGCCACACACCCAAACCAGCAATGCAAGCACCGCCATCGGGTGTTACGGTTCGCATGTACAACCCCGGATTCGGGGATTGTTTACTTCTTGCGTTCCGCGCGCAGGACGGTAATGCGCACTACATGCTCATTGACTGCGGCGTGCACCATTTCTACCCCGAGAACGCGCAGAGAATGCAGAAAGTCGCGAATGACATCGCTAAAGCGACCGGATATCATCTTCATACTGTAGCTATAACACATGAACACACCGACCACTTGTATGGATTCAAGTATGCAAGAGAGATCTTCAAAAAAATTGAGATAGACGACCTTTGGTTAGCATGGACTGAGGATTCCGCTGACCCCGTCGCTAAGGAATTAAAGCGGCAATTTGGCCTCAGGATGCGCGCACTCACCTCGGTTGTCAACCGACTCGCAATGGCGAACGAACCATTGGCCGCAATGCTCCAGAGGATGTCAGATTATGAATCCCCGAATATGCTGGCATCCAGCACGGGCGGCAATGCCGCTCAGCTGAAGTTCCTGCGCGAACAGAGCAAGAACCCACCAGTCAGGACTGAGGACTACCTTCAACCAGGCATGGAACCACTCAGGTTACCTGGCGTTCCTGGGATCAGAATCTACGTACTCGGTCCGCCAAAAGACGTCGAAATGATCAAGAAATTGCAGAAAAAAAGTGAGTTGTACCCAGAGCTAACAGACATTGATGAATATTCTGCATTCGCCGTCGCAGCGCTTGCGGCTACTGGAATCGATTCGCTTGAGGACGAAGACGAACAGCTCTTCAATCGAAGTCATCCATTTGACGAGATGCTTGAGATAACACTTGATCTTGTTAGAAAACCAAAACACAAACGCACAGATTACGGACAATTCTTCCAGAAGCACTATGGCTTTTTGAATCGAAAGGGGCATGGGCAAGAATGGCGACGCATCGATACTGCCTGGCTGGATACGGTTGAGCAACTCGCCTTGAGTATTCATACCAGAACAAACAACACCAGCCTTGTGCTGGCCATCGAGCTGACAGAAACCGAGCCGCGCAAGGTTCTGCTATTTGCTGCTGATGCCCAAGTTGGAAACTGGCTTACCTGGCTAGAAGTACCCTGTCCAAGTGAAGACCAGGACGGCGAGACATTAAAAGGTGAAGATCTAATCCGCCGTACTGTACTCTATAAGGTCGGTCACCACGGTAGTCGAAATGCCACTCTAAGTGTGAAGGGTCTTGAGACAATGGATAGCCCTGAACTGGTTGCAATGATACCCGTGGATCAAAAATGGGCAAAGGAGAGAATGGGATGGGAGCATCCAGCCGAACATCTTCTTGATAGACTCAAGGAGAAAGCCCGCGGCAGAGTAATGCGTACAGATGACATTCCGATTAAGACAAAGCTGCCCAAGAAGCCGACTGAAGCCACAAAGAAAGAGTGGAAAGCATTCAGCAAGCAATTGGCCTGGGATCACAGCGCGGACAGGCTTTGGGTCCAATACACGGTGCCGGGATAATAGTACGCCACAGGGGGTATTATCCAGATCAATAATGACTAATTGTATTCGGCTATAATGAAGATAGTCCAATGGGAGGGCTACCGAGATGACAGGTAAGAAAAAAGAAAAATATGAATACATATGCGACGAATGGAAGGAATGTAGAAATTCCATCGCCCGATTCGATAAAACCATAGTTGCCTTACGGGGACGGAGGTTGACTTTTTGATGTTCTCTTCCGCCAGTCATATCATTACGTCGGTTGTGGATTTTGATGATCTCAGATCAGTAATACCTATGTTACGGATGTCAAAATGTCAACCCCCGTCCCCTCAACGCCAGAATCGAAATAGCATTATTCTCTTATCTCTGGAGCAACGTTCTACACATTTTTCTAATTTATGTAGCGTGGAGTTTATATATTTATGACCCACGTACAAAATTAAGGTAAGCAAATAATCATATGTAGTAGAAAGGAGCTAATCATGCCAAAAGGGCTAGCGTTAACAATAGGGCTCAATTCAGTTGAGCCGCAGCATTATGGTGGATGGTCAGGTGATTTGAATGCCTGTGAAGCGGATGCACACGATATGGAAGATATTGTAAAATCCAGGAATTTTACAACAAAGAAGTTGCTAACAAAGGAGGCTACTCGGTCAAATGTGATTAGTGAAATCTCAGCAGCATCCAAATCGCTGGTGTCTGGTGATATTTTCATGTTATCTTATTCTGGACACGGTGGTCAAGTTCCCGACCTCAACAATGAAGAAGATGATTACCAAGATGAAACATGGTGTCTTTATGATGGTGAACTTATTGATGATGAGATCTACAGAATGTTTGGTGAATTTGCAGAAGGAGTCCGCATTCTTGTCTTTTCCGATAGTTGCCATAGCGGTACTGTTATCAAAGCAGCGTACTATCATGGGACTATGGCTGTCCGGTCCTCGGGTGTAGACTCTCAAGACGTTAAATACAGATGTATGCCACCAGATATCGCTCTTCGTACCTATCGTCAAAACCGAGAATTTTATGATGAAATTCAAAAGAACATTAAATTGAAAGAGATGCGTCGTCGTATCAATGCATCGGTATTGTTGATTTCTGGGTGTCAGGACAATCAATATTCCTCGGACGGAGTATTCAACGGTCTTTTCACAGCAACCTTACTCCGAGTGTGGAATAATGGAAATTTTAAGAGGAATTACCGGTCATTCCATAAAGCAATCGTAAAACCAATGCCGCCTGATCAAACTCCTAATTACTTTTGGGTTGGCAAATACGCCCCAAAATTTGAGGCTCAGGTACCGTTCACAATCTGAAATAATTGTCAGGTTGTTGAAGTGGTAAAATGAGTAAAATAGAAAAGGAAATCATACAACTAGCTGAAATTCGCAAGAAGCCAGATGAATTTTCCCAAACCTTAGGGGGAGGGAGGTTGACTATCTGAAATTTTCAGCTGACAGACATATCATGACCTCGGAATTCAAGCTGCTATGTTGTGGCAACTTTCACGGGGGTTATTGCTCGAAATATCACAGCAATTATTGTGCTATTGTGTGTTTACTTTTGAGAACGTCTAGAATCGCATTGGGCCGCCCTCATTCTACATTGGAGGGCGGCCGGGTCGTGTGCCATTCACCTTTCTGCACTTCAATTTGTACAGCATGTGCTTGATTTTCTCAGATTGATCTGTATGCGTGAATAATCCATACAAAGTCAGTCATCTGCGTGGTGCTAACATCATATGCCAAACGCCTGTAGAATTTCGACACATGGTTGATATCAGCATAGTATTCATCTTCAATTGCTTCTACAATACTCAAGTGATTACTTATCGTTAAGTTATGCAGAATCCTCATTCTGGTTGTATTATCAGAAAACATGAGGTCAGCAATAACTATTGAGCTGATCTCCTTACACACACGCGCCATCTCACTGATAGACTGCTCTTTCTCTCTTGGTGTCAGATGATGCCAGGCATACGCAGATACGATGGCATCAATTGAGTTGTCAGGTAATGGAATATCGCAAAAATGTCCCTTGCGTATTTCTACGGAAGGAAGCTTACTTTTAAATAGGGAGATCATTTTATCCGACGGCTCGATACCGGTTATTTGATATCCATTTGATTGGAAAAGTTGCGTTAGATTACCAGTTCCTGCACCTATATCAACAAGTTTGATGCCTTTATTTGGCCATTTCTTCTCTATTATCTCAACAACTTTTTTTAAGACCGCTGTGTAATTTTCATACATCCAGTTACCATTGGCTTCTGCCTTCTTGATGTCAGCATCATAGTTTTTGGCCCATCGGTCGAAAGTTTTACTATCTATAGACATTTGTGTTTCCGATGTATAAAGTCATAATACTATCAATCATTCAGTAACTCACTCAGTTATTCTTTACAACCATGCCGACTTTGTTAGATCAGTATGCTCCTCAAAACGAATAGCCAAGCATAAAAGAAATGACCCTATTCTTTTCATCAAGACGAAGTTCTGATATTGTTGTCAATCCTAAAGCGTATCGTCCATCCAAAACTATTTTTCCTTTCTTAAGCAAGAAGTCAATTCCACCACCCAACACCACGCCGAAGTCAGTGTCTTTGTAATATTCGTCCAAATCTAGTACCTCCGATGTCCCGTAAACTTCCATCCTATATGCTGTGTTGACATTTATGGCAACGTAGGGGCCAACAAATAAATTAGGTTTGACCACACCCTTATCTGGTAATATGAATCTAACCAAAAGGGGAATATCTACATAGTCTAACTCTAATGTTGTTATTCCAGGGGGCTCAATCAACCTTTCCCATTTTGCTCCTTTCTGTGCATACAGGGCTTCTGGTTGAATAACAATTATGTCACCTATTTCGACGCAAGCGAAGCCTCCAGCACAGAAACCAATCCTTGATTGTAGACCCTCGATATTCTCATTGGCAATATTCATTCCTGCCTTTACTCCGAAGCTAATTCCTTCAGCAAAACCAAATAGAATTGTCGTAAGTATTGCAATAACTATACCCTTGTTGACTAAACATTTCACTCATCACCTCCTGCTTTTACGCAAGTGCCGAAATTGTAAAGGCACAGCCATCATTTAGAGTTCAACACGACCCTCCAAATTTTGTCGAAATGTAGATTTCCAGATAATTCTCCCCTCTTTGTCTATATAAGCATAGAATTCAGTGTTCTCTCCCAATGAATCTACCATTTCAACTATGGCCAATCCGTTGTGAAATGGTTCTGCTTCACGATATACTGGTTCTATCACGAATACGCCATTCCTGTCTATATAACCCAACCCAGAGAATCTACCCGATGGATTGTCCTGTATCCTTTGACACACAGCCAAACCTTCGTGAAAATAACGTGCTTCACCAAATTGAGGTTCTATCACAATTTCGCCTTTCTTGTTCATATAACCGCACTTGGCTGGGATAAAGAATGTTCGTCCTCCTCCACGCAGAATTCCTTTAAGCCTCGAACGGTCAGACACTATCACACTGTCGCCCTGTTCGTCTATATAACCTACCTGGTTACCAATGCACACCAAGGCCAACCCTTCTCTGAATGGTCCACTATGTCTGGACTGCGGTGCAATGACGTATTCCCCTTCCTTATCTATATAGCCTGTCTTACCATCAACCGTCACCCAGGCAAGACCTTCAGAAAATTTGAATGCACAGTCAAAAATCGGGTCAATGACAAATCTGCCACTCTTGTCGATAAAGCCGAATTTATCCCCAACCTTCACACGTGCCAGACCTTCTGAAAAATCGCTATGATTTGGGAAAAGGATACCGCATTTAAACTGGGGAACAATACTGTATTCAAACTGGGGTTCGATCGCGTAATTCCCAGTGGTATCAATGAAACCAAAGTTCTCACCAATTACTACCAATGCCAACCCTTCGTGGAAATCCCCCGCATACTTAAATTTAGGCTCAATGACAATCTCACCTTTTTTGTCAACGTATCCCGACCTACCATCGAGTTGGATACGACCAAAGCCTTCTCTGAAATCCCCCGCATAATCAAATAGCGGTTTGATAGCAAACTGTCCTTTACGGTCAATATATCCCCATTTTCCACCTTCAACAGGCCCATGTTTACCAGTTGTTCCACCCACATTAACAACCGCTAACCCCTCACTAAATCGCAATCCAGCCCAGGCAAATTGTGGTTCTATAACGACTTTGCCTGTTCTGTCTATGTATCCGTGTTTCCCATCAACTACAATTCTAAACAGGGCATTGTCTTCTTGCTCAATATTTGTTTGGCATGAAACAAGGGCAAGTACGATGAAAATTACTGCACACAACTTTCCTTTTGTACTCATGTTTTCCTCCTTACTTACGGTGCTTTGGTATATATACTTTCTTGCTTCTTTTGTATAGTCACTGGAGAATTGCTATGCATTCCTTCTCATTTCCATTTTCAAACTGCAATGAAAATTTATGGCTGTTTCCAATCACTCCCATTCGTTAAAGAGTACTAAGCCACTGCCCCATTGATGCAACGAAAACAAGCACTAGCAAACCGACTGCGAATCCACCGGCGATGCAGCAACCCTTCCAATTGAATCTTGTGCTGGTTTTGTCATCTTTTTCGTCAGTAGGTTCTTTTGTAGTGTCAACTCCTGATTCAACAAACCGCGGCTGACTAGACATCCCCCAACGCATCTCAACCTTAGTGTACGATGGTCGCCTTAGCAAACTTAACTGGTCAGCTTCACAACGTTCCTCTTGGTCGTCAGTGTCTTCACCTCCCGAATTAGCTTTATTATTGCTGTTATGTTGCGTGACATCTGACTGTGCATAGAGAAGACAAGCAAAGGATAATAACAATGCAAGTGCTATATACTTTTTCATTATTCATCCTTATACAGCATATCTAGTTTACAACAGTGTTTTTACTACCAACCATCATCAGACCACGTGCAGGTCCAATCACCGTTTGTTTCATTAACCTCTAGCCATAGATCACTGGCCATGGTTAATGTGCCAGAACCAATCGTGGTGTCACCTACTTCTTTTACAACTTCCCAACGCATTTCACCCCCTCCTCTATAAATTAATGCTGACTGCACTTCGACTGGCACACCACTGAGTGGACATTGAGGAAGGTAGATGTCTTCATGCACCCAAACTCCATTGTAATGTCCGAATTTCAAGATAGCACCGCTGACACTACTCATATTACGTGCGTATACTACGTAATCTTCCGATTTTACACAGGAATATATACAACAAAAGAATACAATAATGACAATTATGTATTTATTCATCTTTCCTCCCTTCTACCGAGTCGTCAGATATACTATATCAATGCATATTCTATCCAGCTGCTGCAAAATAATACGTAAACCAACACGACTGTCAACCTACCTATTCTTATTCCACGTTCTCTATATCCTTTTCTCCCCCCGTATAAATCATATTCGAATCCAACCTGTGGCAGATCCTCCCGCGAGTATAACAAAAACCCAACCTGCTATATTTTGTTAACTTTTAGTAGAATTATTGCTCGAAATATCATAGCAATTTTTCTGCTGTATAATTTTGCACGATTGTGTGTTAACTTTTGAGAACGTCTAGAATCGCGCCCCTGCCGTCCTTAATTTCCACTGGAGGACGGCACGGGTCGAGGGTAAGCTATAACTATAACAATCCCGGGCAAACAACAATTTACGAATTTGCCAATTGGCAAATTCACAAATTGTCAAAATCCGAAATAGGTCAACATTGACATTGCAATGATATCGACTACACTGAAATGTAAGGATGTGAGTATGCCGAAACGTAAAACTATAGGTGGAAAGTACACAATTATAAAAAAAATCGCCGAAACCAACTACGCCCAAGTATACAAAGTCAAGTACGACAATGGTCAAATCGTTGCATTAAAAATATCTCGAAGCGACGATCCTCTCTATAACAAACTCATTGTACATGAGTATTCAACACTGAATAACGTTAACCACCCGAATATTGTCAAAGTATTTGACTGTGATCTTAACGATGATGGACGACTATATTTCACTCTCGAATATATCGACGGTGAGCCAATCAACAAACACTTCAAGGAATTTACCTCTGATTTCGCAGTTGCCATGCTTCAAGTAATCAGCGCTCTCAAAACTCTGCGAAGTAGAGGATTCATACACAGCGACCTGAAGCCAGAGCATATACTTCACGATGCAAAATTGCATCGCACTGTGCTTATTGACTTTGGATTCACAAACATAGTCGGAGAGAATTTTGACAGAGGAGGAACATTGGGGTATGTATCGCCCGAGTCGCTCAGGGATATTTCAATCGACCAGCGAAGTGACCTTTACTCTTTCGGAGTAGTTTTATACGAAACTCTTTCCGGAAAAAGATTTTCAAACAAGTCCATAGCAATAGAACATACACCAAAAGAAATCATAAGTGTAATGAAAAGACTTGTCTCTAAGGAGCCAACCTTAAGACCAAGTATTCACACTCTGTACGAATCGTTTAAGAAATTCGATATCCAAAAAAAGTTTGACTGCCGAGCATACCACGTATCTCTACCGAACCCGGCATTCATTAAGCATCCTAGTAGCATCTGTGATTGGTTACTTCACAGTGGCACACCAACAATTATTTTATATGGAGACTACGGATCTGGCAAAACAAGGTGGCTACAGGAAATTAGATTCAACTATTTGCAGAAAGGATTTCGAACTATGTATTTTACACCGCAGGAGAACAGAAGCTTACTCAAATCTCTCAACGCATTCCTTGGCGACCCGGAAGAGAAGAGCTGGCAAGCAGAACACAAATTTCAGATATTTGAAAATATTACTGACCATTTGACCCTTGCTTCGAATAACAGGCGAATACTCTTACTAATCGACGACATCGACAATTTATCTGATTTCGAGATTAATCTCTTTCGCTATATAGGACATGGCGTAAGGAATTCCAGTGTAAGAATTATCGGAACCTCAAGAGCTAACAACAAAATCGACAACCTTGGTTTTGAAACCATAAAATTAGGTAATTGGACAGTGAGTGATATCGGGCGCATGCTTACGCACACTTTTTCTGGCTCAGTATCAATTGCGAAACTTAACACGCACACGCTCTCTACCGATTTTTCGCAGTGGCTCCATAAAGAAAGTGGAGGAAACCCTTCCTTGATAGCCGAAATATTGCGGACTCTATTCGACAATCATATCATATTCTACGACAACAATTACTGGCGAGTAACGACCAAAAAACTACAGAAATTGACCTTACCGCGCAGCGTTGAGGAATCAGTGGCGTCACGTCTCGAAAGGCTTAGTACGCACGAAATCGAAATACTCAAGATATTGTGCATCACCGGGCATCCGATTAAACAAAAGATCATTAACAAAATCATGGGCGTAAGTATACGTGAATATATAGAAAGAATAAAGAACCTAAATCTGATTAGGGATGAAAATCCAGGAAAGCAAAAGTCTCTCGCAATAGCCAACAGAACAATTTCGAAAGTTGTGTGGAAACTTACGAATGAAAGCGAACGAAAATCTCTTTCGGAGCTCATCTTAAGAACACTGGATAGCGTCGAGTCAGAGAATATTGAATACACCTGTATCTTGGCCGAATTAAATGAGATCTTAGCCAACTCCAAAGAAGCACTTAAGTATTATCGAATCGCAGCATGCAAAGCTGAGGCTATGCATGATTATGGTGCTGCGCTTGCACATTACAAGAAAATCCTCACACATACACGCCCTAACATGGACAATGCTTACTTCATGTATATAACAAAGGCTGCTGAACTTTCGCAAATAATGGGGAACACAGACGATGCGGTTGCTTTTTATGAAAGTGCGCTGGAAACAAATGTTCCATCCATTCTTGCTAAAGCATATGGTGGTCTTGGAAAAATCTATTCGGCAATGGGTAACTACGATAGAGCAACTAATAATCTAGGGAAAGCCCTGACTATGACAGAAATGAAATCCCGCGTGTACATAGAGCTCGCCAACCAAATGGGCTACGTTCTTGTAAACATGTCAAGATTTGATGAAGCGTTGCTGATATTGAAGAAATCGCTTAACTTAGCTCATAATATAGGAAATAAGGAAGTTGAAGCAGATACATTATATTACATATCAAGCTTGAAATGGTACACGGGAAAGTATCGTGAAGGAATCAAACAAACCAAACAACTAACAGATTTCTGTAAGAAACATCAGCTTATCAAACAATACGCATTTTGCGCCAGCTTACTCGGTGCTTTTTATCAACAACTTAAGGATGTTACTCGTGCTCAAAAATGGTTTACAGAGGCAATTAATGCTTTCTCGAAAATGAAGCGAATTGACGGGCTTAGCGCTGTATTACATAACAACGGATTACTGCTCATGAACCAAGGCAGATATGAAAAAGCGCAAGAACTATTCGATGAAGTCCTGCGCATTGTGCAGAGGACAAATAACAAATCGGTTCAACTTGCAGCACTAGCTAACAACGCTCTCATCAACAGGGATCTTGGTAGAATCAAAGAAAGCATCGTAGTATACAGGGAAATACTGGACATTGATTCCGAGTATGCCTGGGCCAGTTATGGTCTAGCAGAGGCTATTCTTCGAACTAATAACATAGAAGATTCAAAATCGCTTCTCGCGAAGAAGTCTAAACTCAAAGAAGACATTCTATATGGTGTCGGTTTAGCTCTAGTCAGTACAGCCGAAGATAGTAACACAGAAGCGAAGAAATTTCTTGAAAAAACACTAGAGCTTATGGTGGTAAAGAAACCACATATGTCTATCCAAGTCGAATCGTACACTAAAGCTGGTTGTTTATATTTTGAGTTAGGGGATTATGACAGTTCATTGAAGTCGATTATGAGGTTGCTTGATCTGACCTATGAGGGTGGCCGGGAGCATAGTATTGGGCGGGCGGTTTTGAAAATGAATCACTATGTGATGGGTAAGGAAAAGAATATCGACATTGAGCAAGAGACGTTACGGTTAAAGGAACTCGGCTGCATATATGATTATGCCTATCTCAAGAGACTGCTGGTTGAGTCGATAGTCACCAAAGGACAGGTTCAGGATAATGTACGAAGGATTGTTGAGGAATTGAGCGCTGCACAG
>Ga0224495_10001642_pt1 | contig 15523 bp, 17 predicted proteins | sample SF_Jul11_sed_USG_FD_168128 | JGI IMG/M metagenome (GOLD analysis project Ga0224495, IMG submission 168128) | Sediment microbial communities from San Francisco Bay, California, United States - SF_Jul11_sed_USGS_4_1 | ecosystem: Environmental > Aquatic > Marine > Sediment | place: USA: California... | reverse complement strand
ATGTCCCCGAACATATTCTCCGTGACTATCACCTGGAAATGTTGGGGCTTACTAACCAAAGCCGCCGCGGCAGCATCGACATAGAGGGTTTCGATTTCCACCTCCGGTGTTTCCTTGGCCACCTGGAAAAACACCTGCCGGAAGAAGTGAAAGCTTCTCAGGACGTTGCTTTTTTCCACCAAAGTGACCCTTCTCCGGCCGTCTTGGGGGGCCCCCTTTGTCTTGCGCAAAGCCATATCAAAGGCGAAGCGACAGATCCTCTCGCATCCTTTGCGGGTAAGTAGCAAGGTGTCGGTGGCGGCCTGTTCGGTGAGGAGCCCTCGCCCGCGGGAAGCATAAAGGCCCTCCGTGTTTTCTCTGACAATGATGTAGTCGATGCTCCCGGGAGATTTGTCTTTGAGCGGCGTGGGCACTTTGGGAAATAGTTTGATCGGGCGTATATTGGCATAGAGGTCGAACCCATTGCGCAGCACGCCTCCCAGCGTTCCGGCTTCGGTACCATCCGGCAGGCGCACTTCGGGTAATCCCACCGGTCCTTTTATGGTGGCATCGGACTGGCGGATAGCCTCGAATGTTTCCGCAGACATATTTTTTCCGTTCTTAAGGTAGTAAGTCGCGCCGGCTTGGTGAAAAGCATATCCTAAACGAAAGTCGCCAGCCAAGTTTTGGACCTTGTCGAGGACCTCTACCATGGCCTCGACGATTTCGGGCCCTATGCCATCTCCGGGTAAAACCACAATTTGATATGATTTCATCTTCTCCGACTTCCTCCTCTCCTTTTCTCGTAATGCCAAGAACCCCTCGGAGGCCCCTCTGTAAGGTTCCCCTTTGATTATAGTCAGGGGACCCCCTGTCCGCCTAAATTGCCACTAAATATAAATTTTATGTCAAGGCAGGATTTTAGCCTAGCTTGGCAAGGCTGGAATAGATTGAAATTCTCCTGAATCTGCTCGCTGCTGATATCCTAAGTAAGTGTCATTTATCTTTGGCGCTGGGAAGACTTCCTCGACCTCAGACAATTAAACCAGGCCGTAAGGACTCTTTAATGTCAGTGCCTGGAACCGGTAGCGAACGGGCACGCTAATCCCTCCATATCCCATAAATTCTGTATATCATCGATATAACCAGTTTTCAAGCAAATTAACCGGGGGCCAGGTGGAGTCAATTTTGGCACCATGTCCTCGATGTTATTGTATAGGAAGCGCCCAAAAGTTGAATATATCAAAATGCAAGATCTATCCTACATCTGCGCAGGATTTTATTGACGTACCACTTTATTTTGAGGTATATATTTCCAATACAGATGGATTCCGACTTTAGGAATTCAAAAATCTTTATTTTTAAATTCAGGATCCTTGACGATAAACGCTGGAGGGTCCAAATGCCAACCGTTTATAGAGTCCGACAGGGCGAATGCATTACCAATATATCCATCAAACACGGCTTCATTCCCGAAACACTGTGGAATGACCCTGCGAATGCCCAACTCAAAGAAAACCGTAGAAATCACAATATTCTCTACCCCGGCGATCAGGTAACGATACCAGAGTTACGGCTTAAGGAGGAACAGGGGGGAACCGGCAGCCGGCATCGATTTCGACGCAAAGGAATGCCAGTCTACCTGCAGCTTCAACTGCGCAAAGACAATGGCGATCCTTTGGCCAATGAACGGTTTGTCTTACGGGTGGAGGGTCAAATACGCGAAGGTACAACTGACGAGGAGGGGCGCTTAAGAGAGCCTATTCCACCTCAAGCCATGGCGGGAGTTTTAACAATTCGCAACCGGGATTTTAAAATTCGCATCGGCCACTTAAATCCTGCCGAGTATAATAGCGGGATCCGGAGCCGCCTCAATAATTTGGGATACTCTGCCGGTGCAGGGGGGGAAGAGCTGAATAGCGACTTACGCCACGGCATTGAGGCCTTTCAGGAGACCCAGGGGCTGTCCAAAACTGGCCAGATCGACGAGGCGATGCGGTCTACCCTTATGGCCAGCCATAAACACTAAGTAGCCTGGCTCCAGAACGCCAATTTTATAGGGAGTTGAGGTTTTAAATCGATTATGAGTTGCGGGCAGTGTTGCACGGGCACCGAAGGCTATTTAATTGATAGTTGTTCTGAAACAGAAGTTTGTCATAGCGACGATTTGGCCGATGCCTCGCTATTGGTGTGCGAGCAGGTTTGCTACCCCCTTGATGTGCCTCGCACGGACCCAGGCTCCGGCCAAGATGCCCAACCGGCTGTTCTTTCCTGCCCTGATCCCGATGATATGCAGAATTGGCCGCGGTACACTGTTGCCCAGCGCCGGGATTCAGACCATTCCATATATCTGGCAATCTTTCGACCGGATCAAGGCAACGCCCAACAGCGACTGCGCGAGCTCACCTTAAGCGATATCCGTGATTCCTGGGAAAGATTCAGGGGGAGTCGTGAAATTAATCCTGACGACTCTGCGACTTGGGGCCCGATGACAAGCTTAAACCTGCCTCTTGGCCACCTGAGGCGACTTGATGATGGGCGGCGAGAGTTGGAATTTGATTCCAGTCGCACGGATACGCGTTGGACTTTCAACGTTTATAATCTATCCCCGATCTGGAGGAGTTTCATGATCCGTACTCTCATGATCTTTCCGGTTGAGTTTATGCGGGCCATGCCGATTCGATCTGTATATCTGGACTTTCGGGTCGGCCAGGCGCCAGGTTTGACCGGAGTAGGAACGGGGGGTGCGAATTGGCCCCGCTGTCATGAAGATAGTCAGGTGCCCCAGGAGCATCGCAACGGCATCTGTGTAGCCTTTGCGGCGTTGAATAGACCCTGGTGCCATCATAATCAAGATATTCGAGCCCTCAATCCATCCTGCGAACAGATAGAAAATTCTTTCTCGGACACGAGCCTGGTGGCCTCCACAATCTATCATGAATATGGCCACATATTCCAATGGTGCGAACGACAACCGTCGGATTTCGGTGATTCCGGACAGGAACAATATGAGCAGGAAGTAGCTTATTGGGAAGAGCTCACCAGAAACGGTCGCAACGCGGTGCACAACGATTCCCATACTGGAAGCGATCGGGGACTCTGGGATCGGTTTCGCATGGCCATAAATTACAGTGGTTCCAGTCAAGGGCCGGGGGAAGGTTTTGCCGAAGCGTTGCGGATGCGACTTATGGGTATAAACTTGGGGACGGGTGGCCTGCGAGGGGCGAAGCAGCATGCTTCCCAGGTTTTAGATATTGCCGGCATTCCTACGCGGGATTCCGTGGTAACAGCCCGAGAAGCAATTACCCAGTATCTTTCCGGGAACCCGCTGTAAACGAAAGCCATCTCTCCCTGATGAGCCTCCATTCGCTATCCCGGTGTTCTTGAATGAGTTTGATGTTTTCCGCAGTTAAATGCTTGAACCTTCTTTGCTTCATAAGATATTCCTCGACCGGTTTTATTGTTTTGGGCATAACATTCATTTTAACTTTCCCATTTTCATATTCAGCCAAATACCACATGCCGGTTTCAACCGCAAGTTTTCCAATCTTTACAGCAAGGTCGGACGCAAAACCCCATCCCGTAGGGCATGGGCACATAATATGGATGAACTTAGGCCCTCTGATCCTCTTCGTTTTTTCCATCTTGTTCATGAAATCATAAGGATAAGCCGAACTGGCTGTCGCGGCATAAGGTATTCTGTGGGCAATCATGATCTCAAACAAATTCTTCTTGGGTTTTTTCTCACCGTAGGATGCCGTACCTGCAGGAGAATTGGTCGTGTTGGCGCCGATCGGAGTCAGACTGCTCCTCTGTACTCCCGTATTCATATACGCTTCATTGTCGTAACAAATATAGATAAAATCATCCCCGCGTTCAACAGCTCCTGAAAGGGCCTGCAAACCGATATCGGCAGTGCCGCCGTCACCGGCCAACCCTAAAACATGAACATCGGTAACGCCCTGGGCTTTTAGGCCTGCGGACATACCTGTCAATACGGCTCCTGTCCCGGCAAAAGCCATGGTAAGCGATGGCACGGCATAATTCATCTGCGGATACTGAGTCGTCACTGTAGACATACAGCTTGCCGGAAGGGCAACAATTGTCCTTTCACCCAAAATTTTCAAGGCGAGCCGGCCGATTGTACCTAGACCACATCCCGGGCAAGCCTTGTGGCCATATAGATACTCCTTATCCGTGAGGTTTTTTACTTTAACCATTGTTACCACCTCAATCCTATAAATTGTAATTCTTGCTCGTCCTTACCTTGCGTGAGATTAAAAAGTTTGTAATACATTTCTTCGATGTTTTCCTTGGTTATATCCCTCCCGGCTATGCCGGCAATAAAGTTGATAACTTTCGGACCCACACCGGAACTGCTCAAAGCAGCTTTTATATCAGAGGCCGCAGCTCCCTCATATCCAAATGATATATCGCGGTCTATGATTCCAATCGCTTTCACCCTTGGGCTTAAACCTTTAAAGCATTCCGCAGGAAAAGGCCTATAAAATCTGAGTTTCACCAGACCCACTTTTAAACTCATATCCCTCAATTTATCCACGACGATTCTGGAAGTGCCTATGACACTGCCCATGCCGACAAGTACGACCTCGGCATCTTCACATCTAACCTCCTCTACCAGGCCGCCATAATATCTGCCAAATTTATCTCCAAACTTTTGATCAACTTCTTCTATCACCTCCTGGGCATGATTCATGGCCTGTTGCTGCTGGTACCTGAACTCAGTATTCCATTCCGTCGATGCCGTCATGCAAAAGCTTCGCGGATGGTTAAAATCGATGGCGTTTTTGGATCTAAAGGGAGGCAGGAATTCGTCTACCTCGTGCTGGGCGGGTACGTCTACCAGCTCATACGTATGCGTATTTACAAATCCATCTAAGTTAACCATTACGGGGGTATATACCCGGTCATTTTCGGCTATGGCGTAGGCCTGAATGATCATATCCAAGGCTTCTTGCCCATTTTCAACATAAACCTGAATCCATCCTGTGTCCCTCTGGGCCAGAGAATCTCTCTGGTCGCCAAATATATTCCACGGTGCCGCCAATGTCCGATTGGCATTCATCATTACGATGGGAAACCTACTGCCGCTTACATAATGAAGCATCTCATGCATATACGCCAGACCTTGGGAAGAGGTGGCGGTGAACGCCCGCGCACCAACCAAAGATGCGCCCATGGCTGCGCACATGGCGCTGTGCTCACTTTCCACGTATACGTACTCACAGTCCATCAATTTATTGGCGATAAATTCTGATAGCCGCTCCACGACGATCGTCTGGGGGGTAATGGGATAGACGGCGATCACATGAGGCCTGCACAACTTGGCGCCATAAGCCACGGCTTCATCTCCGTTTAAAAAATCTAAATTGGAACTCTTCGGTTTATTGATCATCCGCTTCGCCCTCCCGAACCATCGTGATTGCATCTTTGGGGCACTCCTGGGCGCACAATCCACACCCCTTGCAATAATTCATATCGATTTCGAGGTTCTCGTTCTCTTTACCGATCACACCCTCAGGGCATAAAACCCAGCATAACAGGCAATGGCTGCATTTTTTATGATCAACAACGGGTTTTTGCACTCTCCAGCCCGCATTGGGTTCAGTCAATATACCTGCCGCGGCGCTGGGCCCAAGCGGCATTTCTTCTAAGGACCCCGGAAATTTGAATTTCACGATCTGCGGTTTGGCCATTTACTTCACCTCCCGAATTGCCTTATAGGCATGTTCAACCGCTTTTTTATTTTTCTTACGTAAACTTTCAGGCATTCCCTTATCAATCGCTTTTAAAATTGAATCGATATCTATAGCATCATTCACTGCCGCAAATGCTCCCAGCATCGCTGTGTTCGTAATTGGACCGCCTAACTCTTCCATGGCAATCTTTGTTGCATCGATGGTGATCACATGGAAGTTTCCATTAAATTTAAAAGCATCAGGGCTCAACTTTGTATTGATAAGTATTTTGCCTCCATCCTTTAAACCTTTGGTCACCTCCACGGTTTCCATAAGAGTTTCATCAAGAACCACTACATAGTCACACGTGTACACCTGGCTGTGGTCAGTTATGGGCTTGTTATCAGTCCTGGTGAATCCGAGTACCGGTGCCCCTCTCCGTTCAGGACCAAACGACGGGAAAGCTTGAGCATAATTGTCACCAAATACCGAAGCTGCAATTCCCAGCAATCTTGCTGCCGTAAACCCCCCTTGTCCGCCTCTGGCATGCCATCTCACTTCAATCAATTATGTACCCTCCATTCTATACGCAGCGTCAGTAATCACCAAAACGCATGTCATTCCCGCGCCAGCGGGAATCCAGAAAAAAATTGAAAACGGGATTTTCATTGGATGTCCTTTTCACTGTTCTTTAAATAAAGGCAGATTTTTCCCTAAGGAGTCTAACAAATCATCAATCTGGGAGAGGGTAATCAGCCCCTGTTCTAATAGGATTCGGCCGATAAGTCTGTGTTGACCCTTTTCTATATCCTCCATCACCTGAATCTTCAATGCTTCAATGACCTGATCTGCCGTGACAAATCCCTTTTCCACAGCCAAAACTCCAAACCGTTTTTCAAGGTGCTCTGTCTCCATGTCATCCTCCCATTCTTGTGAATTAGGCCTCCTCCCTATTCCTTTTTTTCCTGGAACAAAATCATCTTGGAAAGACGCGACCATATTTCAGATAATCATCACTGTTGATCGTCATTTAAAATCTACACTATTTTTCAAGACCTATCAATGATTGATTTCCGTAAATAATTCAACTTGGAGAGATAGAAGGGAAACGGTTGAATGAGGGTGGAACCCCGTCTTTTCCTCTTGCCCTGCTGGCAACCTTAAAATAATATCAATACCAATCCAATGATTTATAGGAGCCTTCGTTACCTGGCCTGAGAGTATCCGTGTTCCGAATTCATGTGTTGCTCTGACTTGACGACCCGGAAGGTCTGTATACAGGAGGCAAAAGGTAGGATCCCGGGGCCCTTTTGCCGGGGTTTAAGTTTTTTTTCGCTTTGACGATAATTATCTTGAATCGTTACTCTTTCGCTAGGTCATTGTTAAAAAATTGGAACCTGCCAAAATCATCATTCGCTATACCGACGGCGGAATTATCAGGGGATATACCCATGATTTTTCCCCCGACAAGCCAACTTTTTATGTCACTCTGGTTGATACCGTTGCCCATGACCCTATAGAGGTCCAGGTCAAAGATTTGAAGGCCATTTTTTTTGTTCGGGATTTTATGGGCAATCGATTATACAGAGAGCAGAAAACATTTCCCGATGGAACGCCAATAACTGGACGGAAAGTGGAGGTGACGTTTAAGGATCAGGAAGTGCTTTGTGGATTCGTTTGGGATTACGATCCTAATCGCTATGGCTTTTTCCTTTACCCCAGCGACCCTTTTTCCAATAATCTGAAAATTTTTGCAGTATCCCGAGCAGTAGATAAGGTCAATGATCCTTCCTAATTTTTCTTTGTCAGCCATTCAATAATCTAAAAATCGATCCTTTTTCATCTCGTCTTTGACCGTTTTTCATCCCACCAAAGTTTTTTGGCCTTTTCAATTAAACTGAATATCCGGCCATCGTCTCTTTCACCAGTCCGGCCGGATAAGCCGGATAACCATCGAGTCGGGATAGCCTTCTTCCCGTGCATGGCCCCCACCGCCGCCCCAACGATGGCGGCAATTGTATCATTATCTTTTGTATCATTCACTGCCCGTATGACTGCTTCCTCAAAGTTATGGCCATGGCACATCAAAATATAAACGACGCTCGGCACAGTTTCCAGGAGGAAGGCTCCTGAATACCACTTACTGCAGGCCTCCATGACCGACAGCCCATCCCGGCGTACTGCAGAAACTTTCTCCAGAAGGAACTTCCAGATCGGTCCTCGGTAATCTGCAAAACTACCTTCCCTGGGCTGATAACTCTCATCCGATTCGAGGCCCCTGCTGGTCTCTATAAAGGACTCAAGCCACCATTCAGGCCTGGGGGAACCATCCATCTGGAGTAAGTTCCAGAGCATATGGACAAAGGAAAGACAGGAGGATATTGATCCCGAATCATTGTGGGTGATCATCGCCGAAAGAGCGGTATCCGCCCAAAGATCATGGGTACCTGTTCTCAAATGGGGGATGAGCATGGGAGCAATACGCATCAGGGCGCCATTTCCGGATGATTTCGGGCCGCACTGGTACCATGGAAGGCCTGATTTGAAATTGGCGATGAAGGTCCTCACGGTGGAGCCGATACCGAATATTCTGCCACGGCAATATCTGGAAGCTACATTTCCCGGATTAAATCCTTCGTCGGAAATCATCTGTTCCAGGGTCCAGAAGGCGAGCTGGGTATCATCGGATGGAAAGCCAAGAGGAAGATTTACATAGCGCTTTGGAAGGTAATCTCGGATCTCCCCGTATCCTCTCCTGCGATCTCTGGGAAGCATGCCTTCAGTCGTATTTCCAAGGGCATCCCCAATAGCCAAGCCAAGCATCATACCCTCAATGCGACCGAAATCAAAATCCTTCGACAAAGGGTCGGGCGATTTATCAAAGAATGGGGAGAGCTTCAGATCTATCTGCTGGGTTTCGAAAAGATGGTTCAAAAGCTGCTTATTGGTCATTATCATCTTTCGCTGTACGGGAAGGGCCACTCTTCCCTCGTCTTATTTATTCACAAACTTTCTAACGTTTGCCTATATCCTTGATTATATGTCTCCTTTGATAAACCAACCCGGATTCTCCCCTTTCCCGGAAAAACCCAGCGAGCTTTTACGTCTGAGTTTACTTAGGACTCGTCCTTCTCATCACCAAGTCAAGGGCCTCGGGTTTATACAGACTGTATAAGACAGTACAAACCCCTAAAAATAAAGAAGCCTCCAGGAGAAGATAAAAATTCCCTGAAGGCTTGATATTGGCACCTTCCGGAAACTCCTTTTCATGCGCCACTCCAGAAGGTTAGGGGTTGGGTTGGGAGGTTTTTTGTTAACGAGGTAATTCTACAATTCGAATGGTAGCAGGACTGCAAATTCTGTCAAGCGGATTTTAGGACTTTGTCTATGTGTCAATTTTATAACACTGGGGTCTGGCGAAGTACAATATCTTGGGGGGGGAACTCACAAGACCGCAGTTTTGCTAACGTGCCAAAATCTGAATCCGTTCCTCGTGATGCTTTATTGCGTCTATTATTCGTATATTGAAGCCTTTTGTGTTCCCGAAAAAGTCACAATCAGGTATCTGGGCCTTTTAACCAAAGTGTCTCACACAATAGATCAGCGATCGACAATGTAATATGTACAAATTTCCTTGCTTTTCGGATTTTTCGGCTGGCATTTCAGGCATTTCATCTTTTGTGCTTCATAGAATAGATAATTACCCTACCCATCGAACGGCGTTCTCCAAGGGTTGCCGTTCGCTACAGAATTCGTTAATCATCGCCCCCTCATCTGGGTAACCAATAGCCATGCCAATGAGAATCTGGTCTGATTCGGGGATGCCGGTATACCACCGGACGACGTTTAGATAGTTGATAGACACAGCCAGAAAGCAAGTGCCCAGACCTTTTTCGGTGGCAAGCAGGGCGATATTTTCAGCAAGAAGACCGGCATCAAAAATCGAATAGGGTCCTAATTTTCTGTCCATGTGAATATAGATCGCTTGGGGTGCTCCGCAAAAGCGGAACATGTTTAAAAAGTGGGCGTTCCTCTTATCTTTATCATCTCGGCTAATATTTAGAAATGCAAAAAGCTTTTTCCCATTTTCCCGGTAATATCGCCCTTGTTCTTCAGGCCAGTCTTTGGGGAAGGCGAGGTCTGTTTGTGAGGGTTCGCCGCAGGATGCCTTCTGCAGAAAATCCCGGATCATGGCTTGTAGCACCTCCCCTCCTACGACAGTGATTTTACTTGGCTGTGTGTTCCCCCAGGAAGGCGATCTCAGGGCCACCCGCAATATTTCCTCCAAGACTTCTTTCGGAATGGCAGTCTTCTGGAATGCCCGGATACTTTTCCGCTTTTCTATAGACTCTTTCACGTTCATCCCTTTTTCTCCCTCCGCTTAATGAGTGCTACATTCACCATGGCATTTTGCTGCAGAAAGTTCCGATCGTCTAAATTAGCGGCATTTTAATCCAAATTTATTCCTGCACTCCAGTGGAAGGTTATTCTCCCTTTACTCCCCTCCCATTTGCTGAAAAATCACTGCTTTTTTTTCTTTAGGATATTGGCAAGCGCTTCTACGAGCGGCGGCAGGTCATTTTTAGATGAATTAGGGCCAGACCCAATTGCCGGTTCTTTTCTATTTCTACAGAAGTTCTTTCCCCGGCCATTTGAACGGCTTCGCGGGCGTAGTCCAGCATATGGCGGAAACGAACGAGTGGATCAGGCATGGACATATTGCACTTCCGCTTCCGCAAGAACTTTGTCCCGGAAATACTTGCTCAGGGATTTGGGCGTGTTCATATCCACTTTCCGGCCGCCCAGAATTCGGGATAGTTCCTCCTCCAAGTCGTATAACTTAAAAAAAACCACTGTCGTGCCCGGAACAAATTCTACCAACACGTCCACATCGCTTTCCGGTTGAAAGTCATCACGCAAAGCAGACCCAAAAAAGGCCAGTTTGCGGATATGGTGTTTCTGGCAAAAAGCACCAATTTTTTTGCGGTCAATTGGAAGGTGTGGATTTTTTTTCATAACTCTTTGGGCTTATGGATTTTAAAGGAAAAATCCTTCCGGAACTGATGGAACCAGTATAATCCAATTTTTTGCTCATCTCAAGACTATTTCATGCTTTCATGTTTCCAACTTTGATGGATTAAAAGAAATCAGTACTGTGCCCCCGGAATTTGCGCTGAGATTCATGGGATGGGTCTTTATCATTCAAAAACTCTTTTCTCATGGAAGGCCATCCCCTTTCATTTACCTCGCTTTTTATCCCAGTCTTGCAGGACAAGACGGACGCGGAAGGTTTCGCAGGGGGAATCGGGGTCAAAAGTCTTTGAGGCCAAAAACCTCCCTCCCCTTTATTGAAGGCAAACACCGCCGCAACCCTTATCAAAAAAAAACAAGTAAGGTGTCCCCGGAATTTTTGAGTAAGGAACTCGAAAACCAAATACGGGATCTGCAAAAGGAACTGGCCGAGATAAAGAAGGATCAAGCTGTCCTCCGCCTCCAACCCTGCCAGGGAGACTCAGAAATTAGGGGAAAGGACGCAAAATTCGATGAGCTGGATAGGCGAGCAAAAGCCATAAATGAAACCATCCGGGACCTGACAAGAAAACGCCAGCTATTGATCTCCGAATCTACCATAAGAGGAAGCAACTAATCTCCCAGTTGTAATAATTCTTCATAGCGTTGTTTGGCCTCATGAAAAAAATCCGAGTTTTTCCACAAGACGGCATCAACAGTCCTTGCTACACCGAAGCTACTGCCCACCCCCCAAAATAAGAATCCTCCTTTATTCCTTCCTGGTATTGAAAAATTTCTCCTAACGAAACCCAACTTGCATCTCGGACGCAATCCGACCACTGGGGGCGGAGATCAAGATACCGGCTAAGATGGTGGTCAAGATGTGGGAGTGAAAGCGGATGGGGGGGCGGAGGAAGGTGGAAGGAAGCAGCGGCTGGCCAAAGATTCAAACTGGAAAGGATGGGGGTTCTGGTTACAATGGAGTAAGGCACCAAAAAATGGGGAGAGCGTGGGGAGAGAATAGAAAAAAAGAGAATTGTAATAAAATAATTAAAAATTTATGTTGAAAATAACCTTTTGATTTTGCTTGGTGCCTGGGACCGGAATCGAACCGGTACGGCGCTAAGCACCGAGGGATTTTAAGTCCCTTGCGTCTACCACTTCCGCCACCCAGGCCCAGGCATATGTTTTCCCTTATTATATTGTTATGGTGATTTTTTTCAAGGCATTTTTACTGGAATAAATTTTTCTTGGAAAAAGATGGTTTTTTTGGTATCTTTATTTATAAAAATAAAAAGCATCAAAAAACCGAACAGGCCATGGATACACCAGAGACAATCCCCAAAGCCGAAGAGCCACAAATCCCCTCTGTTGAACAAACACCCCCACCCGAGGACCCCATCATCCTGAACAAGCTTTTTCCTAAAGCAGAGAAAGATCTCGACGCCCTCTTCCCCGAACCCCGCATGAAAAAACTCCTTAAAGATGTGATCAGAACCCGACAGAAGAATGACCGCTTTTTAAAACGAATCAACCTGGGGAAGATCCTGCCTGAACCCGAAGGAGATGAATAGGCTTTAAAAACTCAAAAAAAAGGATGGCGTTTTTACAACCATCCTCATCTTGGAGTTGGAGGCGGCACCCGGATTTGAACCGGGGATACGCGGTTTTGCAGACCGCTGCCTTACCACTTGGCTATGCCGCCGTCAAATTTAATAGGACACAGATTTACGCCGATAACCGGAGATTAAAAAAAACGCTATGCGCATAGCGCTAAGCGACTTTCCGTGTTTACCCTGTTAGATAGTAACCATCTAACAGGGTAAGTCCTTGTCCCAAAAGGAATTTCTTATATAATGAAATTGGAGCGGGAAACGGGATTTGAACCCGCGACTTCAACCTTGGCAAGGTTGCACTCTACCGCTGAGTTATTCCCGCTCAATCTTTTTAAGATTTAATGCTATTTTAAAAAATGCCCCCCGGCTTTGTCAAGAATAAAACGGTTAAAAACTGGCTATAGGTCATAGACGATAGGCCACGGGTGATTGTGCATAAAAGCTTTTGGCCTTGTGTCTTTACCTATTGGCTATTGGTTTTTTTTGATGTTCCCGGTAAAATTTAATAAAGTAATCAATGCCAGACCAAAGGGTGATAACCAGGGCAATCCAGAGGAGGAGTATGCCGAGGAAATGGAAATCGATCCTAAGATATCTATAGTGCAGTATCAGCCCGATTAAAGCGAGGGACTGAAAGACCATTTTGGCTTTTCCCCAGTTGCTGGCGGCGATGACCAGACCCTGGGTAGAAGCAATTCCCCTGAGCCCTGTAACCGCCACTTCTCGCCCCACGATCAGAACCACCATCCAGGCCGGGATACGGCCCAAAGAAATCAACATGATCAATGCCGAGTTAATTAAAAGTTTGTCGGCCATCGGGTCCAATAACTTACCCACAGCCGTCTCACTTTTTTGCTGCCGGGCGATATATCCATCCAAAAGGTCGGTCAATGAAGCAACGGTGAAAAAAAGAGCAGCCAGGAAGCTCGGCAAAGGGCCGGGGAAGAAAAGAAATCCCACCACAAAAGGAATGGCCGCCAAGCGAAAAAAGGAGAGAACATTGGGAGTGTTCCACAGGGTCGCCTGATTCTGCTCTTTGGCCACGGCCTCGATGGTTCTTTCCATGGTTATAATAACTGAATTTTAGTTGGTGATTTGGGCAGAAAAATCTGGTCTCGGTTCCCGGTTGTACTGCTGGAAATAATGCAATACCCGTTGGACAAAAGTTCGGGTCTCCCGATAAGGGGGGACACCGTTATATTGGAAGACAGCCTTCTCTCCAGCGTTGTAAGCCGCCAAAACCGAGTATAAATTTCCATCGAAAAGGTTCAAAAGGTACCGCAGGTAGCGGACTCCGCCCTCAATGTTATTCTCGGGATGAAAAGAATCCCTTACCTGAAAAGCATAGGCGGTTTTCGGCATGAGCTGCATCAATCCTTTGGCCCCCACTCGAGAAATTGCCTTGGGATCAAAATTGGACTCCGCCTTGATGACCGCCTTGATCAGGGCGTAATCCACCTTGTATTTTTCCGCAGACTTCCAGATCGCCAGGTCATATTTTTCAAAAGTAGGTCCAAGACGAAATTGTACGGGTTCTTCTTCCCTCAGCGTTAGTTTAAACTTTCCGTGTGTGGGCGCATTGGTGAAATGGACTACGCCATTCGGATCCACGTACTTGTAGATGTCGGCCGAAGAAAAAGAGGGAGCGACGAAACATGCAGTTAACCCTCCGATGATGATCAATATGATTTTCTTGGGGATTATTCTCAGAAGCCTACTCCTTTTTACCTTTTTCACGCCCTTTACCCACTCCAGGAAAAAACTTTAACCTAAAAAAGGCAATTTACCACAGAGGGCACAGAGGAAAGCTAAGATAAATCAAGGAAATAAACTTTTTTTCGCTATTTTACTCTGTGCACTCGTTAAGTGAAAACAATGAAACATTTTATCTGATGAATTGATTATATGAGAACCCAGAGAAAAGATTGAGCTTATTTTGTTTTTTTAACTACGAAATTAATCTCCGTGTTCTCTGTGGTTTAAAAGAATCGCTCAATTTGGATTTAATGAATTATAAGATAACTTATCGTCCATTATTATGCAATAAATAAATATTTCAGGATTTGGGGAAGGCTCTGGATGCCATATATTTTTTACAACAATCTTCGCTACAAAAGAAAAGCTTCTTGCCTGGCAGGGAAATGGCATAAGATTGGCTCTTGGGGATATAACATTGACAAAAAGGGTCCTGGACCAGCTCTTCACCTGCCTCGTCGGTTTTGCCGACCCTTCCTTTCCCGGGGAAAAAGGCCCTCTTAATTGCCCAATAGACCGCCGCCAGAATGATCAGAAAAATAATTAAACGGGACACGGCCCTTGACCTCTTTCTAAAATGGGCAGCACTTTCTCCTCATCCGGTAGTTCCGAGAGAATTTGCGATATCGTCTTGGCCAGTAAGGGGTGTTCAAAATGAGGAGCGATATCCCGAAGGGGGATAAGCACAAATTTGCGCTCGGGCAGCTGCGGATGGGGAATCTGTAGCCCGTCTTCGTTTAAAACCTCAGCACCATAAAAAAGGATATCCAGGTCAATCACCCGGGGACCCCAGCGCTCCACCCGCTCTCGCCCCATTTTTCGCTCGATGTCCAACAGGAAATCCAGAAATTCACGAGGCTTGAGAGAAGTCTCGACGGCTATCACCCCGTTGATGAACCAGCCCTGATCTTTCTTGCCCACCGGCTCGGTCCGGTAGAGCGGGGAACATTGGAGCAACTGATTTCTCCCATCGGCGGCAATAGCCTGGATGGCCCGGCGACAATTGTCCAGAGCATCCCCCAGGTTTGATCCAATGCCCACATAAACTAACATTTTTTATCTTTTCACCGCAGAAAATGCAGAAAACACGGAGTGAAAGCGGTAAATAGTAAATTAATTTGGACACAGATTTCCACGGATAAACGCAGATAATTAATTTATGTATTTTTTGAATTTAATATCCTGAAAATCTGTGTTTACCCTGTTAGATAGTAAACATCTAACAGGGTGAATCTTTGTCCAATAAGGAAATTCCTGTACAATTAAAATATTTTTTGAATCCTGTCCATGGCTTCTTCCAGCCGCTTGTCCGGAACCGTCAGGGAGATGCGGACATATCCCTCTCCATGCCGGCCGTAAGCCGTACCGGCCGCGACGACTACCGCGGCTTTTTCAAAAAGGGCAGTCGTGAAATCAATGGAGGTGGTCCCTTCCGGCACCGGGATCCATAGGTAGAAAGTTCCT
>Ga0224495_10001641_pt1 | contig 15537 bp, 17 predicted proteins | sample SF_Jul11_sed_USG_FD_168128 | JGI IMG/M metagenome (GOLD analysis project Ga0224495, IMG submission 168128) | Sediment microbial communities from San Francisco Bay, California, United States - SF_Jul11_sed_USGS_4_1 | ecosystem: Environmental > Aquatic > Marine > Sediment | place: USA: California... | reverse complement strand
GGAATAATAGCTGTTGTCGTAATCGTGCTGTTCGTTCGAAAGAGAGCTGGATAGTCGTCCTTGGAATGTCATAATCGGAAACCGGAATACCTTCCTGACTAGTGGATACACCGGATTCTTGATGATAAGAAATTTAGAATTTGATGACCACACTGATGCGTTGAAACGAGCCTCATGTCCGATGATGCTTCTCCATGCAAATTGGTCGCGCCATCCCGACTATGGTCTTTCTGGAGCCATGGGCGATGATGATGCGGCAAGAGCAAGAGAGTTAGCCCCTGCTATGATATACAAACGGATTGACTCTAGTCATGCGATTCACAACGATAAGACTGATCTTTATGTGGAAACAATTAACGAATTCAACGCTAATTTGACCTGAAAGAAGAAAAAGGGTTTAGCAGGCAGTCATTCCTCATCTCTCTTGTCAGCTTTTTGTTGGCTGACATTCTCAATCGCCTGAAGTACTTCATCTACCTTTTTTTGAGAGAGAATTGCTCTAATTGCGTCAAGTTCGTTCTGGTTTCTTATGATGACTCCAATTTTATTCATTGGGAGTCCGTTCTTATCAATCGGATTGATTTCGACAGCCAGATAGGCTGGTTCATTTTTATACTGAGGTATTTTCCTTATGAACACTCCCGGTTCATCAGTCCTCATCCGTTCAAACTTCCTTCCATGCCTGAGCATATCTCTTAGTGATGCTTCCATTCAGTTCACCCAATCTCGCTAGGTATGCACGATAATCTGGTTCTCTTTTGGATTATTACACCATTCTGCCTAGTTCAGCACCTATCTGTTTGAATGTTTCTTCAGCACCCTCTTCAAGAGGTCCTTCTCTGCCTTTCACAACTGCTGACTTGGCTGGCTCGATAATCTCAAAACCAAGTTGTTTGAGTTTCTTCTCAATCTTGCCACCAGCAGTACCAGCTAATCTACTCTTCATCTTGGTATCAAACGCAAATGCTTTCTTACCACTCAGGCCTTCCTGATTCTCTAATCGCTCAAGAAACTCCTTCATAGGCTTTGAAATATTAAAAGCATGCACTGGAGTCCCAACACACAAAAGATTGGTTTCGCCTAAACTATTCAAGTTGAAGGCGTCAACCTTGACAGTTTTGGCGTCGCATCCGACGCTCTGTAGACCTGCAGCCAAGGCATTTGCTACTTTCTCAGTATTACCATATAAGCTATAATAAACAATTAGAGCCTTTGTCATGTGCTATCACCACACGAGAGCGTAGAAGATTGATGAGGCATATAATCCCTGCGCATAGGAAGTACGTTTTGATATTCTACTTATGGCAAAAATTCCGAAATGCGAATTGGAAATACATTTGCTTCTCTTGTCATAAGTATGGCGGATTATCTAATCCGAATATCTAGCGATTCATGATGATTTTCAAGAAGTTACGGAGGAGTCCAATCCCGCGGAATGATAGCTGCGATAGTACGTAGTAGCTCTTTCGTGCTCTTGTCGTCATTTCTGCAGCTCTCCCAGACCTTCTGTTCGAACACAAGATTGTCATTGTCCCTGATACTAAAGGTGAGTAGGGCTGTATCAGGAAGTGCTCTCTCAGTACAATTCTCCAAGTCCCATATCTTACTATTCATCAACTCTCCTACAAATTCAGATAACTTCTCACCGGAGAAATTCATCTGCTGTAATTTCGTCGCGTTCGCTTCATTTGGACTATCGACAGGAATACCTCTTGGAATTCTCCGATGCTCGACTCTTTCGGATGTTATCACTATTCTCAGTCGAGTATGAAAAGCTGTATGCCCCGATTGATACTCGAATTTGAATGCGGTCAATCTGTCTTTTTTCTTGACAAGATCCTTCAGATACTTCTTCAACTCTTTCTTTGTGTATGTCACCTGTTTGACCTCTGACAAATCAGACTCCTCGACCAAACTTCATCTCTCGTTTACTTGTTTGTAGCAATGTGAGAATGCATATTTAGTATAAAAAAGAAGAGGGGAGGTAGGTTCCCTCTCTCCTAATTTAGAACTTGAAATCACATCTGATTCTCTTGCCTGTAGGGTGAGCAATTAGGTCTGAAGACTCCTTGAGGTGAGGCCTGCCTGATTACATCTGTGGCGAATTGCTTAGATAGAAATGTCTGATTTCGTCAGTAGTGGGACCTTGTTCTGAGCGGAAAGGTTGCACAGCCTCTCCCACCCTCAAACATGGTGCAGGTAGATTTTGTTCATAATTGTCTAGTTTTTTCTTTCCTATAGTACGAAGCCTACCTCGTTCATCTAAGTCCATCAATGAACCAGTCCTGAGGTCGATGAACTCGTATTCACAATTCAAGTCCTCTGCTGCTTTTTGAACAATAAGGAGTGTTGTGTTTTCAAAGATTGACATGTGCAGACCTGTTCCTCCCGACAGTTCTATCTCTGTCTTGGCTGCAAGAGTGAACGCACCAACCATACTCCTTGTAATGGGATCCATTGGTTTGTTGTCCTTTCCTCTCATAATAGACGCAGCTCTCAGCCAGTCTGTGTTTGGTCTCTCTCCACTCCGAAGATAGACCTGTATTTTCGCTTTCTTAGCCCTCCTTCTAAAAATCACTTATTGTCCCTTGGCGCATGGAAGAGTGGTTCGTGGATAAAAGTCTTTCATGCTACAATAAGACCTGCCTTCTCTTGCCTGTATGGCAGATAGTCAGCTCCAAAGATTTCTCTTGCTTGGACTATTTTTCTCTACTGAACGGAATGCTAATATCCTAGCTTCAATTAACATTGGGCAGCATCCTTGGCCTATCCAGTGGATGCATACTATTAAACTGGAGTGGTCGTACGAATGCCTTCCTCGAGGGTTCTGGGATATGCAGCAAGAGCGGTGGGACAGCCGCTCGAGCAATTCGCCTTCAAGCCCCCTAAACTAGGGGAGCATGATATCAGGGTCTCTGTTACGCACTGCGGTCTGTGCCATACTGATATCCACGCCATTGACGACTACTACGGAATAACCGCCTATCCCTTTGTCCCAGGTCACGAGATAGTTGGGTACGTGTCAGATGTAGGCGGTGCAGTGTCCGACTTAAAGGAAGGGGATCGTGTAGGCATCGGTTGGCAAGGCCGTTCTTGTATGAAATGTGAGTGGTGCTTACAGGGTGAAGAACAGCTGTGCTTGGACATTGTTGACTCGGGAACGTGGGTCCCCTTTGGTGGCTTCTCGTCCTCTGTATTTGTTGATAGCCGCTTTGCCTATCCGCTTCCTGATGCCATGCGCTCTGAGGTGGCCGCGGTGCTCATGTGCGCTGGAATCGCGGTCTATTCCCCGCTCCGATCGTACGCAAATCGATCCGCACAGAAGATCGGTATCATTGGTGTGGGAGGGTTAGGCCACCTCGCACTGCAGTTCGCCCACGCGCTTGACTACGATGTCACTGCAATTTCTTCCTCTGAAGAGAAGAAACAGCAGGCGCTTGCTTTTGGCGCAGACCACTTCATCGCTTCGGACGACAAGGTTAGCCTAAGGCAAGCTCAGTTTGATTTCGACTTACTGTTATGCACTGCCAGCGGCAAGATTAACTGGGAGCCGTTATTGAACATCTTGAAGAAAAATGGGGAGCTAGTCGTTGTTGGTTTCCCAGATGTATCATTCAATTCGACTGACCTCGTTGCACACCAGCTGTCGATTACTGGTTCTTTCCTCGGCAATCGGACCACAATGCGGGAGATGCTCTCTTTCGCGCAGGAGCATGGCATCATGCCTAAAATGGAGTTGATGCCCATGTCGGAGGTCAACAAAGCGATTCGGAAGGTTAAAGAAAACAAAGCACGCTACCGAATCGTCCTTTTCAACGACATTGCTGATACTGACAGATAATACGGTCTGAAGGTTTCCTGAGCTATATAATGAAGAGTTGGTTTCCATAGAGGAGCAATTGTTAGTCTTTCACCCGATTGAAATATCAGGGGCGTTGGGCTCCTACTAATTGAGATGCATTTAATGTCAAGAAGTTCACCTTTTCCTATACTTGAAACTCAACGACTAATCTTACGCCAACTTACTGTTGATGATTCAGAGAACTGGTTCAAGAATCTCTCGGATGATGAGGTAGCGGTCCTTATTGGAATGGAACCTCTCGAAAATGTGGAAGAATCAAAAAGCATCATCAAGAGCTTCAGTGACCGCTATGAAAAGAGGAATGGAATTGCTTGGGCAATAGTATTGAAAGAAGATTACACATTCATCGGTACGTGCAGTTATGAGAAAATCGACAAAGAGAACCGCAGTGGTGAGATAGGGTATGATCTTCTGAAGGAGTATTGGGGACGTGGATTCATGACTGAAGCTCTGAGAATAATAATAGAATATGGCTTTGAAAATCTGAATCTAAATCGAATCGAAGCTCACACAGCAGCCATTAACATGGCTTCAAGGGACCTCCTCAGGAGACTGGGTTTCTCCGAAGAGGGCATCTCTCGAGACAGTTCCTTCTTTAGAGGAGAATTCAGAGATGACTGCTACTACTCTTTACTTAGAAGAGAATGGACAAATCCTAACAAAATATAGCATGACGATCCGCAAGAAAAGATGATGAGAGAGGAATCTTCTCTCTTGATTCGAAACTTGAAACTACATCAGCTTCTCTTGCCTGTACGGCAGATAGTCAGGATCAAGTTGCATCGATTAAATAATATACTAACAATCCTATGCCATATCACCAGAAAACTTGGTATCAATAGGAGAAGATGAAAAAAATGTCGACTAAAATGTCAACGCAAAAAATCGTACTATTAGTCCTCTATGCGGTTGCACTTGCAATGGGTGTGGCAGCCATTGTATTGCCCCTACTTGGACAATCCGTAGATCAAACAATGATTGGAATCGCACTGTTTTGTTTAGGTATTGCAGGGCTCAATATAGTGACTGAAAAGTCATAGAAACACCTTTCTTCCTCTTTAGAAAGTAGATTCTGACTACAAAATGAAGAAATTCTGTCTAATCAGTCATTCTTTGAAAAGGAAAAGGAACGAGAGAGGAATCTCCTCTCTCTTTTTGAAAATGAAGCTACATCTGCTTCTCTTGCCTATACGGTAAACAGTCAGGTCCAAATATCTCTCTTTGCCTTAATTGATATATCACATAAATTCGCGATTACTGATATAGAAGTCATAAGTGATGGCATCGATGCTATCTATCTGAGATGGGAACCAGATCTGCAGTAGGTGTGTGCAATGGATTCAATTATCTTACCAGAACCTATGAAGAGAGGTGGAAAGACCCTACTGGAAGCCCTATCACTCAGGCGAACTAATCGAAATATCGGTTCTAGAGAGATTCCACTACAGGTTCTCTCAAACCTTCTCTGGGCCGCCTTTGGCGTGAATCGTGAGAAGGCATCCTTTCATAAACCAGGACGCACAGCTCCCTCTGCAAGTAATTCACAAGAGATTGATCTTTATGTTGCATTGAAGAGTGGGTTGTACTTGTATGAGGCAATTCCCCATCAGCTGACGCCCATTGCTACAGGGGACTTCAGTAGCATCTCAGGTCAGGGCGGTGCATCTAGACTTACAAGGCATACACCGGTGAACATCTTCTATGTTGTAGACCTCGCAAGGTATGACCTTGGACCTGACCAACCTGATCCTCATATTGGTGAACCCGAAGTTCAGAAGTCGTATTACTTCACAGACACTGGGTTCATCGCGCAGAACATCAATCTCTTTGCCGCCTCAGAGGGATTGGCTACCTGGTTCCACAATTGTGATAGAGAAACCATTATGGTCGAATTCAAGCTGCTTCCTACTCAACGGATTTTATTCGCGCAGACAATAGGCTACCCTTTGTGAGTGTCCACGACTGTTCTATGTAGTATTAGATTGTCGAAAACATCACCCCCAAAAAATCCCTTAAGATAAGTCTTAAGATAACATAAGCTCCCAATAGTATTAGTGATATAATTTTGACTGGAATGTTTGGTACAAATGGTGTCCGAGGCATAATCAACAAGGAACTGACCGTTGAATTAGTCCTCAACCTGAGTCGCGCAATAGGTACTGTGTTAGGACCTGGCAAAACTGCCATCGCGCGGGACTCACGAATGGGCGGTGAAATGTTTACTTATGCATCGATGTCTGGGCTGGCCTCAACAGGCTGCTCGGTTGTCAATCTTGGTTCTGTACCAACTCCTACTCTACAGTATATGACGCCCAGATTAGGCTGTAACGCTGGAGTCATGGTTACAGCCTCGCATAACCCCCCTCAATTCAATGGGATTAAGGTTATTGGCTCTAATGGAATTGAAATAACGCGAGAAACCGAAGTTCAGCTTGAGAATGTCTACCACTCCCACGAGTTCAAAACTGTAAATTGGAACGAAATTGGAGAAATCACACATTATACCACTGCAGTTGATGAATATACTAAAGGAATCAAATCGCTTGTTAATGGCGATAAGATTAGGGAGAAGAAACTGAAAGTGGTTATTGATGGTGCCAATAGTGTAGGTAGCGTTGTGACTCCGCGGCTCTTACGAGAACTTGGATGCAAGGTTGTTTCACTCAACGCTCAGTTAGATGGTTCTTTTCCTGGTAGAAATCCTGAGCCAATTCCTGAGAATTTAACAGACCTCTCGAGAGCGGTGGTTGCTATGGGAGCTGATTTAGGGATTGCACACGATGGCGATGCAGACAGAGCAACCTTTGTTGATGAAACAGGGAGGGTTCTTTGGGGAGACCAATCCTTTGCATTGATTGCCTCGAGAGTTTTAGCTAAGAAACGTGGTTCAACTCTAGTCACACCTATTTCAAGTGGTCGTCTTATAGAAGATGTCGCCCAAAAGGCAGGCGCTAAGATAGACTGGACTGAAGTTGGAAGTGTTGTTGTCTCGCACAGAATTGACGAGATTGGTGCGGAATTAGGTGGTGAAGAAAATGGAGGGGTCTTCTATCCGGATCATCAGCCTGTTCGTGATGGTGCAATGACTGCTTCCCAAATTGTAGAAATGATTGCGTTAGAAGGCAAGACGCTCTCCCAGCTTGTAAGTGAGCTTCCTACATATTTCAATACAAAAGTGAAGGTGCCAGTTCCTCAAGATAAGAAAGAATCCATCTTAACAGCGCTTCTTGACATAAGCAAGAACATGAATCGTATCACAATTGACGGTATCAAAATAATTCGTGATGATGGCTGGATTCTCATCAGACCCTCGGGTACTGAGCCTCTCTATCGTTGTTTTGCTGAGGGGAAAACACAAGAAACTGCTGATCGCCTTAGTGAGGAGGGTGTTAAGCTCATTGAGCGTGCAAAGAAACTCGTTTGAGCTGGCATCCACAACCGAACTCAGACTGATGTGATAACATTATCCTTGTGAAAAGAACTGCTCGTTCCTATCGCTGGTTCACACACTTATCTAGGTTTACACATCGTCTAATTCAAATAGATAATCCTTGTTTCTGCTAATGATGTGATTGATTTATGTTAAGAGTGGCATACTTGAGTAGTTATTCCCCCAGACAGTGTGGAATAGCCACCTTCACGGCAGACTTGAGCAAGAGTATAGACAACCTCAAAGTGATAGAACCCTCGGCTATCATGGCTATCAATGACCCTGGTTCATCTTATAACTACGGAAAAGAAGTAGTATGGCAAATTGATGAGGACGAAATAGCAAGTTATGAAAAGGCTGCCGACTACATTAATAGCTCAGATCTTAATTTAGTAAATGTACAACACGAGTTTGGACTTTTCGGGGGGACGTGGGGTGAATATCTATTAACATTCTTGGAAAAACTGAACAAACCTATTGTTACTACAATGCATACAACTCTTTTTCCTGATGCTAAGATATTCCAAACATCAGAGAGCGCAGACGCCCACAATAGAGTAGTGAATGGAATAGCGCGAGCTAGTTCTGCCATTGTGGTTATGACGAATATGGCAGCTCACATCCTACATGAGTACTATGGTATTAACAAGGATGAAATCAATGTCATCCCGCACGGAACCCCTAGCTTCCCATTTGTACCAAGTACACCAGCAAAGAAGGAGCTGGGCTTGGAAGGGCGGACTGTTCTGTCAACCTTCGGTCTCCTAAGTCAAGACAAGGGAATTCAACATGCAATCAAAGCATTACCGGAGATTGTAAAGGAGCATCCTGATTTACTCTACTTGATAATCGGAGTCACTCATCCACAGGTCAGGATGGGCGAGGGCGAGAAATACAGGAAGCGCCTTATGCGATTGGTAAATAGGCTAAGTCTAAAAGAAAATGTACGATTCCATAATCGTTTCCTTAGCAAGGATGAATTGATAAAGTACCTACAAGCCACAGATGTGTACATTTGTCCCTACATCAAAAAGGAACAGCTCTCAAGCGGAACAGTCACTTATGCATTGGGGGCTGGAAAGCCTATCATATCCACTCCTTTCTATTATGCCGAAGAGCTTTTAGCTGAAGACAGAGGTATCCTTTGTAAGTTTAGCAGTCCTAAATCCATTTCCGATGGCATCAGGCAACTCTTGGACAATCCTCAAAAGAAAGCTCACATTGAGAAACTTGCATACGAACATGGCCAAAGTATGACATGGCCTCGCGTGGCCTCGAAATATGCTGACCTGTTCAAAGAATTAACGCAGTAGGCAGGATAGTGATCCCCATCGAGCTACCTTCAGTTAATTGCCTTTGGCTGTATAATATGACCGACGACACGGGTATTCTTCAGCACGCAAAGTCATCGATAGTTGATCGGAGAGAAGGATACGCTACAGATGATAATGCCCGGGCACTTCTAGCTACTCTCAGATACCATGAACTAATGGACGGAGAAAAAAACGTAGGGCTTTCTAGAACATACCTCAGTTTTCTCCTGTATGTTCAGAGAAAAGATGGACGACTTCATAACTACATTGGATACGACCGTAGCTTTCTTGATGATATAGGCTCAGACGACTCACTTGGACGTGTACTCTGGGCCTGCGGCTATGCTCAAGAAACTTCAATTCCTGAGGATACTAGAATGGCCGCACAGGAAATCTTTGACAAGAGTCTTACTTGGGCATTGAATATAAGTTCACCTCGGGCTCAAGCGTTCACCATCCTAGGTCTCTACCATTATGCAAATGCCTTCCCCGAAGACAAGAATCCTCTACTGAATATAATTCACCTTGCCGAACAGCTCTGTGAACTTTATAGACAGACATCTTCTCCTACATGGCAATGGTTTGAATCGCATATTACTTACGCAAACCCGCGTCTTCCTCATGCTCTTTTCAGAGCGTATCAAATAACTGGAAGAAAGGACTATCTTCGCATTGCGGAGAAGACACTCAAGTTTCTTGCAGCAAACGACATCGTCAAGGGTAGTTATCAGCCAGTAGGTAATCGTGGTTGGTACAAAAAAGGCGGCAAGAAAGCACTCTATGACCAGCAGCCACTGGAAGCATCATGTATGGTAGAAGCTGCATCCATTGCCTTCCAGGTGACAGGAAAGAGAGAATACTACGAGATGGCATGGACTGCATTTGGTTGGTTTTTTGGGAAGAACTCTAAAGGCGTAATGGTCTATAATCCTGTTACTGGCGGCGCTTATGATGGGATATCTGCTCGTGGTCTAAATCGAAATCAGGGAGCTGAGGCTGGTCTTTCTTATCTCATGGCACGTCTTGAGATGGAGGTACTTACCAAGCATGAGTCTCAAAGTCCACTCAGATGAGTTTTCTATGCCCTCGGTAGAAGTTCACCTAGTTCAAACTCTGCGCCACACACTACAGAGTCTGCGCCTCCATAATAAATCAGAAGCTTGTCATCCAAAAAAGTACTGCCACAACTGAATACGACATTTGGTACTAGACCAAATTTCTCGTAAGGCTCTTGGGGCTCTAATATCGGCTTTTCAGATCTATAGAGAATGTTCTCAGGATTTTTCTTGTCAATCAGAAGACTACCAAGACGATAGACATATTCATTATCCACCCCATGATAGATGAAAAGCCACCCCTCATTAATCTCGATTGGGGGTCCTGCTGATCCAACTTTGAGGCTATCCCAATAACCCGATCTGGGATGCATTACTGCCTTTATTTGACACCAACGCTTAAGATCATCAGAATACGCAACACAGAGATCTGGTTCTATGCGGTGATACATCACATATGAACCATTTATCTTCCGAGGGCATATTACAGCATTCTTGTTTAGGATGCCCTCAAAAGGCAATAGTCTCTCTCCCCAGTGCCATTTGTGTGAAAGAAAGTTTTCCAACGAGATCTCGGTGATTGATACTTGGTAGGCTGTTCTTGGATTATTTCCATAAGCTGTGTAGGTCATCAAGCAATTTCCATTCATTTGTGTTATTCGTGGATCTTCGCAACCAAGGTTCTCGCAAGAATTCTCTGGAATAAATGCTGGTTCAGGTTGCCGAGAATCGATTGAATAGCCATCCGATGAACTAGCGTACCCAATGCGTGATACTCCATCATCGCCTTGAGCACGGTAGAGAATGTGGACTCTGTTTCCAGCGTTGAGGACTGCTGCATTGAACACATTTCGATTCTCCCAATAATGGCCTGGTATTGGGTGAAGAATAGGATTATTGTCGAAGCGCTTCATGGCTATATCTCCTGGTTTTATTAATGACTCCTAACGCTTGATTTTATGCATCTCATGTACTTCATCTAGGATTTTTCTGAGACTAAGAAGACCAATGAGTCGTCCTTGCTTATCGACGACAGGCAGATGTCTAATATTATGTTCTCTCATGATTTCTTTTGCCATCGAGAATGTAACATGCTCATCTACTGTCCTTAGATTGGTCGTCATGACCTCAGTGAGAGGCCTGTTCAATGGAATATCATTAGCTATGACGCGGATTGCATCACGTTCGGTAAAAATACCCTTGCACTTCTTATCTTTGTCAATAATAATGATTGAACCAATGTGCCTATTGTAAAGGAGACCGATTGCTTCTCTGATGGATATGTCCCCCGAGGAAGTTACTACATCTTCATCTATCCAATGTTGAATCTTCATTCAGTCAACCTCTAATCGGTGCCCTATCATTGGGAGTTAATAAGATGATGGTCATAGCTTTTTTTCATTGCTAGGAAAGTCCGGTTCCGCTGGTCAGACCTCATTACAGAAACGACAGAGCTACATCTTTTATACTTCGCACCACTGCTGGTATGTATGAAAAAGAGCACACATGTCACAGCTGCTTTGATAGTTGCACATCCTGATGATGAAACAATCTGGGCTGGCGGGACTGTGCTCAAGCACTCGGACTGGCATTGGACGATTGCATCGCTATGCCGTGGAAGTGACAGAGATCGAGCGCCAAAATTCATCCGAGCTGTCCAGCAACTTGGTGGAGTCAGTGAGATTGGTGACATTGATGATGGACCGGAGCAATTGCCTCTATCAGAAGATGATGTGCAACAAACGGTGCTGTCCTTATTGCCCCAACTGTATTTTGATATTATCCTAACCCATAGTCCAAATGGAGAATACACAAGGCATCGACGCCATGAAGAAACTGGAACAGCAGTCGCATCGCTTTGGGAAAATGGCGTGATTAAAACAAGAGAGGTCTGGATGTTCGCCTATGAGGATGGTGGAAAGGGCGGTATGGATGATCCCCCCAAAGCAATTAAGAGTGCACATCTGATATCATACTTGCCTGAGGATATATGGCGAAGGAAATACTTCATCATTACTGACACATATGGCTTTACTCCTGGAAGCTACGAAGCTAATATTGTTGCGAGAGAAGAAGCGTTCTGGTGTTTCAAATCGCCTGCTAAATTCCGAGAATGGCTGGAGTCTGAGAGGAAAAAGCGATGAGAGTACTGGTTCTATATGATTATCCACCTCCCCCTGGAGGACTGGCGACCCAAGGTGACCTACTCTACAGAGGACTAAAGGAATTAGGAATTGACGCTCAAGCGGTCCATTATACTTCTGCACAGGAAAAAGAATGGTACTACCACTGGTTCAAACCAGATGTAGTTGTAGGAGTAGGCTACTGGGGAAATACACCTGATCTGGTTCTCCATCCTCAGCGGCATGGGATACTAACTGTGCCATGGCTGGTAGCTGATGGCTATATAGCGAATTATCAAGAGATTCTTAACAAGCTTCCTCTCATTCTAGTCACATCAAATTGGGTGAAGAGCGTCTACAAACGCGACGGTCTACAGGAAGATAATATCGAGGTCTTGCCGGTTGGTGTGGACACTGACTCCTTCGTGCCACGTGACAAGAGTGAACAGAAAGTGGCCTGTGTCCGTCAAGCATTGGGAGTAAAGCCTGAAGATATTATGCTCCTCACCGTAGGCGGAGATGCTGCATCCAAAGGCGCACAAGAAGTGATGCAGGCTCTAGCGATTATTGATAGCAAAGCTCCGAAATGGAAATACGTGTGCAAGGTCTGGCCACAACCCAGAACCTTGCAGCAGAACCTCATGGACCTTCAACTAGCGACCTCCCTCGGTATAAATGACAAAATGGTCTACACTACTAACATAGTCTCGCGGAATTTCATGCCGTACCTTTTGAATGCGTGTGACATTTACACGGCTCCCTCACGACTAGAGGGATTTGGGATGCCGCAAGTTGAGGCCGGAGCCTGCGGCAAACCGGTAATATCCATCAAAGCTATGGCTCTGCTTGACACACTGGTCCATGGTGAAACAGCTTTCTTGGCTGATGTGGCCACTGAGATAGTCATGAAAGAAGCAACTGTTGGAGAAGAGTCTGGCTGGGAAACCGGGCACAGAATAGTCTTTCAGAATCCAAGTACAGTCGATTATAGAGCTAGCGTTCATGATCTAGCTGGTCACCTGTTGACTCTTATGCAAGATGAGAAATTACGACGCCGAATGGGTGAAGCGGGAAGGAAAAGAGTGGTAGAGAACTACGACTACCGAGTTGTGGCAAAGAAGTTTGTTCAACTCATCTCCGAGAAACTAGGAGTCAAATGAGTTGAACGCACAGCAATGGGCTAGTATCAGAGAGGCTAAGAACGCCGCTATAGAGGTCTTGCTGCACAATGCTCGAGGTCCGTATCATTCATTGCCTAGAGCCGCTGGATGGGGGTACCCGGAGCCTTACACTCGTGATTTATTAATCTCTGGGCTAGGAATACTGGCCTGCGAGAATCAGAAGTTAACAGAAGTTCTGCGACGTGTACTCCAAACGCTGGCAAGAAATCAAAGTCGTCTGGGGCAAATTCCAGTACTTGTTCATAATCCAAACGAACTCAACTCAAGCGATTCGACTCCGCTCTTTCTCTTGGCCGTCGGTCTCTACAGAAAAGCAACCGGGGAAGCCAACTTTCTTGATGATTCAGTGAAGAAAGCGCTTACATGGATGGAATACCAGAGTCCAGCAAATGAAGTGATGGTGGCCCAATTGCCAACCAGTGATTGGCGAGATGAGTATTGGATATTGGGGTACGGTCTTTTTGTGAATACAATCGTCTACAGCTATCTTCTCCTTCACAATCAGACCAAGAAAGCTTCCAGGATTCGGCATGAGTTGAACAAGTACAGAATTAGTGGCGAAGTTCAACCCAGACACAACCAAAAAGGACAGGCACCCCGTCAAAGACCATATTATGCTGCCTGGGTGTATAAAGTCCTCAGTGACGAGCATTTTGACCTCTTGGGCAACAGCCTAGCTATCCTCTCAGGTCTCGCTTCGCCGTCGAGAGCAAAAAGAATAGTTTCATGGATCGAGCGTGAATGTCAGACAATGTGTGAACAAGGTCAGCTGGCACTTGACCTCCCTCCCAATTTCTTCCCCTACGTTCATCCAGAGGATCGAGAGTGGCATCCCAGATACGCTAGATTCAATCATCCAGGTGAATATCACAACGGAGGAATCTGGCCTTTCATTTGTGGTTTTTACATAGCTGCGATTGTGGCAGCAGGCAGGACTTCATTGGCTGAAAAGAAACTGCTCGCACTAACCGAACTGGTTCGCCCTTCACGTGAAGCTAATGTCGATTTTGGTTTCAATGAATGGTTTCGGGCTCAAGATGGCACACCGAGAGGACAAGACTGGCAGACATGGTCCGCTGGGATGTATTTGTACGCTGCGGTTTCAGTAGAGCAAAGACAGACTCCATTTTTTGACAATATTCGAAGTCTCTCATATGAAGCATTTTCTAAATGAACTGGCAAGCATCTCAATAGATTCCCAGAACTATGTCAATTTGGATAGTGTGTGAATGACATTTTGAGCAATTTGTAGTTGGGTGATTCCAATCCCCTTGGTTGTATCCAATTGTTCATGAGTAGGACGTATCAAGGTACGTGCGGCGGACTGCAATGAGTTTGGAAAAGATAATACAACAGACACTCGATGAAGCTAATACTATGATGAGGAAAGACATATCCAATCTGCATCACGTTATCTGAAATTCAGTCCCGGAGGAGAACCATCGAAAGTGTCCTGAATGTGTATAAAATCTATACGAATACAGGGGAAAAGAGAAAGGGTTCTCTTGGTGGCACGTAAGACACTCGAGGGAATTAGCGGCGATATTTATGCAATCTGAAAGATTCTCAGTCCATCCGCACGCGAAGCAAGATATACGATACTATCAGCAATGGCGATGTTACTAGCATGGCCTCCATTGGAGTACCTGCCATCAATTGTGGGACTTGAGGGATCACTGATGTCTACTATTATCACTCCCTGTTGGTAGTCTGCTAGATAGGCCATATTCCCTACAATCCAAATTGCGAATACAGTTCCACAATTAACAAAGGTGCCTATCTGGGTAATATTTGATGGATTACTCACATCGATTATTCTGAGTTCTCCACCACCATCTCCATGATTTCCGCAATAGAGATAGTCTCCAACCACTACTGGATTCCAGAGTATCACTCCACTTGGCATATGAGTGCCTACTTGATTTGGATGGAGTGGATCACTGATATTGAGAATTCTCAGGCCCGAGCTATAGCTTTGGTGGTCAATGATGTATGCAAGTTGGCCAACTACACGACCAAAGATACAGGAGCCTGTAGTCTGATACCTTGCTAGATACGTCGGATTTGTCGGGTCACTGACATTCAGGATGACGAAACCATCATTCCAGTCTGCGAGATAGGCAAGGTCACCAATCACCTGTACATCGTAGGCTGCCTCACTTCCAGGATAACTGCCTATCTCAATTGGGTTGGTTGAATCACTGACATCTACAATCTCTAGTCCATCAAATTGATCCGCCACAAACACGTATTCTTCCACAACATCAAGAGCCATCGGTCCGCCACCACCATCATAGGAGGATAGACGTACAGGATTCGCTGGATCACTGACGTTGATGAGGACAAGACCATCATTTGAGTCAAGGACATATGCAATATCTTCCACAACCTCCACATCCCAAGTCTCGCCGCCTGTTCCAATCTGACCAAGCATAGTTAACTCTACAGATGATGGGTATGAGGGGAAAAGCAAGGGAATCGTTATGCCGAGTGTCAGCAATAGCAGGATAGATACTACTACGCCGACCTTATACCTACTCTCCATGGGATATTCCTTTTTCCAGGAAACTTCC
>Ga0224495_10001640_pt1 | contig 15548 bp, 11 predicted proteins | sample SF_Jul11_sed_USG_FD_168128 | JGI IMG/M metagenome (GOLD analysis project Ga0224495, IMG submission 168128) | Sediment microbial communities from San Francisco Bay, California, United States - SF_Jul11_sed_USGS_4_1 | ecosystem: Environmental > Aquatic > Marine > Sediment | place: USA: California... | reverse complement strand
CCAAGCTCGCCAGCGAGCGCCAGGCGTCATTGGAGCAGCTCGGCAAGGCCAAGGAAGATCTGACCCGGCAGGTGGCCGAAGGCCGCCAGCAGATCGAGCAACTCACGAAGGCCCGCGACGAGCAGACCAAGCTCGCCAGCGAGCGCCAGGCGTCATTGGAGCAGCTCGGCAAGGCCAAGGAAGATCTGACCCGGCAGGTGGCCGAAGGCCGCCAGCAGATCGAGCAACTCACGAAGGCCCGCGACGAGCAGACAAGGACAGCGGCTGACCGCCAGATCCAACTCGATCAGGTGACCAAGGCTCGGGACGAGCAGATCAAGCTGGCGCATGCGAAACAGGTCGAATTGGACCGACAAATTGGGCTATCGCGCGAAAGCCAAACTCGCGCGACCCAGCTTGAGTCGTATCTCACCGAGATGCGGACGAGGCAGGCGCAACTGTATGAGGAGCTGGCCAAGGCCGAGGGGCAAATCGAAGTAATCAAGGAATTCATGCTGCGCGAGCAGGGTTCATGAAGGCTGTGAAGAGGATTTCGCCGGGAAAAAGGAAACCCGATCGGCGCGCGGACAAGCGAGTCCGCCCGGCCGCAAGTGGTCGCACGGGAAGTAGGCGCGGGGATAGGTCGATCGGAGGCGCTGCCATGGTGGCGGCGCGCGTCGCTACCACGGGAGGCGCGGTCCAATTAGAGGGCCATCTCGTGCCGTACGATGAACATCTGCTCGAGCGCGCGCATACCCAATGGCAGTTCGGCGACTGGACTTCGCTCATTGCGCTCGACCGCGCTACCCTGCAACATCATCCACAAAGGGGGAAACTCGCCATGCTGGCCGCGGCGGGTCATCTCCAGCAAGGGAACATGGATGCCGCGCGAGAACTCACTCGCCTGGCTCAGGAATGGGGTTGCAGCAAGAAACTCGCTGGCCAATTACTCGTTGGTGGGGTGTACAACACGCTTGGCAGAGCTGCCGCGGTCGGCGGCCAAGAAGCCCGCGCCCTGAAGTATTTTGAACGAGCCGTCGCCGTGGGCGCGCCCGGCAGCGAAGTTGGCTTGATCACCCGGGCACGGGTGGGAGAACAGCTGTCACAGCTTGGGCTGCTCGGGAGTTCGTCTCCCTATTCGGGACGCGGGATGATCCAGCCGCTGGGTGGCAATGCGAGTCCCGGGGTCGGCCCTCTCTTGATTGCCCAAGATGTCGTGGGGATGATCAAGACGGCCAAAGCCGAGATTTCTGCTGAACTCAAGGCAGTACAAGCCAATCCGTACGTTCACAACCGCACGATGACCGCCGCGCTGAATAGTTCCCTGCGCGAATTTCTTTCGGCCGCGCTTGGGAAGGGCGCTTTGAAACCGACCTATATCGACTATCTCGCGCTCAAGGCCATGGAAATCGAAAAGACATGCATGGGTCGACTCGCGACGACAGTGCAGGATGCGGTGATAAGACAGGTGGTGGCCGAATCGATCGAAGGGCCTCATTTGGGTGTTCTTGAAATCGGCGCGTTATACGGGATTAATCTGGCCATCCTTTACAACCAGTGCGTGACACGGTTTGAGTCAACCAAGGTCATCTGTCTGGACCCGTTTGACGGATACTACGGAAAACCCGTAGATGCGGTACTCAATACCCCAATAAACCCGCAGGCTTTTCACCGCAACATGCGGCTAGGCAATGTCCCACCCGATGCCTACCGGCTGATTCGTCATTACAGTACGGACGCCGCGGCGATCGAGGCGGTGCGCCAGGAACGGGTAACGCTTTTAATCATTGACGGGGATCATAGCTACGATGGCGTCAAATTTGATTACGAGAACTATTTTCCATTCCTGGAATCTGGTGGCTACGTGATTTTCGACGACTACGACGCGAAGGAATGGCCGGACGTCAAGCGCTTCGTAGACCATGTCGTGAAGAACGATTCGAGCTGCGAATTCATAGGCTCATTCTCACGCACCGCGATCGGTCGGAAACGACACCGTGGATAGCATGCGCGTGAGAAATTCAGTCAAAGTGATTGACGAAAGAATTTCGGGTTAGGCGCATGATCGGTGTTTCACGAATTCCGGTTTGTTTGCTCGGCCAGTCCGGTTGCAGATTTTCCTTCAGCGGCACCACGGTCTATCTCGATCCCTACCTATCCAATTCGGTTCAGGAACTGGATGCCCCGGATCTTGAGCGTCGCGTTCCCCTCCCGTTTACTCCCGGCAGCGTGGTGGATGCGGACTGGGTGCTCGTCACGCACGAGCACATCGACCACTGCGACCCGCAGACCCTGCCGCAAGTGGCGTCGGCGTCGCCCCAGGCACGTTTCATCGGTCCCGCGCCGGTGCTGCGTCGCCTTCAGGAGTGGGGCATAGCCGAGACACGCCTAAGGCTCGCAATCGAGGATTGGATGGAACTTCGAGAGGGCCTGCGCGTCCGCGCCATTGCCGCGGCCCACCCGGAAATTGAACGCGACGCGCAGGGCCGGCTCAATTGCGTCGGTTACCTGATTGAATACGCGGGCAAGCGTATCTATCTTGCCGGCGACACCGCGGTCCGGCAGGAGATCATCGACACTCTGGTGGCGCTTGGTCCCGTTCACACGGCATTCCTGCCGGTGAACGAGCAGAATTTCTTCCGCGCTCGGCGCGGCATCATTGGCAACATGTCGGTACGCGAAGCGTTCCACTTCGCCGCGGAAATCGGCGTGCAACAGGTGGTGGCGGTGCACTGGGACATGTTTGCCGCCAATGCCGTGGACCCGGAAGAGATTCGTCTGGTCCACCGGCAGATGAAACCGGGATTTAGACTCCATTTGACCCCGACGTTCATCGATTTGTCGCCGGTACTGGTGAGCATTGTCATCCGGACGCTCAACGAAGCAGAACATCTGGAAGATCTGTTGCGAAGTATCGGCGCACAGAAGTTGCTGAACATTGCCCACGAGGTCGTTCTGGTGGACTCCGGGTCGACCGATGATACGCTGGCGATCGCGCAACGGTATGGCTGTGTAATCCGCCACATCAACAGGGAGGAGTTCTCTTTCGGACGTTCGCTGAACGTCGGCTGCGAGGCGGCGCTCGGGGAGGTTCTCGTGATCATCAGCGGGCACTGCGTACCCACCGGGACGGAGTGGCTGGAAAAACTCTGCGAGCCGATTTTGGATGGGAAGGCCAGCTATGTGTACGGGAGACAAGTGGGCGGCGCGAACAGTCACTTCAGCGAGTGTCGTATATTCGCGAAATATTTTCCGGAGCAATCCAGAGTGCCCCAGGAGGGGTTCTTCTGCAACAACGCCAACGCGGCGATAAGTCGCGATGCGTGGGCAAGGCATCGTTTCGACGAGAATCTGACCGGGCTGGAGGACATGGAACTCGCCAAGAGGCTCGTCGCGGGAGGCGAGAAAATTGCCTACGTGGCCGAAGCGAGCGTCTACCACTACCATAGCGAGACCTGGGAGCGGATCAAGCGCCGCTTTGAACGCGAGGCCCTGGCCTTGCAGGCCATCATGCCCCAGATTCACATCGGCGGCTTGGACTTGGTGCGCTATATCCTGTCCAGCATCTGGTACGACTGGAGGAGCGCGCGGGCGCACGGCGTGCTTGCAAGGTGCGCGGTCGAGATTGTTCGATACCGTTTCAACCAGTATTGGGGTTCATATATCGGCAACAATGATCACCGCAGGCTTTCCCATGAGCAAAAGGAGCAGTATTTCTTCCCGAACTGACATTTCGTTCCCACAGGGCACCGATATATGAAACAACGCATCGTCGCGCTACTGCCCATGAAGGCCCACAGCGAGCGCGTCAAGGGCAAGAACTTCCGCGATTTTTGCGGCAAACCGCTTTTCCGCTGGATGCTCGACAGCCTGCTGGAGGTCCGCGAGATCGAGCGGGTCGTCATCAACACCGATGCGCGCAATATCCTCGCGCAGAACGGTCTCACGGATGCGGCCCGGGTGACGATTCGCGATCGCAAGCCGGAGCTATGCGGCGATCTGGTGAGCATGAACCTGGTGCTGGCGGACGATGTGGAGAATATCGACGCCGACATCTATCTCATGACGCACACCACCAATCCGCTCATGAGCGCCGAAACCGTGCGTGGCGCGCTGCGGGCCTTCGTAGACGCCCAGGCGGCCGGAAAGGCGGACTCGCTCTTTACCGTGGACAAGGTGCAGACGCGCTTCTACCGCGCCGACGGCAGCGCAGTGAACCACGATCCGGACAACCTGATTCGCACCCAGGACCTGGAGCCCTGGTTCGAGGAAAATTCGAACCTCTACATTTTCACGCGCGAGAGTTTCTCCCGGACCCGCGCGCGCATCGGCAGGAAGCCCATGATGTACGAAGGGCCGCCGTTCGAATCCATCGACATCGACACCCCGCACGACTGGGACTTCGCGGTGGTCGCCGCGCGCTACATGCTGGAACAGAAAGGGGGCGCGCGGTGAAGGTACTGGTGACCTGCCCGCCCATGCTCGGCATGATCGAGAGCTTTCGCCCGCTGTTTGCGCGCCACGGAATTGAGGTCACCGCGCCACGCGTGGTGCAAACGCTCTCGGTCGAGGAACTCAAGACGCTCGTGCCGCGACACGAGGGCTGGATCATCGGCGATGATCCGGCGACGCGCGAGGTCTTTGCCGCCGGCAGGGCGGGCCAGCTCAGGGCGGCGGTCAAGTGGGGGATCGGTGTGGACAACGTCGATTTCGACGCGTGCAAGGACCTGGGGATCCCGATCGTCAATACGCCGAACATGTTCGGCGCGGAGGTCGCCGACGTGGCGATGGGCTATGTCATTGCGCTTGCACGGGAGACTTTCGACGCCGACCGGGGTGTGCGCGCGGGCCACTGGCCCAAGCCGCGTGGGATATCGCTTTCCGGCCGTACCGTGGCCCTCGTCGGGTTCGGCGACATCGGCAGGAGTACGGCGCGGCGTCTGCTCGCCGCCGACATGAGGGTGATTGCCTACGATCCGGTCGCGCCTGCGGTTCCCGGACTCGCTGTGGAGCGCGCCGACTGGCCGCGGCGCCTCGAGGAGGCGGATTTCATCGTCGTCACTTGCTCGCTCACGCCCAGCAGCCACCACATGTTGAATGCGACGAGCCTCGCGCGAGCAAAGACCGGCGTGCGTGTCGTCAACGTCGGCCGCGGCCCCGTGATCGACGAGCCAGCGCTGGAACAGGCTCTGAAAGCAGGCCAGGTGTACTCCGCGGCGCTCGATGTCTTCGAGACCGAACCCCTGCCGATGGATTCCTACCTGCGCACGCACCCGCGCTGCGTCCTCGGTTCGCACAATGCTTCCAACACCGCCGATGCCGTCGTGCGCACGAGCGAAATCGCGATAGGCAGGCTGATGGGTTTCCTGGGTGTCGAATAAGCAGAGCAAATCCTGTCTCGTCACCGGCGCCGCGGGCGGCATCGGCCGCGCGCTCGTGCGCGTGTTCCACGAGGCCGGATACGCGGTTATCGGCACCGACATCGTTCCCCGTCCGGCGGAGCTTCCCTGTGCCGCCTACTTGCAAGCCGACCTCGCGCGCATCGTCGCGGACGAACCCTACGCGACCGGCATGCTGCGCGATATCCGCGCGGGCCTCGGTGGCCGTGCCCTCGATGCACTCATCAACAACGCCGCCGTGCAAATTCTCGGCGCCACCGAACACCTGAGCCGGGAAAGCTGGCGCCGCACCCTCGACACCAACCTGCTCGCGCCCTTCCTCCTCACCCAGGGCCTGTTGCCCGAGCTCGAGGCGGCCCGGGGGTGCGTGGTCAATATCGGCAGCGTCCATGCGAGGCTCACCAAACCCGGCTTCGCCGCCTACGCCACCAGCAAGGCAGCACTCGCCGGAATGACCCGCGCCCTAGCCGTCGACCTGGGTGAGCGCGTGCGAGTGAACGCTATCGAACCGGCGGCGATTGAAACCGACATGCTCAAGGCGGGGTTCGCGGGAAATCCCGAGACGTATCGGCGGCTGCAGGACTGTCATCCCCAGCGACGAATTGGCCGGCCCGAGGAAGTCGCGCGTCTTGCCCTTGCGATCGTGGGCGGGGGAGCCGATTTTCTGCATGGCGCGTGCGTGGGACTGGATGGCGGGATCGCGGCCCGCTTGTTCGATCCGGACTAGCATGGCGATGCCATGAAGCCTCCGATCTTTCATCGAAGATTCGGCTACAACCTGAATCTACTGCCCAATCCACAGCTGGCGGTGCTCGAAAACGGGGTCGGCAATATCGACGAAGCGCGCAAAAAAAGCGGCGCCACCATCGGCTATCCAGGATGGGGCCTCATCTACCACTTGCTTCTTTCACATCTGGACCAAACGCGCACAGAGGTAATTGTCGAAACCGGCACCAACTGGGGGTGCACCACGATCGTGTTGGCGCAGGCGCTCGTCGATGTCGGGTGCGCGGGGCGGGTGATCACGTTTGAATTGGAGCACGACAATGCGGAAAGGGCTGCGAAGAATCTTGCGGCCGCGGGCGTGGGCGATCGCGTGGAACTTCACGTCGGGGATAGCCGGGCGCTCTTACCGCGGGCGCTGGATGCCGTTGCCGGTATCCGGGTTGCCTTTCTGGACGCCTCCCATCTGTACGAGGACGTGATGGGTGAGTTCGCAAGTGTCCTGCCGAAGCTTGCCGACGACGCGCTTGTGATTTTCGACAATACTTATCGTATCGCCGAGGAAGGGGAAGATCCGCGCGTTAATGGGGCCCTTCGGGCCATACACGCCTCGCATGGCGGCAATCTGATCAATGTTGAACATGTTTCCTGGTTCACACCGGGATTGGCGATTTGGCAGCGCAGGCCGAGCTTGTAAATTCAGATTCAAATTGCGGAGAGAAGATTCCGTGAACAATTCGTCCTGCCGCATCGTTAGGTCGAGCACAACGGCCATCCTTGCCGCGCTCCTGTGCGCGCCTCTCACAGTCTTTGCGCAGTGGACGTTCCTAGATGGAGCAAAGGTGCACCCGGATTTTCACGGACAAGTCCCCAGGAAGTCGGATGTCATATTTTCTACACGCTTCAAGCGGGACAATGCGCCGGATGTGGCAAGAGCATATGGTGCAACGCGAATAGAGTGGTGTTATTCGACTGACCCAGCGTTTATTCAAACGCTCAAAATGGCCGCACCCTGGTTTGGGGGCACACTAAGCTCGACTTTGGCACTGCCCGGAGACGAGGGCATTGCACTGGACTTGAAAGGTCGTCCCATAGTGGCGCCTTGGATGAAATCCTGGGGAGCCAAATGGATCAGCGCAGCGAATCCGGCGACGCGGCAGTTTCTCGATGCGATGGTTCAACGGCTTCTCGACCTTGGCGTCAGTTCAATCCAGGTTGACGACCCGCTGCTTCAGTACGCCTCAACCAATTGGGGAGGGGATTTTTCCGTCGGCGCGCTCGAAGGATTCCGGCGCTTTCTAGTGGACTACCCAAACAAGGCTGTACTGCGGAGCGCCGGAATCCACGACCCGGAAACATTGGATTACAAACGATATTTGGAAAAGGCGTACAACATTCAGACCGCGAAAGAATACGCTGAACGATTTAGGAACCTACCAACGACGCCACTGTGGCTTGAGTATCACAAGGAGGCAGTCGTTAGCCATTACTCGCGCTTGAAGTCTTTGCTTGGATCGATGAAAGGCAAAGCCGTCCCGTTGTCGATGAACCTGGCACTTATGGGGCCAGACGGGACCAAGGCGCAATTTGATCTCGTTCCCTTCGTGGACTATGCAATGGTGGAAACGAGAATGGATGACTTTGATTTGGTCTTGCTTCAAGCCGCAACATACCGCGCCCTCGGCGTCGGATACGTGCCTTCAATCTTGCCTGCGACAAAGGCTGAAAATCGTTTGGCAATCGCCTCTCTCTATGCGATGGGTGCTCAGCCGCTTGTTCCTTGGGATGTGTACGTAAACAATGGCCCAGACAAATTGCCGACAAGATTCTTCGGAACCCCCGAGGATTATGGGGATCTGTATCGATTCGTGAAAGACAACGCCAATTTCCTCGACAATCTTGATGAACTTGCGGTTGTTGGAATTGTTGTGCCGGTGAATAGCTATCAGCCAAAAGAAACACTTGACTTCGTTCGACGCTTATCGATGGCCAAAATACCTTTTGCAGTTTTACCCTTGGGGGGAAAGGGGGGGCGGTACGCGTTGAATCCAAAGCGAGCAAATAGGTTCCGGCTGTTGGCTACCGTGAATCCTCTCGCCGATTTCTCCCCGGATGATCGCGCCGCGCTACGGGGCCTATCGGTCGAGTTGCGTTCGGCCGTCGATATTTCAGACGAAATGCTAAGATCGATTTCGCCCTATAGGTTTTCAAGAGACAGCGCGACAAGGCTTATCGCGCGCGCAAACAGTCAACAGCCAAGCAACCTCGTGCTTCACGTCATACGCCCAAATCGATACGACCGCAGTGACGCGGTATCATCATGCGAAAGGTCAATAGCCTTTCAAGCGAACGTTCTTGGACCTGGCTTGCTCAAGACCGCACAATGGCGTACGCCACGACATGCTGTTGATTTGCAGCTTGTAGTATCGGATTTGGGTGTTATGGTTGAGTTGCCAGACTGTGACGAGTGGGGAACGGTGGTAATTCGCGTGACGAATCAGAGCTAGCAGACCAGTGCAAATAGCCGATCTTGCCCGCAACCGACTCGATCGCCGCCCACTGCGAATCATACTCATGCCGGTGTTCCAGCACCATGCGCACAGACCGCTCCCTAACCTCCGGTGAATACCGCTTGTTTGTCTTGTTCATGACTCCATCCTCTCAAGAATCGCAGTCTCCAGCAAATCCGGTGCGTCCCACATGGTTATCAAACGGCACCAGTATTACGCAAATGAACCATTTGTCAGCTCAGACCAAGTTCCCATCAGTGATAACTTCAGAATATGGCAATGATTGAATTTGATCTCCCCATTGATCCAGCCTTGCCAGTAGCTCGCTCTTGCCGAGTTTGCAATAGTAAGTTTGTGGCTTACATGCGGCCCGTTCCACTGCAAAGAATGCCTCAATTCACGTCACTTTACTACTGCATGGACTGCGGAAGTTTCTTGCATCCGCAAATCTATCGCGAACCTCTGGATCAATTATTCCGCGATGCGCAGTGGCATATTAGTGTCGAAGAGCGCAATCGGCCATGGGCCAATGAGTTTTTTGATGCCGCCTTAAAGAAGCGTGACATACGATCAGTCATCGAGCTTGGATGTGGTACGGGTACTTTCCTTAGCGTCGCGAAGTCTAGAGGGATAACCGTCTACGGACACGATACCAATCCGCATGTCCCGACGATTGCTCGCGAGCGCCATGGGATCACGGTAGACTCATCGATGTGGACTGCCACCAGTTGTACCACAGCGTACGACCTCTTGGTTTGCATATCAACTTTTGAGCACTTGGTGGAGCCCCGGGCTCTGATGGCCGAGATAGCAACTTATTGCCGACGGACCAAAGCGGCTGCCTATATTTCAGTTCCATTCGCCACCGAACGGACTCACTGGGATCAGGTTCTTGTCGCAAAGCCTGAGCTGGGTAATCCTCTCTATTTTGCCGATGTGCATCTAACTCATTTCACGAAGAAGGGTTTTGAGATGATGGCTGGGCACTACGGCGCTACCGAGTTGACTTATTTCAAGCACGGATGGATGGGATACTGGCTAGAGTTTCAATGAGGCCTTGGCAAGAAACTTATGGAAAGTGGAAAATGATAACGTCGCTTTATTTTTTCTTAAGATCATTATCGTACTTTGACCTGCCTCCATTAGACGCTGCCATGGGGAAGTTAGTAGAGTACTGCATACTCGAAGGCGGTATTGCGGGTTGCGGCAGAAATGCTCCACCGGAAATGGGAAGGTATCGAATACTTTCCATCCTTCGAGATCATCACATCCACTTCGTCGCGGGGCCAATATTTCTCTGCAGATTGTCGGGAGGTAACCGAGGAAGGCGTGCTGCATGTGATGCGGCTGTTCTTCAAGCACTACGCGCAAACTGAGAGTACACGCGCCGCAGACACGATTGCGCGTGTCCTGCCTGATACCGAATCCGAATTTCTTGATCGCGCGCAGAGGGTCGTGGATACCATCTGCGAGGAGAACTTGATCGAGCAGCATGTTCGATCTAGCCAGTAGCGTCCGGGGGGCGAACGTAGCTGAAGGGTTGCGTAGGTGGTTTGACTAGCCGAGGGCCCAGAATGGGGGGTCTTGATCAGCGCGCGTTAGACCGGGGATCAGGATGACAACGCGACAAGTATCGGATTACCCTTCCACAAGGAACAAGCACCAATGCGAAATGCCAGCATCAACGAAAGCCTAAGCTTGCTTCGGAAACTAGGCATCCCAATCGACGAGGTAATCGATATCGGGGTGCTTCATGGCACTCCGGTCCTTATGGAGCAATTCCCCGAAAAAACTCACCATCTTATAGAGCCCGTGGAGGATTACTTCCCGGTGATTCGCGCTAACTACGCCAAGATAAGACATCACCTGGTCCATGCGGCCGTTTCCGATGCCAATGGAGAGGTCTTGATCCATTCTGCAAAAAAGCTAGGGGGCGACCAGATATCCCACAGCTGGATCACGAACGCGGCGACTGCGTCTAGTCGACGCGTTCCGGCAATTACGCTTGACAGCTATATCTCCGGGATTCAGTCGAAAGGACCGTACCTACTGAAAGTGGACGTTGACGGGGCAGCGGTCCCGGCGGCGATTTTGCGTGGTGCCACGAAGACTCTTTCCCAGTGCTCGGTGGTTGTAATGGAAATGACCGTTGACCGATTCTGCGAACGTATCGCGCTCCTCGACGCGGCTGGTTTCGACATTTGGGACTTGACCGCCCTCTGTTACTACGGAGAGTGCCTTTGGCAGTTCGATGCCGTATGCGTTCACCGGAGCTACAAAAAAATCATGCCTAGATTGCAGCCAATGCATATCTTGCCTTTCGAGCGGACCCTTTGGCAGCAGGGCTAACCAGTCACCAAAGATCGATGTAGCTGTGAATCTTAGGCGCCCCCAAATGAACCTAACACCTGACGTTAACTCACTACGGATTACCGTTGTCACACCCAATTACAACGGTGGCTCGTTCTTGGAAGCGACCATTCGTTCGGTCTTGTCGCAAAACTACCAGAACTTGGAATATATCCTTGTGGACGGCGCCAGTTCCGACAAGAGCATGCGAATCGTGGAGCGTTATGCGGATCATTTTGCGCACATCATTTCCGAGAAAGACGAGGGCCATGCGGACGCCGTGAACAAGGGTTTCAAATTGGCGACAGGGGACGTGCTGGCGTGGATCAACTCCGACGATCTCTTGCTTCCCAATGCCCTACATCGGGTAAACCATGTTTTTTCCGCATTTCCCGAGGTGCAGTGGCTTACTGGCCGTCCCTCCACCGCAAGAGAATCTGGGGAACTTGATCCGCTGCGCCCTCTCCGTATGTGGTCGTGGATTCGATTTTTGTGCGGGGATTTCAGATATATACAACAAGAAAGCACCTTCTGGAGGCGCTCACTTTGGCAGGAGTCTGGCGCCACTCTGAATACGCACTATCGGTTGGCGAATGATTTTGATCTATGGCTCCGGTTTTTTCGCCGCGCTTCGTTGTATACGATCGATGCGCCGCTCGGGTGTTTTCGCATTCGCAGCGGGCAACGCTCGGTAGCGTATGCGGCTGATTACGAGCGCGAATGCGATCAGGCGTTTGAAGCCTTTGTTAATGCCATGCCGGCCGCGCTCCTTGCGAGGTATCTACACATAATACCTACGGAGCAGTTACGCTCACGAAAAGTAAAGCCCGCTACGCTACCTTCTCAGTTGAACGAGTTGGACCCACCACTTATCACGTTCGATTCGAAGACCGGGAAAGTCGATCTGCCCGAACACAGAAAGAGGGATCTCCCAATGGAGTTCAAGCCCGATGTTAGCGCGACGGAAGACATGGTTTTCGATGGGTTCGACCGTATCGCTTGGTCCTCCGGACCCCAATTTGCAGGCCGAGATCTAATAGCTGCAGAAATAGAGTTTGAGCCGTTTGCCCCAAATGTGGCCATTCCTGGGGGACTGAGCGAAGTCTCGCCCCCAATGGTGGCGCTCATTGGACCGCTGGCGATATCGGATTGGGGCGGAGGTAAGATGACCCTCCAAGTCAAATTTCGCGACGGCGCGGTGAGTCATGACCTTAGCGTGACCGAAGCAGGTCGAAGCTACCACATGAAGCTTCTGCTGTCCGCAGATCGCTACACGATCATTCTGGACGGCCGAACTGTCGCAGTAGATCGCGCCAAGGGGCCGCAAGTCATGCACTCGCCCATCGTCATCTTGGGCGGTGGACACGCCCAGCGTTTCTGGGTCGGCACCGTTCGGCGGGTTGCCGTCACTTTATCAGCACGCTCGGGAAGCGGCAATGATCAGGCGGAGCGTACATACCAACTGACGCACAAATCCGGCATCCAAACTATGCCACGTTGGCGGCGTTCCCAACTCTCCGCGATTAGAACCAGTCCAACGTCGATAGGGCGACCACCGACGCCACTCACGTTCTTCCGCAACCGGCACCGAGGGCAGCGGTGCTTTGTAATGGGAAATGGGCCATCGCTTAACAAAATGGACCTAGAGAAACTCTCCGGAGAAGTGGTGTTTGCGTGTAATTCAGCCTTCCTCCTGTTTGAGCGGGTATCTTGGCGCCCCACCTACTACACCTGCGTCGATACACGGGTGATACGAGACCGTGCTGCCGACATAAGCGCCATGTTGGATCAATACCCTTCGATCACCGCCTTCTTCCCGACAGTGATCCATCTGCATGATGGAAGCGGTGCCGAGTTTAGCGGCCGAGATGTAATTCCGCCTGGCCCGAATCGCTACTATTTTAACGAGGTAGGCAATCGCGAATCGCACAACGTTGAAACGATGTTCTCGCTGGACGCTGACGACTACGTAGTACAGCCTTACACAGTCGCGATCACCATGCTTCAGTTGGCAGCATTCATGGGATTCAGTGAAATATATCTCATTGGTTGCGACACTAGCTACAAGGTTCAAGAAACGGTAAAGCAGGAAGGCAAAGAAATCGAAGGCGTAGGTCTGCTGTTGACTTCAACCCGTGACGACGACAGTAATCATTTTGACCCGCGATATTTTGGCAAAGGACGGGAATGGCATAACCCTCAGGTCAATAAGATGATTGCGCATTACCGCTGGGCTCGACTTGCGCTACGGCGCACCGGCATTCAGGTATTCAATGCCACGGTTGGCGGCCAGCTTGAGGTATTTCAACGAGTCGATTTCAACAACCTATTCCTTCCCCAGTCTAGCTTGCAGGCGGCATCCGTGCCTGTATCGCCACGCAAATCACCGCTCCTGAGCATCGCGATACCAGCATACGACCGCCCAGCCGCTTTAATCTACTCGCTAGAACGCCTTCTTCCGCAGATTTCGGGGAAGTATGAAGGTGATATAGAGATCATCGTTACCGATGATTGCTCGCCAAATGATAGCCTGCGCCAAATTCGCGAACTGGCCGCGAAGTATCCTTTTCTCCATTACCGTCGTCACGAAAAGAATATTGGCCTTGAAAAAAATCTGCTCGCCTGTGCTGAGACCTGCACAGGCGAGTTCCTTTGGCTGTTTGGCGACGATGACTTTCTCGAAAAGGACGATGCTTTAGATCGCATTATTTCCGAATTACGCGAAAGTCCTATCGACGCTCTGGTGCTCAACCGCACGCGCCGCAGTACTGATTTGGCAACCCTAATTTCTCCAAACTGGATGAACCTAGATCCGAATCTGCGTAAACGCTATGCCGGACTAAGGGATTTTTGTTTCGACTTCGGGCTTATCAGTGTTCTGGGATTCATCTCGACAAATATCTTTCGACGCCGCCTATTCCAGCGCATAGACGCTAAACGGTATCTAGGAACCATGTACCCGCAACTTGGCGCGTTAATCGAGGCATTCCACAGCCGACCAACGCTCCTTCTCGGCGCACCGCTTGTATGTCACCGTACACAAACCCCTGATGAAAAGCGACGTGCCCTAGGTACGAAGGCTTCTGAAGCAGACTTTATGGCGGACAGCCGTCGGCGAAACGCCATATATTTTAGCCACCCCTACATTGCAATGCTTGATGACTTGGTGGCGCGCGGAGCGTTTAGCCACGGGGACTTGATGCGTCTAACTGAAAACACCGTGATAAACGGATTCTTGGTGGACTTCCTACTCGACTGCGTGCGCTTGAGCGATGAGTTGAACACTTCAGCAACCGATGCACAATGGGCAAGGACGGCAAAATTTCTGGCTTCCATGCCCCTAGACCCCTTACGTCGGGCCAAGATCGCTCCGGTACTTGCGCGTCGCCAAAAGAAATATTCTGAGGCACCCACTACAACTGTCAGGGCGCCAATGCTCGCCATATCAGTCGTCACCCCGAGCTACAATCAAGCGGAATTTTTGCCCGATTGTCTCAAGTCTGTTTGCGATCAGACCTATCCGCCTATAGAACACCTGGTCTTCGACCCAGGCTCCAAGGACAGTAGCCGGGAAATTGCGGCAGGCTTTTCAACGGTAACCCTCTTCGCAGAACCAGACGAAGGACAGTCCGATGCGCTGAACAAGGGATTTGCGCGCGCGCGAGGCGATATCATTGCGTGGCTCAATTCCGACGACATGTTAGCCGACGACGGGGTTTTCGAACGCGTGATCGCACGATTCGCCGCGGCGGATGCGCCGGATATAGTCTACGGCAAGGGAATTTATGTCGACGCAGCCGGAAAGAAGCTCCGCGATGCTTACATCAACAGCGATCCCGCCTCCCTGATATGGCGACTCCATCAGGAAGACGGCATCATGCAACCGGCCCTGTTCATGCGTCGTTCAGTCATCGAACGTGTTGGCCCCCTGCGTGGTGACCTCCACTTCTCGATGGATTACGAATACTGGATACGCTGCGTCAAGGCAGGAGTACGATTTGCGTTCATTGATTCCGATCTTGCGATCGCGAGATATCACCTTAGCAACAAGACTTACGGTCAACGCGGGTCGAGCTATGGTGAGGTGTGCCGTATGACGAAGGAACACTTCGGATACGTGAACCATATCTGGGTGCGCCGCTATGCGGAGTTTCTGGCTGAGGGTCACGACGGGGTGCTCGCGCATGGCGGCAATGTCGGGATTCGTGACAAGACCAAGCTAGAGCGTATTTACCGAGACCTTCTTCTCGAACATAACGGAGATCTGGTGACGCAAGACATTTTGCGCGCGCGCCAAACAGAGCGCGGCTACGGCGAAACCTTTCGCGAAATGGAGGCGTTGGGTCTGATCGGGGCGCCCGACGCTGGACCGCGTGTGCCCAAGGACGCTATGCCACTTTATGGGCCTTTCGATCGGGCCAGGGCCGCACATTACGATGAGACCGAATGCATAGCGGAGTTGTATTCTGGCGGCCTCGTTGGGAAAATGATGATCGACGTTGGTGCGCATCACGGCTGGGCCCTTGCGCCCTTCTTGGCTAAAGGGTGGACGATATATGCCTTCGAACCTGACGAGAAAAATCGTACC
>Ga0224495_10001639_pt1 | contig 15551 bp, 10 predicted proteins | sample SF_Jul11_sed_USG_FD_168128 | JGI IMG/M metagenome (GOLD analysis project Ga0224495, IMG submission 168128) | Sediment microbial communities from San Francisco Bay, California, United States - SF_Jul11_sed_USGS_4_1 | ecosystem: Environmental > Aquatic > Marine > Sediment | place: USA: California... | reverse complement strand
CCATTGCCTCTGCCCGGAAAGACCATCCAGGGCCACCAGTTGCCCGCCGCTGTGACCGACATACACCTGGTCATCGCAGACGGCCGGGGCGGTCCAGATCGGCCCTGCCAGTCTGACTTTCCACCTCACCTGTCCGTCACCGGGGTCGATGGAAAAGACATTTCCGCCAACGTCGGCGCCATAAACGTGTTCACCGACCGCCACCGCATTCACCATGGGACCGTCCGCATCCACGCGATACAACTCCGATCCGTCCGCTGCCGAAACAACATACAGCGTACCGTTGTTGGCAGGTTGAAATATCTTCCCATCTCCATATGCCGGCGGCGCCGTGAAACGGCTGTCGGACCGGTAACTCCATTGAACTTCACCCGTGTACAGGTCAAGAGCCGTCAAAACACCGTCTCCGGAACCGATTATCAATCGGTCACTGACTATTATCGACCCGAAAACAGCATCCTTTACCGGCCTTTCCCATACCACGTGGCCGCTATGGAGGTTCCTGCAGTACAGAACATCGCGTCTGGGCGCTATCGCAAAAAAAGCCAGGCTGTCTGCCACGACAAGACCTGTCTGGGGATTGCTTTTTGATTTTATATAGCCCTGGTACCGACCGGTAACCAGGTCCAGGAATTTTATTCGGTTCTTTGCCCCGGGGTAAACAAGGCTTCCGTGAGCTATCGTCAACGGAGCGGAAGGCTTGTCATTCGACTTGTATTCCCACAGAATGTCGAGTTTTCCGTCAAAACTGCCTCTGCCGATCGCCCCGGTGGCCGCCAGGTCTCCGCGATAATACGGCCAGGGCGACTCCTGCGAGGCCTGCCGGGATAGGTGGTACTTGTGCGTGCAACCCAGGGTCCCAAAAACCAGTAATATCAAGCACGTTCCTATGCGTACCGGTGACATTAGAAGTTCCACCCAAAAAAGAAGTCAAAATCGGTTGTGTTGCTGATCGTTTCGAAGTCGGTAGTGCGCGTAAAATCAAAACGCAGCACTACAAAATAGCCCAGCGAAACCCGAATCCCACTGCCGAAGGACCCCAGGAACTGGTCGAACTCATCGTCCCAGGCCGACCCGACGTCGAAGAAAAGAGCCCCACGGATACCGCTGAAACCCAATCCCCCGAACGGAAACCCGATTAAAAGGTTGTCTATCAGCGGGAAGCGCAGTTCGTTGGAGGCAAAAAGCACGTTTCTGTTATAGAAGGCCCGGCGGTCAAAGCCCCGAAATGACCAACTGCCGCCGAAATAAATCCGCCGTGGTTCCGGGCCGCTCGAGGTGTAAGCGAACAGACGGTTGGCAAAGGCCGAATACCGCCCCAGGCGCAAATAATGTCGGATATCGGCCATGACCAAGCGACTGAAATTGTCCAGACCTTCCAACGAGTTGGTCACGCCGAAGGTAAGGTTATATCGTCGACCCTCAATCGGTCCGGTAAAATCCCAGAGCGAATTGTCATAGACCCAGCTTACATAGTTGCTGACCAGGAAAGCCTCCCGGGAGGGTCGTCCGAACCGCAAATCCCGCTTGGAGTACCGCGCCAGAGTGGTGAAGTCTACGCGCGCGAACTTCGAAAACGGATAGCTGAACAGACTGATAAGGCCGGCTTCCCGCTGATAATAATAATAGTCAAAATCGTTGTAATACTCATCATATAGATGATAGGCTCCCAGACCCCAGTTCAACTGACGCTCGCGATTGACATAGGTTATGCCGAAGTTGAAGGACTCCACCAGTTGATCCCTCGTCTCGGCCGTATTTGTCAGGAGAAAGTACACCGAACGGTTTCCCAGAACGTCCGAGATAGCGGCCTGAAAACCGCCGATAGAACCGTAAACGGGATCGTAGCCAATAGAGGACTGGGCAATATCAAAGGAGTAATCCGTGTCATACTTGATGGCCGTGTTGCGGGTTTCTCTGTCGATAACGCGCGGTCGCCACGTGCTCAGCACCTGAGCAATCCGCTGGGGCACTGGCTCCGGCGCGGCGATCGTCTCCATCTCATATATCTGAAATCCAAGGTCCTGGTAGCCGGTATAAGTCAACCGCTTCCCGTCTGCCGTCAGGCGCGGATCCAGCGCACCGGTTACAAAAGTCGACTGGCGTGTCAATTGACCTTCGTGATCAAGAAGGTAAAGGTTGAACGTTCCCTCCCGGTCGGAAGAAAAATAGATGCCGCGATCCGAATCGACCGGCGCCGTGTCACGGGACTTGCCGAAAGTGAGCTGTCTGATCGTGCGGGTGGCAAGATTCATGGCAAACAGGTTCAGGGCACCCTGCGGCCCGTCACCACCGCGGTCGGAGGCGAAAATGATTTCACTGCCGTCGACCGAAAACGTCGGGTCGGTATTATAGTAAATATCATCGGTGAGAAGTTCGTAGCTGCTGTCGGTCAAGTCGAGAATGTAAAGATCCGAAAAACCGCTCACCTTCACCCCCGAGAACACAACCCGGGTTCCGTCCGGTGAAAAGCGCGGCGAACGCGAGGCCACCAGGTCCTCAAACTCGAATCGCCGTATGACCCTCTCCACGTTCAGGTCATATACATAAATTACATCTTTTTCCTTGGACTTGGAGGAGAATACGACCAGGCCCGAATCGTTAGCGTCGATGCCCGAGCGCAGCAGGTACAGCGATTCAAAATCGGAAGAGCGTTCCCCTTTTACGAGCGTTCGCACGGGCTTTTCGTCGTTTGCCAGGGGCTTCATATAAATACCGGTATAGCCCATCCGATTGGCCATGAAGACGACCCAGTCTCGCATGCCGCGACCATCGTCCCAGCGAATAGGCACCGCCTTGACGCAGTAACCCTCCTGCGTTATCCGCTCCGATTCCATCCGGGGAAGGCCCTTTGCCTGTAACTCGGGGAAGTATTTCTTTTTCAGGGCATATTCCCACTTTCTTGAAAGCGTCTCCAGATCGTCCCCGATGGTAAGCTTCAGCACCTCTTCGAAATTTTTGCCCTTATGCCAGTTTTCGTATATCTGCAACACCTTGTCGGAGCCATAAGCGGAGTCGATAAAGTGTACGATCGACTCGCCCAGCTTGTACATGAAATAACTTCCCTGGACCCGCCACAGGTTGGGAATCGTAAAGAGTTTGTTGTTGAGAACCATATCCTTGATGATCATGTCCGCCTCTGAATCCCAATCCTTTGACCAGAACTCGGCCTGGCCCTCGATGAGCCACAGCGGCGGCATCCCGTAACGGAAGCGTTGGCGCCGGTCAATGTTTGCATCGAGCTTGGAAATCTGGAAAACGTGCACGACCTCGTGGCGGATGACGTGCTCGAAATCATAGTAGGAACCGTGGAAGGGGACGACCACCCGGCCTTTTACGAATTCCGTCAGGCCGCCGACCGATTCCGGCAGCAGCCCCGGTACAATGTTGGTCTGCGAGAAATAGCTCGGCGATGAATATATGACCAGGGGAATCTTGCGCTCCACCTCATGATTGAACTTTATCGCCATGGCGCGATAAGCATCTTCGGCCAGACGAGCCCCGATTTTTGCAATCTCCGCTTCGGCTTTGTAGAAATAGATGCGGAAGTGCTCGGTCGTCATCACCTGCCATTCGAAGTGCGTATATTGCACCTTGTTCTTGCCGAAATAGAACTGCCCCTGTACCGTATCCGCTCCAAGAATACCCATCAGGACCGCGCACAGGTACAGCCGAACCTTTTTCCCGGACGTGACTCTGTTCAAAAACGACATACTGATCTCAATCCTGCGCCAGACGCCTTCATACTCGGAACAAGTTTATGGACGAACCAGTTTCGGTTTTATCCATACAGATCGTCGGCATGTCAATACTGCGCATCATCGTTAATAGTATCGGGCCGGCACGGTTAAAATTCCACTACCGGACTATCTCCGTCGCAAAACCACAATGGCCGCATCGATCCTCGTCCAGACCCGTTATCTCGGTGCGATACCAGGAACGCCTGATAAGAGGATTACGGCAGCGCGGACAATATGTATCGGCATACCCGTCCAGCACGACGTTACCCAGGTAAACATATTTGAGCTTCCCGGTCGCAATTTGCCAGGCCCGGAGCATGGTGTCATGAGGCGTGGAAGGGATATCCATCTTGTAATCAGGTCGATAGGCTGAAAAATGCAGCGGAATCATGTCTGAGACGGACACCACGAAATCAACCAGACCGGCCAGGTCTTCATCGGAGTCGTTAAGACCGGGAATTATCAGGTTGGTCACCTCCACGTGCACCGGTGAAGCCGCCGTAAGTCTTATATTCTCCAGTATCGGCGCTATTCGGCCCTTGCAGATCTTTAAATAAAACTCGGGGCGAATGCCTTTTAGATCGATGTTGATCGCGTCAATCACTTCCAGCAACCTTTTCAACGGTTCCTGATTAATGTAGCCGTTGGAAACCAGGACGACTTTCAGACCGGCCCGGCGCAGCAGGGGCGCCGTATCCATGATATACTCGTACCAGACCATGGGCTCGGTATAGGTGAACGCGACCCCTAACGAGTCATGCTGCGCCGCCAGCCCCACCAGCTTCTCGGGAGCCACGTACATCGTGTTTGACTTCTTCTGCGAGATAGTCCAGTTCTGGCAGTTGGAGCATTTGAGATTGCAGCAGTTCGGACCGGTCGAGAGGATATCTGTCCCCGGGTAGAAGTGATAGAGCGGTTTTTTTTCGATAGGATCAAGCGCGACCGTCACCGCTTCCCCATAATTGTCCGTGACGAGTTTGCCTTTGTCGTTGAAGCGGCTGCGGCATATACCGTGCTTGCCTGCCGTAAGCTTGCACTCGGCCGGACAGAGACGGCACCAGACCCGGTCCCTGTCCAGCTTCTCGTAAAAGGCCGCCGCTTTAATCATCCTCTTTGCCTTCCTTCGATATATTTTACGGCACCAAGAAGATTATCGAAAACATTATTTCCCTCCGGATCGTCGCCACCGAACAGCCGCTTTTCAAATTGTCGGCCGTACCCGCTCCGGACCAGCAAAGGTGTGGCCCCGATAACCCGCCCCATGCCGAAATCCACGATCGAATCCCCGATGACATATGACCGGCGTAGCTCCAGCCCGAGCTGATCGGCCGCCTCTTCGGCCATTCCCGCTGCCGGTTTTCGACAGTTACACGCGATCGCATACAGGCGGTCACTGCCGGATTCATAGTGGGGACAGAAATAGATGCCGTCCACCTCGATTCCCCGGGCACTCAGCATTTCCAGTAAGCGGCGATTGACACTCTCAACGGCGGCGATGTCAAAGAGGGAACGCGCGACACCGGATTGATTGGAGACTATCACCAGCTTGTAGCCTAGTCGCCTGATTACGCGCAAGGCCTCAATTGAACCCTCCTCCAGTTCCACCCGGTCGGGTTCCGACAGGAAGTGCTTTTCGACAATCAGGGTCCCGTCGCGATCTACGAATACGGCCGGCGACCGCTTTGCCGCGTCATGGAGCATTTCGCCCGCTGCCTGCGCGACTGTCTCGGCGGAGAGCCGCGTGAAACAGTAACGTTCCTCACGGTAGCAGGCTTTACGACCGTGCCGCGAGCAGGGTCGGCAAAATTCCTCGACCTCGGCGACCCTGTCAAACATGCCCCGGGGTGCGAATCCCAGCGCCGGATGGGTCGGGCCGAAAACCGCCAGGACCGGTGTGCCGACTGCCGATGACAGGTGGGCGATTCCCGAATCGTTTGCAATAGTCAGCCGGGCGGCGGCGATGACGCTGGCCAGTTTTTCGACAGGCCAGTCGACCAGTCGCAAGGAATCGCTGTCCGCCGCGGCCCCCACATCCAGCTCATCGCGGTCTTCTGCCGTAATGGCCCAGATAATCCGGACGCCATGGGTATCCTTCAATGTCGAAGCAACCTCGAGGAAATTCGTCAGCGGCCACCGTTTGTTAGGGTGCGCTGCCCCCGGGGCGATTACGACACAGGCTTCCCGGGCCGGGTCCAAACCGGACAGCGCCGCCCCCAGGTCGCCGCCCGGCGTCAGAACCGGACGCTTCGCTGCCACACTGCCGGCCAGTTGTCGCAGGCAGTTGTTATACAGATCGATTGTATGCGGCCCGGAGCGGGGCAACCGGCGGCGTTTTACCGCCAGGAACCGTTCCCGGCGCCGCTTGGGATAGACAACCCTCCGGACGGCGGTAAGTGCCTTTCGCGCCAGCCACGACCGCAAGTTGCCGTGCAGATCGACGATGATATCAAAGTTATAATCGTCCAGCTTCAGAAGCACCCTTGTAAATTCCCGCAATGAAGAGTGCTCGGTAATGGTCACCACCTCGTCGACGCCGCTGAACAATGTCACAAGGTCACGGAAGCGCTCCTTGGTGAGAAATACGATGTGGCTGTCAGGGAAGTTCAGTTTGAGGTTCAGCACCGCCGCTGAAGTAAGGATGACATCCCCCAGCGAACTGAAGCGAATAACGAGGATTTTCTTCTTCATTTAGAGAAAAAGATAAAGCCCGACGGCACCGGCCGCAAAGCAATAATACGCGAAATATTGAAATTTCCCCCTCTTGATAACGGCGAGCACCGTATATACCGCCACCAGCGCGAAAAGAAACGACACTATCGTCCCGACCAGGTACTGGCCGGCCAGCTGCGACTTGAGTTCCAGTAATTCATCAACCTTGAAAGCCACGGCACCGGCGATAGCCGGAATGGCGAGCAGGAAAGAAAACTCGGCCGCTTCCGAGGGCTTCACGCCGGTAAGCATTCCGGCGGCGATAGTGCTTCCGGAACGGGAGATTCCCGGCATTATCGCCAGCGCCTGCCCCAGGCCCATGACGACTGAAGAAATCACGGAAACATCGCGTCGGCCCGCCGGCACCAGGTACGTGGACAGGAGTATCAAGCCGGTGGCAAATAGCATCATTGCTGTCATCAATGGATTGGAAAAGGCCCCCTCGAAAAAATCCTTGAACAAGACACCGGCGACGCCCGCGGGAACGGTGCCGATAACCAGATATCCCACCACCGCCCTCTCAGGCTTTCTATCTCTGTGAAAAAGAGACGCCACCAGTCTGCCAAGGCGGTGTCTGAAGTATATCACTACGGCCAGCAACGTGCCCAGATGCACCAGGAGTTCAAACGCCACACCCGGCTCCTTGACACCGAGGAGGGCCTGCGTCAGAACCAGGTGACCTGAGGAGGAGACCGGCAGAAACTCTGTCAGCCCCTGCAGAATTCCGAGTATAATTGCATCAAGGTACGACATGATTCACAACGGCCCCTTTGAAAAGGGGCCGTAACCAATCCCGCTTATCGGAGACATCATTTACATGACGCCGAAAACCGCGCCGACAAACAGACCGTCGTTGCCGTCTAACTGGAGTTCCCCGTAGACATCGATGCTGTTGGTCACCTGATAGGCCACACCGGCGTTGATCCCGAATTTCAACTCGGACTTGGAGTCGCTCTCGCCTTTGAAATCGATACTGTAGCGCTCCATACGCAGATTAAACCGTCCGTAGGGAGTCAACGCGCGGCCGTTTTTCATGTCGAAAGAGTGGGAACCGATGCATTGTCCGCCGAGTTCCAGGACCGACGCGCCTCCGAAATCGACGTACTCGAAAAAGGCCCCAATTGCCATGTCAAAGGGGTGTTTGGTCATACCCGTGAGGTCCCAAATCTGCCACTTGAAATCGGCGCCGAAAACCAGTTCCATATCGTTCGAAGCGTCGGAGTCAATAAAGCCCAGCTTCAAACGACCATCAGTGTACCGCGAAAGACCGTAGTTGAACGAACCCATCACTGAGGTGGCATCGGCAATACCGACTCCCGCCCCGAAACTTCCCGCACCCATTCCCTGGGTGCGCGCCGTGGTCATGCAGCCGAACGCCGAGCCAATGGCATCAAAGGCGTGGGCTGTCAACCCCAGGCAGAGGATCATGACTGTCGCAATCGCTATCCTTGTCATTTTTCATTCCCTCGTACTGATGTATTTAGTTCTGATGAATCATATTTCTACTCATACGCCCCGTCAACTAAAAGGTTTTGGGAAAATGTCGCCGCTATCGCCTTCGCCGCCAATCCGGCAGCAACATCGGGGGCATAAAAATTGTTGACAGGCGGGCTGTCGCGTGCTTTTCTTTTTCTCCAACTACGAATGATTAACCGAAAACAGCCTTTGACGGCAAATGTGACTGAGCATCATCAAATTACATCATTACCGGCTATTCTACATGGGAGTGTGACATGGCAAAAGTGAGGGAACGATGGGGTTCGAGAATCGGTATTATCCTGGCCGTAGCTGGATCGGCCGTCGGCCTGGGCAACTTCCTTAGGTTTCCCTCCCAGGCGGCCCAGAACGGCGGCGGTGCGTTTATGATCCCCTATTTCGTCGCTCTCCTGCTGATTGGTATCCCTTTGATGTGGGCGGAATGGACGGCGGGCAGGTTCGGTGGTGGTTTCGGCCATTCCTCGGCGCCGGGAATCTTCCATTCATTGTGGCAGAAGAACCGTTTCATGAAGTATTTCGGCGTCGTCGGGATTATCGGGCCGTTCACGATATACATCTACTACGTCTATATCGAATCGTGGTGCCTCGGCTTCGCCTATTACTCGCTGATGGGCAAGTTGAATCTGGCCAGTGCCGATGCCTATGTGCAGTTTCTGCACTGGTACCAGGGAGTAGGCGATGGTTCTTCCCTGGCCGGCTCCACGCCCGGAATCGTCTTCTTCCTGATCACGTTTTTGATAAACATCGGTGTGACCTATTTCGGCATCCGGGGCGGTATTGAACGGATATGCAATATCGCCCTGCCGACGCTGTTTATTTTCGCCGTCATCATAGTCGTTCGCGTTCTGACGCTGGGCGCGCCGGAGGGGGCTCCGGCCGACCAGACCGCCGCAGGCGGCCTGGGCTTTTTGTGGAATCCCGACCTGTCGGCTCTCAAATCACCCAAAGTCTGGCTGGCGGCCGCCGGACAGATATTCTTCACGCTGTCGGTGGGCATGGGTGTCATTTTGACGTATTCCAGTTATCTGAAGAAGACCGATGACGTCGCGCTGTCGGGGTTGACGGCGGCCTCCACCAACGAGTTTGCAGAAATCGTGCTGGGCGGATCGATTGTAATTCCGGCTGCCTTTGTCTTTTTTGGCCCCATGAATATCGAAGCTATAGCCAACTCGGGCACCTTCAATATCGGTTTCGTGACCATGCCGCAGATTTTTGCCGGTTTGCCCGGCGGCTTCATCTACGGGTTCATGTGGTTCTTCATGCTGTTTCTGGCCGGCATTACTTCCTCCATTTCCGTAGCCCAGCCGGCGGTCGCCTTTATGGAGGATGAGTTTGATATCACGCGGCAAAAGTCAGTCAGGATATTCGGCATCGTCGCGTTCATTCTTTGCCAGCCGGCCATATGGTTTCTCAACCGTGGCGTCCTCGATGACCTCGACTTCTGGGGCGGCACCTTCTTCATCGTGATCGGCGCCACCCTCGAAATCATCCTGCTGGGCTGGGTTTTCGGTATCGATAAAGCCTGGGACGAACTGCATCGCGGACACCGGCTGCGTGTGCCGAGCGTTTTTAAGTACATCATCAAGTACGTCTCCCCCACGTTGCTGCTGGCCATGCTCGTGTGGTGGTTCTACGAACAGTGGTGGAAGGTCATCACCATGCACGGCGTCCCCGCCGAAAATGTCCCGTTCGTCCTCGGTATAAGGCTGATACTGCTGGCGGCGATTGTCCTGGTAGGCGTGCTGGTATGGCTCGCCTGGAAGCGGCGTAAATTAGAAAGCAATGCTTAGGGAGATATGATCATGACTACCGGAGGCTGGATTTTCATGTTAATATCCTGGGCGGCAATCATCACAGTAGTGGTGTTTTGTTACACCCGTACTTTCTCGTCAAATAACAATAACGAGGAACCCGATCAGCAGGACTTCTCCGAGCCGGAGAGATTTTAATCTTCGCAGTGACCGGGCCCGGGACGTTGCGTGCGCCCGGTTCAGCTTTCCAATGAGAGATATCTGAGCGCCTCGCTTATCAGGCGCTCTTTGTCGAAGCCTTTGAGGTCGACTGAATTCAGAAATTCCACAAAACCGGTGTCAAGACGGCCGATCCCGCTCCGGCCGAACTCATACTCGGCCGACTCGGTTTTTTCCTTCTCGAAGGTGATATTAAGCGAAAATGACTCCTGTTTCAGGTCATTGATGACGCCGGCCGGCAGCGTCTTGAGCGTTTCTTCGGAGACATCCTGCACTTTTAAACGCACGATCTTGTTGCGGCTGTCGACTTTTTCGACGTGTTCTCTGATCAGCGCCGCTAACTCATCGCCTCTCTTACCCACGGCGCTGATAACCGGCAAATCGACCATCTCGCGCGCCTGCACCTTGTGAAACGCGACCGCAAAAGGCTCGACGGTAACTTCGATGAAGCCCTTACCCACACCCCTTTCCGCCTGTGACAATCTTTCGGTGGAACCGGCATAGTAGGCCCTCGGCGCAACCTGACAGTAATTATGGAAATGCCCTAAGGCGGTGTAGTCGAACCGGCCCATAATATCCAGGGGCAATTCCTGCTCGCCGAGGTCAGCCATGGAAAACTCGGGCATGCCCGCGGCCACACCGTGCATCACCAGTATATTGCAACCGCTTGACGAATCCGGAACACACCTGACCAGCTCCTGCTTCTGAAGGTCGGCCGTCAGGCAGTGTGGCAGCGCATACACCCGACAGCCGGAACTGACCTCAAAGACCTCCAGCCGACTCCGGGAGGCGACGTGCAGATTTTTAATGTGTCGGAATATGTCCAGAGCTGCGCCGAGATGCGGCTGCTTGGGGGCGTCATGATTACCGGTTATTATAACCGTTGGGATGCCGTGCCGATCGGCCAGCCGGTGCAACTGCTCTCCGGCCAGGGCTATGATTCGATTGAGAGGACGTACCGAGTCGAAAATATCGCCGGAATGAATACATATATCCGGTCTGATATCAACTATCCTGTCAACGGCTTCGACAAAGGTGCGGATCACATCCTCCTGCCGCCGGGTCAGTCCACTCTCTCCCCTTTTGGAATGGAGAGCCCCGGCTCCCAAATGCGAATCAGACAGGTGGCAGATTCTCATGGCATCAATATAATCTTCCCCGAACGTCAAGCCAAATCACATCCCGGCCTCACGCCCAACCGCCAGGTCCGGTGGGTAGATTCGATTATGAAAGAGCAGGTCGGAACCAAACTGATAGAAAGCATCGGCTTTCCTCCGGATCGCAATACCGAGCCCGGAATCGACTGCCGCACGGTTGGTCGAATAGTCACCGGCGCGGTAATCATAGACCAGCGGCAGGCGGTTGTCGAGACCCATAATAGCGATATGGTCGCCTTCCACCCAGCCTATCGATTGCCCGGCAATGAAATAAGCAAAGCCCTCGTCATCCGTAAGCGACATCAGGTCGCGACCCATATCGGCCCGATGCGGCAGCTTCAGGATAGCTGCGACGGTCGCCGGAATATCGGTCTGGGCCCCGATCCCCGAACTCACTCCGGGCGATACGATTCCGGGCGCATAGATCAGCAGCGGCAGACGCTGATTCTCATAGATGTTGAGATTTGTATGGTGAGTATGGTCGCCGGTTATAATGAATACCGTCCTCTTGAAATACTCTTCCTGCCGGGCCAGTTCAAAGAACTCCCCCAGCGCATAGTCCGTATAACGGTAGGCGTTGAGAAATCGGAACTGCTGATGATCGTCTTCATCGAAAATATAATGTCTCTCATCTGGCAATTCGTACGGGGCATGGTTAGTGACAGAAAAGACAAAGCCCAAAAAAGGGTTTTCCCCCTGCTTTTTGAACTCCTCGTGGGCTCGAGCAAACGCGAACTCGTCATCGTATCCCCAGGTGTGTTCCGGCCCGCCGCAGTCGGACAACTCATCCTTGCCGATTATTATGTCAAACCCCTCATGGACGAGCATGTTTTCGAGGTTGTCGAAATCCAGCAGGCCGCCGTGCACAAAGATGCTGCAATAACCCCGACGCTTCAGAAGAACGCTCAGGGAGGCAAAAGTGTCCTGGAGCTCCTGTCGTCTCATCACGGGTAAGCCGACCTGGTCCGGGATGCCCGTAAGGACCGAGAACAGGCCGGAACTGGAACGGAATCCCGAGGCGAAAAAGCGGGGGAAATACCTGCCCTCGGCCGCCAGGCTGTTAAAAACCGGCGTCACTTGGGGCGTTTCGGAGTCGGGGCCGGCGAACTTGCCGGTCCAGCTCTCCATCAGGAAGACTACTACATTGTATTTCTCGGGAGTCCCTGAGAGGGCGTCGGAAGTACGCACCAGCAAAGGATATTCGGGATCGATTTGGCTCAGCGAGTCCACTTCCAGTAGCGACAGGCAAAGTTCTTCTGCCCGCGCCGCTTCCATAAGGCGAGGCGGCTGGCTCTTACCAAGGTTCCGCAGGGCCATGTGGGGACTGTTGACCGTCAGTATATTCACGGCATTATAGGAACTGATAAAGGAATCAGCTGTCCGCAAAGGTACTCTCTGCCAGCCGCCGCGGCTAAACAGGAACAGGAGGGGAGCCAGCACGAACAGCACTAACAGGTATGTCGCCAGAGGAATCGGCTTATAAGCCAGAATCCGGGTTCTTCTCAAATGCCGAATCGTGAAAACGAAAAAGAACGTCAGTGCCGCCGCGCCCAGAATCAGATACCAGGGATGCTGGCTGACGGCCGTTTTCAGAACGGGCCAGCCGGTACTGTCAAGATAGGCAAAAGCCTCATAGCCAAGCCTCTTTTTGGAGTGCTCGAAATATTGCAGGTCGGCCAGCATCAGCAGAAAGAAAAAGACAAAGGCGGCATAGGCCAGGGCGATCCACAAGTATCGAAACCACCGATAACGGTTGATGCCGGGAATAAGGGACAGCACCAGAACACCGGCAAAGCCCATCGAGACAATGGCGGCATCGAAGCGCAATCCATGGATGAATCCGCGCAGGACCTCAAACAGCGGCACTCCGGCGAACTCCCCGGAATAGACCACCAGGAACAAAAGGCGAAAAAGTGAGAAAGTGGCCATCGCGGCCAAGAAGCACTTGGTGAAAAAGACCAGTTCTTTTGCGAAAGGTCCCGTTGTGAATCTTGCAGGCATCGGTTATTCTCTTTTTAAAGCCGCGGTTGGCGAGCAACCACTTTTCAGGCCACAGTATAAACCATATCGTTCTGAAAATCAAAAGGATAACCTTGCCCGCGGCAGAGCCCGCTTCGGGCTTTGAGTGAATTCTCAGAATTGGCGTTGAATAGGCGGCCAGGGCTGACTAATACAATCCGTATCGCGATATTCGATCACGAAGGGTGTTCCGTGAGATACCAAGTGTCTCTGAGGTTTTGACCTGATTGCCGTCGAAGTGCCTGAGGCATGACGAGATAACAGCCCGTTCGAAAGCTGACTCGAGGAAATGATATATCTGCCCCGGTGAATTGGCAATCAGTTTGGGCATAACCGGTTCAACGATCTTCTTGAAGCTTTCGGTGTAGTCATCCTTTAGGGTATCCAGGTCGATGTCAACCCTGGCGTCGCCTTCAGCATATATTGGCAGGTCCTCCGGCTGAATGGAGTCGCCTTTGGACATGACGAGAGCCGTATGGACGTTGTTTTCCAGTTCACGCACGTTGCCGGGCCACTGATATTTCATAATCAACTGTATGGCCTTGCGCGAGACTTCCTTGACCGGCTGTCCCAGCTGCGTCGATATCTTGTTGACGAAGTGGTTCACCAGCAGGGGGATGTCGCTGCGGCGCTCCCTGAGAGGCGGGATGAATATGGAAAAGACCTTCAGACGGTAGAACAGATCCACCCGGAAAGAGCCTTCTTTCATCGCCTGCACCAGCGATTTGTTCGTGGCCGCGATCATCCGCACGTCGACGCCGATAGACTCGTTGCCGCCCACGCGCTCAAAGCACTTCTCCTGAAGGACACGGAGAAGCTTGGACTGCGTGAGCATGGACATGTCGCCGATTTCGTCAAGAAAGAGCGTCCCCTTGTCCGTCTGCTCAAACTTGCCAATGCGCTTGAAATAGGCCCCCGTGAAGGCACCCTTTTCATGACCGAACAGCTCGGACTCCAGAAGAGTCTCGTGCAGAGCGGCGCAGTTCACCGACAAAAAGCTGTTGCTGCGCCGTTTGGAATTGCGATGGATGGCCCGGGCTACAAGCTCCTTGCCGGTGCCGGACTCCCCGAAGATCAACACCGCCGCGTCCGTCTTGGCCACCTGCCCGATCAGCTTGGCGATCTCTACGATCTCGGGTGACTTGCCGACGATCTCGTCGATGCCGTGAGTAGCCGACTCATCGGTGGCGGGAGCAACAGGATGTCTCAGGCTCGATGCATAACCGCAGGCCTTGTTGACCGAGTCAATGAGTTTCTCTATTTCAAACGGTTTGGTCAGGTATTCAAAGGCCCCCTCACGCATCGCCTCGATGGCATTTTCAGTCGAGACAAACCCCGATATCACGATGACCGGGAGGTTGTCCTTCACCGACTTGATCTGCTTGAGGACGTCCAGCCCCGACATCGACGGCAGATTCACGTCCAGCATTACCAGGTCAAGGGTATCATTCTCCTGGACGTACTGGCTGACGTTGGTGCCATCTTCCAGGAAGTCGAAATTGAATTTGTCCGAGTCGAATAAATTCGCCAGAGACTGGGACAGGTCTTTGTCATCATCAACTAGTAAAATATTCTTCATATCCGAATACATCCATGGCGGTATATACAGGTTATCGGCGAGACGATAGTTTTTTGTAGTGGATTTTTTAGCTTATGGGCCTGAATCCAGCGCTTTTTTGCACCCCCCAATATCCCCGGGGTACACCCCTCTGCCTGAGGCGGACCTGCCGACTCCGGGGTGCTCGGGGCTGTCTCGATGCACTCGCCGAAGCCGTCATAACCTGTTGCAGATTCCTCTCCGAAGGCGCGGATCGATAGGGTCTGCTCTGGATGAGGCCGATACCGCCGCCCGGTTCAAATCGAAACAGTGTCCCACCTGCCGGTCGACAGATGCTTTGCCGGGACCATAGCTGCCCGGGCCGTATGAGACTACCCGGCGCGGATGTTTTTGGGAATCGGCAAGGATGACGTCAGCGGCGTCCCGGCCGGACTATGACTCTTCCTCGGCCAGGTACCGCGTCGCCATACCCATCCAAAGGAAATTGACGACCATATCGGCGACCAGGCCCACCCAGAGAATCCAGTAGACCAGTTCCGGTCGGAATTTCTCGACGATAACCGCCGGCCGGCCACTGGCGGCCGACAGCAAAACAGGTATCACCAGCACCAGGGCGGAGCATAGAATCACGGCGATTGGCCGTTCGATGAAGATGATCAGCGACCGCTTAATGGCCTTAAAGGCGTTTTCCCGGAAGACGACGATCGCAGGTATGGCAAAAAACAGAAGCGACAGAATACATATGTAGGCCGCTGGCATAACCAGAAACTCGACAGCCAGCTCCCGGCGGGGAGAACCCGAAACAAACGGCCCGAAGAATGATTGCAGCCGATCATTGGCAACCAGCATCAGCCCGTTCAGCAGCACCCAGGCAATAACCAGGTGGACCCATCGTGTCAGC
>Ga0224495_10001638_pt1 | contig 15554 bp, 11 predicted proteins | sample SF_Jul11_sed_USG_FD_168128 | JGI IMG/M metagenome (GOLD analysis project Ga0224495, IMG submission 168128) | Sediment microbial communities from San Francisco Bay, California, United States - SF_Jul11_sed_USGS_4_1 | ecosystem: Environmental > Aquatic > Marine > Sediment | place: USA: California... | reverse complement strand
TTCGCGTAAAACATATGGCGCGGCCAGCTTCATCGCGGCCGGGGAGCCCCGGCGGGCGGCGGGCACGGCCCGCAGCGGTATTCGCGTAAAACCCGTGGCGCGGCCAGCTTCATCGCGAACCGGGCCGCGCCTTTTCTTCCGCCCCCCGCAAGGGCAACGCAAGGGGCTGAACGCCGCTTCTGCGCCCTTGACGGGGTCTTCGCCGATGCGGTGGAGGCGGGGGCGAAAACCGCATATTCGCCCCCTGAAAGAGCCGCAATCGGCTTTGCCCCTGCGGCGCCTCTCCCTGGCGGCGCCTACTTGCCGTGCAACCCCTTGAAGAAGTCGGTCAGCTCGTTGTTGAGCTGATTCAGGCCGCCCCGCGCCGCCGCGCCGCCTTGCTGGGCGGCGTGGGTGGTGTCGCGGTTGACGTCCTCGAAGGTGGTCCCCCCCTTGCGCTGGCCCTCATGCCGCCCGTTGTCGTGGGCGCAGGCGGCCAGCAGCAGGGTGCAGGCGATGGTAAGGGTGACTGCGGGCAGTGCGAGGCGCATGATGCGGGTTCCTTTGGGGGTATTGCGCGCTGACCGGGCCTCAGCGCCGCTCCAGCTTGAGGGATGCGCTGTTGATACAGTAGCGCTGGCCGGTGGGCGCTGGACCGTCCGGGAACAGGTGCCCCAGATGGCTGCCGCAGGCGGCGCAGGTCACCTCCACACGGCGCATGCCGTAGGACAGGTCCTCGTGGGTGGCTACGGCCGATGTCCCCGTATGGTTGTCCAGCGGCGCAAAGTAGCTCGGCCAGCCGGTGCCGCTGTCGAACTTGGTGGCGGCGTCGAACAGCGCCGCACCGCAGCAGCGGCAGCGATAGGTGCCGTCGTCGTGACAGTCCCAGTATTCGCCCGTAAAGGCCCGTTCGGTGCCCTTCTCGCGGCACACGTGGAACTGCTCCGGCGTCAGTTTCCGGCGCCAGTCTTCATCGGCAGGGTCGCTGGCCCTGGAGCCGGCGTTCGAATCGGTTTGCGGGGTGCTCATGGCGTGTCTCCTCCCGGTACGTGCAGAGAAGCCAGTATGCCGCAACCACCGCCGCCCCGGCCAGTCTCGCGCACAGAGACCGACCGGAACGACGGGGGTCAGGAGGAGGGACGAACATGAAGACCGGGGCCCCCGCTGCGGATGGGGGAACGCTTGCGGGAGCCCCGGTCAGGGGGCGTTCACGGCCGGGGAGCCGTGTTGCCCCGACTTGGGAAGAGGACGCTGCCCCGGATCCATGTGGAGCAACGCCCTGAGTCAAAGATTAAATCCGCTTCCTGAACTGAACCTGAACGCCGGCGATTTTTTTTTGCGTCCGCTTCCGGAACGCCTTGCCACCCGCTCGCCACTGTGCTTTTCTGGTGGCGGATGGAGCGGTAGCCGGGGGCCACAAACCAGCGGAACCAGTGGGAGGGGATGATGGCAGACACGGACAGCGGCGGGACGCGCAAGGTACTGGTGTGGGACGCCCCGATACGGGTGTTCCACTGGCTGCTGGTGGCGGCCTTCCTGGTCTGCTGGCTGACCGGCGAGGACAACCGCTTTCTGCATCTGCACGCAGGCGGCGGCTATCTGATTCTGGGGCTTCTGGTGTTCCGCATGGCCTGGGGCATGGCGGGCACCCGCTACGCGCTGTTCAGCGAGTTCATGCACCCGTGGAGCGCGGTCAAGGCCCACGCCGAAGCCATCCGCAGCGGCAACCCCCGGCGCTTCATCGGCCACAACCCCCTGGCGGGGTGGGCGGTGCTGTTCCTCATGGGCATGGGGCTGGTGGTGGGCATCAGCGGCGTGCTGGTGCTGGGGCTGGAAGAGGGCCACGGCCCCCTGTTCGCCCTCATGTCCCCCCCCACCGCCCAGTTCTTCCGCGAGGTGCACGAGGTGTCGGTGGTCCTCATGCTGTGCTTCATCCCCCTGCACGTGGCGGGGGTGATCATCGAAGGCCGCATGCTGGGGGAAAACCTGCTGCACGCCATGATCTCCGGCCACAAGCTGGTGGGGCCGAACGACCACGGCGTGCCCCCCATGCGCCGGGTGGCGGCCCTGCTGGCGGGGCTGGCCACGGTTGCGACGGCGGCGTATTTTTCCGGCTGGCTGACCGCCGGAGGCGAATACCGCCCCTTCGTCGGCCACGCCCTGCCCTGGAACGACGCCTACAATTCGGAATGCGGCGACTGCCACCTGGCCTTCCACCCCACCCTGCTCCCGGCCCGCAGCTGGCAGCGCATGATGGACGAGCAGGCCGACCATTTTGGCGACGATCTGGGGCTGGATGCCGACACCGTGGCCACCTTGCTGGCGTTCATGCTCCCCAACGCCGCCGAATCGCAGTTGGACGAACCCGCCTACAAGATCAACCGCTCGGTGCCTGCGGATTCAACCCCCCTGCGCATCACCGAAACGCCCTACTGGGTGAAAAAGCACCACGAGATCGCCGCCGCCGAATGGAAGACCGACAAGGTGCACGGCAAGGCCGACTGCGGCGCCTGCCACCTGGACGCGGAGGAGGGTACGTTTGAGGATTCCGCCATGCGGCTGCCCTGAACCGTCCCCGCAACCGCCCGGATTCATCAGACGGCGGAGCGGGACCGGTCAGGACCGCCGACGGCCCTGCGGAAGGAAGTCCGGAAGCGCCCTAGGCCGACCAGACGCCGAACAGCGAGGTCAGCAGGCAGGCAACCGCCCCGATGGCGACGGCAAACATGTAGACCGATTGGCTCAGGCGGGTTTCCAGCACCGGGGTTCCTCCACGCAAATTAATCAGGCCAAAAAACCAGGCCAAAAAACCAGGCCAAAAAACCAGGCAAATAAACCGACATCATGCCGCGACCGGCGCCTCCGGCCGCGCAGCCCGAACGGGCGCCCCCCTCCCCTGAGCAAGCCCGGTGCCAGCGCGACAGGGACGCAAAAAAAACCGGAAAAGACATTGTAAAACGGCCGGTTACAACTTCACTCCGGCCAATATCAAGGTGCCCACCGACGGGTGACCGGCCCCCAACCGCCGACAATTTGGAACGCCCGCCGCGCAGTTTTTACATTTTTGTCCGACCGCGCCGGGGCGCACTCCCGCGCCCCGACACAGCCTCGGGAGCGGGGTGGGGGGTGGCGCTGCCCCCGGCCTTTCGGCATCCCCCCGGCGGGCGGCGCGAAAATGGCTTATAATGGCGGGCCTCAGCCCACTATCCGCATTCCCCCCTTTCCACCGGATTTCCCCCGCCATGGCCATCATTCAACTTTCCGGCGTCCGCATCGGCTACGGCGGCAAACCCGTGCTCGACAGTGTGGACATGGTGGTGGAGCCCGGTGAGCGCATCGCCCTGGTGGGGCGCAACGGCGAGGGCAAAAGCACCCTCATGAAGGTGCTGGGCGGCGAACTGGAGCCCGCCCAGGGCACCGTCCGCCGCGACCGTGGCACCCTCATCGCCCGCCTCCCCCAGGAAGTTCCGCAGGACATCCACGGCAGCGTGTTCGACGTGGTTTCCGCCGGACTCGGCTCGGTGGGCGACCTGCTCGCCCGCTACCACCACCTGACCGTGGACCTGGCCACCGCCACCGGCGCCGCCGCCGAACGCATGCTCGGCCAGCTCGACACCCTGGGCTCCGAACTGGAGGCGTGCGACGGCTGGAACAGCAACCAGCGCATCGAAGGCCTCCTCACCCGCATGGAGCTGGACCCGGAGGCCGAGGTTTCAGCCCTCTCCGGCGGCATGAAGCGCCGCGTGCTGCTGGCCCGCGCCCTGGCCGCCGGGCCTTCCCTGCTGCTGCTCGATGAGCCCACCAACCACCTGGACATCGCCGCCATCGAATGGCTGGAGCGCTTTTTGTCGGGCTTCGGCGGCGCCTTGCTGGTGGTCACCCACGACCGCGCCTTCCTGCGCAAGCTGGCCACCCGCGTGCTGGAACTGGACCGGGGCCGCCTCACCAGTTGGCCCGGCGCCTACGACCACTATCTGACCGGCAAGACCCAGCAACTGGAAGCCGAGGCCACCGAAAACGCCCTGTTCGACAAAAAACTGGCCCAGGAGGAAGTGTGGATCCGGCGCGGCATCAAGGCCCGCCGCACCCGCAACGAGGGGCGCGTGCGCGCCCTGGAAAAAATGCGCGAGGAGCGCTCCCGGCGGCGTGACCGCATTGGCACCGTGCGCATGGCCCTGGATGCCGGAGAACGCTCTGGCAAGCTGGTGATCGAGGCCAAAAACGCCAGCTTCGCCTATCAACCCGGCGGCCCCGAAGTGGTGCGCGGACTGACCACCACCATCCTGCGCGGCGACCGGGTGGGCATCATCGGCCCCAACGGCGCGGGCAAGAGCACCCTGCTCAACCTGCTGCTGGGGAAGGCCGCCCCCACCAGCGGCAGCCTGCGTTTGGGGGCCGCCGTGCAGGTGGCCTATTTCGACCAGCTCCGCGCCACCCTCAACGACAACGACACGGTGGTGCGCGCCATCACCGAGGGCGGCGCCGAGGAACTGAGCATCAACGGCCGCAACCGCCACGTGATGAGCTATCTTCAGGACTTTCTGTTCACCCCGGAGCGGGCGCGCCAGCGGGTGGAAAAACTCTCCGGCGGCGAACGCAACCGCCTGCTGCTGGCCAAGCTGTTCGCCCGCCCCGCCAACTTGCTGGTGATGGACGAGCCCACCAACGACCTGGACGTGGAAACCCTCGACCTGCTCGAGGAGTTGCTCACGGAGTATCCGGGCACCCTTTTGCTGGTCTCCCACGACCGTGACTTTCTGGACAACGTGGTCACCTCCACCCTGGTGTTCGAGGGCGACGGGGTGTTTGCGGAGTATGTGGGCGGCTACAGCGACTGGCAGCTCCAGCGCCAGCAGGCCACAACCGCCCTCCGGACACCGGATGCGGCACCGGCAGCGGCTCCGGAGGCCGTCCCCACCGCCCCGCCCGCCTCCGTCTCCCCCAAGTCACCCAAGGCCCCGGCCACGGGCAAACCCACAGGCAAACCAGCGGAAAAACCGGCAGCCTCCAAACCAGCGCCCACGGACAAAAAGCCCGCAGCGGCCAAACGCAAGCTCAGTTTCAAGGAGCAGCAGGAACTGGCCGAACTGCCCGGACGCATCGAAAAGCTGGAGAGCGAGATTCAGCAATTGGGGGCCGAACTGGCCAACCCGGAGGTTTACAAGGACGCCCCCCGCGCCGCTGCCGCCGCCGCCCGCGTGAAGGCGGCAGAGACGGAACTGGAGACCGCCTTCGCCCGCTGGCAGGCCCTCGACCCCGACTGACCGGACCGACCGCCCGGACCGACCGCCGGGCTAACCCGCTAACGGCGGGTGCGGGAGAGGTAGCGGTCCCGGTAGGTTTCCGCCACCTCGCTGGCGGCCAACTGGAAGCGGGTCAAGCGCACCTCCGTGGCCAGCGGACAGTCCAGCACCAGCCAGAAAAAGCCACGGGCCGTCAGGCCCATGTTCATGGTGCCCGCGTGGTACCAGTGCGGCCGCCCATCCAGCCGCAGGCGGAAACGGCGCGGCTCCCCGGCCCTCCCCGGTTTGCCGACCGCATCCTGAAAATACAGGGCCGCCTCGCTGCAGTGTCCCCCCGCAGGGGGTAACACGGCCACCAACACCGAAGCCACGATCGGCAGGGCCGCGCCCTGCGGCTGCGGGAGGATTTCCATCGCGCCGGGCGGGCCGATGCGCAACGCGGGCACCGGCCGGCTGTCGGCCCCGCCGCCCGCACGCGCGGCAATGCGCTGGACTTGCTGCCCCTGCCCGTCCACCTGCAACAGCACCCGATGCGGCACCGCCGCAATGTCCGGGGAGGGGGTGTCGGCATGTACCCGTTTCCATTCACCCCCGGCCACCGCCAGCGCCGCAATGGCCACCACCACCCCGGCGCGTTGGCGACCGGGCAGGCCGCCGTGCACCAGCCAGCCCGAGACACCCACCAGCCCCATCCCGGCCAGCAGCGCCAGCCAAATTTCCACCACGCTGTTGTAGCGGGGCACATACAGCAGCGGCATCATCACGGCGGTGTGATAGACCGCCGCCCCCCCGAACAGCACGGCCAGAATCCGCGGGCGCACCGCGGCCAGCCCCACCACGCCAAACACGATCTCCACCATGCGCAGGGAACGCGGATTGAACCAGGGCAGGCCCGCCTCGGAGTCCCGATAAAACACCAGCGTGGTCCATTTTTCCGCCATCAGGCGCGCCAGTTCCAGCGGTCCATAGTCGGCCAGCATCAGCCTGGCAACCCCCCTGAGCATGGCGTCCCCGGCCACGCTCAGATACGGCAGTCCCCCCAGCACGATGGCCCCGTCATAGGGCAGTCCCAGCATCCACTTGGGGTCCAGCCCCCTGGACAGGGGGTGGATGCCCAGATAAAGCGCCTCTCCGGTGCCGGTGTACAGCCCCCGGAAATCGAACAACACGACGTTCTTCAAAATTACCACAATCGGCAGGATGGCCGCGGTCAGGTGGATCAGGCACAGGTCGCGTCCGGCCTCGCGCAGGCGGTCCCGGCGGGTCCCCCACAGCACCGCGCCGACCCCCACCACCGGCGGCAGAAAATACAGGAACGTCCCGCGGGTGAGAATGGCCAGCCCCATCACCAGCCCGGCGGGAATGATCAGCCAGCGCCGCCCTCCCGCCAGCACCTCGGCGGTCAGCCAGGTCCACACCACCATCAGGCTGATGAACGCGGGTTCCGTGTAAAGGGATGCGAAAAAAAAGGGCAACCCCCACGACACGGCGAACAGGGTCGCCGTCACCAGCCCCGCCGCGCGCGAATGGAGCAGCAGGCCGGTGCGGTACATGGCCAGCACCAGCACGCCGTACATCCCCATGTTGAACGCCTTGATCAGCGGAACGTTGGCGCCAAACAGGGCCGGATAGATGTACGACATCGGCCCCACCTGCAGGGTCCGCTCATCCAGCAGAAAGGACGGGCCTTCGGCCAGCAGCAGGCGGGCGAACGGCAGATAGAAATTTTTCGCGTCGGAAAACAGTCGGCCCGGTTCATGGTGAAGCCAGGCGTTGGCCACACCCACCGCAACCAGCAGGCACAGCAGAACCCGGTGTGGCGGCAGAAACGCCGGAAGAAAACGGGAAAAAAAGCGACGCACACACCCCCTTCGCCGGGCCAGATCGGGCCAGGTCAGGTTTCAATTGCCACACAGCCGCCACACAGCCGCCACACAATCACGCGCTTCCGCGCACTTCCACGCCGCCACCCCGGAGCCAAACATAGCAAAAACGCAACCCGGCGGGGAAGTTACCCCCCCGCACGCACCAGGTATTTGCGCAGTTCCTCGACGCCAAACACCACCGCCGGCGCCAGCACCACGCCGCCCCAGACCGCGGGCGGGAACGCCTCGGTGGTAAAAAAGCGATGCAACACCGGCACCTGCACCACCGTGACAATGAACACCACCTCTACCGCGATCCCGGCCAGAATCCACGGGTTGAGTCGGGCCAGCAGCCGCCACGCCGACCCCCGCGTGGTGCGGCAGGCCAGCACGTTGCCGATCTGCGAAAAGACGATGGTGGCCAGAAACGCGGCCGTCGCCTGACCGTACAGGAGCGCCCCCGGCCCCAGTTCCACTCCCCACCTCCAGCCGCCGCCGAACAGCACGGCAAAAAACGCCGCGAAGGACAGCCCCGTTTCCACCGGTCCGATGACCCCGTAGGCCCGCACAAAGGTGCGCGCCGTCACCAGCCGTTCCCCGGACCGGCGCGGCGGACGGCGCATGGTGTCGGCCTCCGGCGGCTCGTTGCCCAGGCCGATGGCGGGCAGGATATCGGTAATCAGGTCGATGGCCAGAATCTGCACCACGGTCATCGCCAGGGGGATGGGCAGCAACACATAGGCGATGAACGGCACGATCTCGGGCACGTTGCTGGACAGCACATAGGTGATGAACTTGCGGATGTTGTCGTAAACCGACCGCCCCTCCTCGATGGCTTTCACGATGGTGGCAAAGTTGTCGTCCAGCAGGATGATGTCCGACGCCTCCTTGGCCACGTCGGTGCCACGCAGCCCCATGGCGATGCCGATGTCGGCGCGCTTCAGGGCCGGGGCGTCGTTGACGCCGTCGCCGGTCACCGCCACCACCTCGCCCATCTCCTTGAAGGCCTCGACGATGTGCAGTTTTTGCTCCGGGGCGACCCGCGCGAACACCACCTCGCCGCCCCGCAGCGCGGCGGCCAGCTCCGGACGGGACATGGCCGCCAGTTCCTCGCCCTCGATGATGCGGGGGCGGTGGACGATGCCCAGTTTTTTGGCGATGTAGGCCACCGTGGCCCCCTTGTCGCCGCTCATCACCACGATGCGGATGCCCGCCGTGTGGCACGCCGCCACGGCGGCGGGCACCTCGGGGCGCGGCGGGTCCACCAGCGCCACCAGCCCCACCAGCGACAGCGGGGAATCCTCCCCGGCGGTGGCCGGACTCCCGTTGCGCGCCAGCGCCAGCACGCGCAAACCCTGGGCCGCCAGTGATTCGGCCCGCGCCAGCACGCGCTGCCGCTCCGGGGCATGCAGCGGAACCACCGCGCCACCGGCGTACACGCGGCCGCAAAGCGCCACCACCACCTCCGGCGCCCCCTTTACCACCGTCACCCGCTCCCCGGTCGCATTGCCGCCATTGCCTTGCCAGACACTGGACATCACCCGGGTGGCGGCGTCGAACGGCTCCCCCGACACCGGTCGAAAGCGCCGCCGCAGGGTGTCAAAGCCGTCGTGCAGTTCGACAAACTCCGCCAGCGCGGTCTCGGTGGGGTCGCCCTGAAAATGCACGCCGGAGCCGGCCTCGCGGGTGGCGATGGCGTCGTTGCACAGGGCCATCACCTCCAGCACCGCCGCGCGCGCCGGGTGGTCGCGGAAGTCTGTCATGGCGGCGGACATACGGTCCGGAACGCGCCCTGTCCCCTCGTCTGGCCCGCCGCCCTGGGTGTATTCGTCTCCCCCCACGCAAACCGTCTCCACGTGCAGGCGGTTGCGGGTGAGGGTGCCGGTCTTGTCCGTACACACCACCGTGGTACTGCCCAGCGTCTCCACCGACAGGATGTGTTTCACCACCGCATTGCGTTTGGCCATGCGCAGGGACGACTGGGTGAGCGCCAGGGTCACGGTGGGCAACAGCCCCTCCGGCACGTTGGCGACGATGATGCCGATGGCGAACACCAGATTGGTCCAGGCCGGGTTGCCGATGGCGAAGCCGACCCCGAAAAACACCAATCCGATGGATACCGCCAGCAGGGTGATGCGGTGCACGAACACGCGCAGTTCGCGCTGCATCGGCGTGGGGTCCTGACGCACCCGTTGCGACAGTTCGGAGATCGCCCCCAGGCTGGTGCGCAACCCGGTGCGGGTGACCAGCACCCGGGCGTGACCGCGCAGCACGGTGGCGCCGGAGGCCACCTGGCACGCAGGCGTCACCCGCTCCCCCAGCGGCGTTTTGGCCACCGGTTCCGATTCCCCCCCCAGCAGGGATTCGTCCAGCGCCAGCCCGGCGCCCTCGATCACCACGCCGTCGGCACAAACCTTGTCCCCCTCCTGCAAAAACAGCACATCCCCCGGCACCACCAGCCCGGCGTCCAGCATGGTCTTCTGCCCGTCCCGCAACACCGCCACATGTCGGGGGATGTAGTCGAGAAACGACACCATGAGTTTTTCGACCTTGTGGTTCTGGGCAAAGGAAACCACCGCGTTGAGCACCACCACGGCCAGCAGGGCGGCGCCGATCAGTTCATAGCCCTCGCCGGGGCGCAGGCGGTGGGCCAGGAACGCCAGACCGGAGGCGGCCAGCAGCAGCAACGGGAACATCTGAAGGAATTCGGCGGCCAGCAGCCGCAGGGGGGAACTGACGCGGTGAAAGGCGATGGTGTTGGTGCCGTAACGCTGCAGGCGCGCCCGCGCCACAGCCGTGCCCAGCCCCCGCGGCGAGGAATCCACCTGCGCGAACAGCGCCTGGCGGTCCGGACCGCCGGACACACTCATGTAAACGGGCTCACGGGAAAGGCACCCATGCTCCCCCTTTCCGACGAACCGGGACGGCCGCCAATACCCCTCAACCCAGCCGCTACCTTACATATAGCGGACATTCACCCCAAAATCCAGCAAGCGGGGGCGGGCACGGCCCGCGGCGGTATTCGCGTAAAACGCGTGGCGCATCCGCGTCCATCGCGAAACAGGCCGCGCCCTCTGGTTACCGACCGAAAATGGGAACCCCTTTGTGCTCCGGGCGTGGTTGCCCGGGGGATTACCCCCCCCCCTTGGCGTGTTGCCAGAGGGTTTCCCACTCGGCCGGGGAAAGTTGGGTGAGGGGGCGGCCGGCGGTTTTTTCCATGCTGCGGAAGCGGCTGGAGAAGCGCTCGATGGTGCCTGTGAGGGCCTCTTCGGCGGACAGGTCGAGCTTGCGGCCCAGGTTCACCAGAGAAAACAGCACATCCCCCAGTTCGTCCTGGGCGGCGGCCATGTCGCCGGAGGCAATGGCCTCCTTGAGTTCGTCCAGTTCCTCGTAGACCTTGGGCCACACCTCGGCGTGGTCGTTCCAGTCGAACCCCTCCCTGGCGGCTTTTTTGCTTACCTTCCAGGCCCGCAGCAGGGCGGGAAAGGAACGCGGCACGCCGTCCAGCACGCTGGTGCGTTTCTGCTTCGACGGCTCGCGGTTTTTGACCCGTTCCCAGTTGTCCAGCACCGCCTCCGGCGTTTCCGCCACTTCGTCGCCGAACACGTGGGGGTGGCGCAGCACCATTTTGGCGTACATGTCATCGGCCACGTGGGCCAGGTCGAAATCCCCCGCTTCGCGGCTCATGTCGGCGTGGAACAACACCTGGAACAGCAGATCGCCCAGTTCCTCGCGCAGTTCCGCCGCATCGCCGTGGCGGATGGCGTCCATCACCTCGTAGGTCTCTTCCACCAGAAAGGGGGAAACCGACTCGCGGGTCTGGGCGCGGTCCCAGGGGCAGCCGTCCGGGCCGCGCAGGGTTTCCACCATGGCCAGCAGGCGGGCCACGGCCTCGGCCGCCGGGCGGTGAGAGGGGCCGGCCTCGGGGGGCTTTTTCACTGGCGCACCTCGCCGGGCCACGGCATTTCTTCCGGCGGACCTTTGGGAACGGTCGGGCGGGCGGAGGGCGGCGTTGGTTTCCACTCGCCGGTGCGGATCATGCGTTTGGCCTCGGCCACCAGCCCGCGGATGCGCTCCGCCTCTTCGGCGTCGGGGTCAAGGCGCAGAAAATGCTCCCAGGTTTCGATGGCGGCGGGCAGGTCGTTCTTGCCGTAGCGTAGCACGGCGCCCATTTCGAACAGGGCCACGGTGTAGTCCTTGTCCAGCGCCAACACCTGTTGGTAGTGATGCAGTGCCTCCTCCACGTTGCCCAGAAAATACGCCACGGTGCCCAGATGGGTGCGGGCCTCCAGGCTGGCGGGATCGACCTGACTGGCATACAGGTAATATCCCCGCGCCCGGTCGTATTCCCGACGCTGCACGTGCAGATAGCCCATGGACAGCAACGCCTCCATATCCTCCGGATCGCGCAGCAGGCGCTGGCGCAGATCGCGCACCACCGGGTCGGAGCCCAGATCCAGTTCCGATTCCAGGTCTCGCTTGAGGGCCTCCAGATGCTCCCCGGTCACCTTGGGCGAAAGGTTCACCGGCGCCTCCGCCGGGGCGTCCTTGAGCAGCCCCCACGCCAGCCACCCGGCCCCCCCGGCGGCCACCAGCAGGGCCGTGAGGGCGATGGCGACGGGCACCCGGCGCGGCGGCGTGGCGGCACGCACCTGCGCATGATGGACGTATTCCGACGAGGCCTCGTCGGCGGGGGCGCCGTGACCACCCGGCGTGGTGGAAGCGGGGGACGGTCCCTCCGGCTCGCCGGGAAACAGGAAGCCCTCCCGCGGTGGGGCCGGTTTTCCGGAGGGCGATGACGGGGGGGAGGTATCGGGCATGGCGCAAGGTCCGTGCTGTGTGGGTCCGCAAAAACCGGGGAAACCCCGGTGGGGCCCTCCGGGGCAATTCCGGGGGGCAATTCCGGGGGGATGCCCCGGTGGGACGACATTGTACGCCAACGCCCTCTCCCTTGGTACCCGGAACGCACCCCTTGACCGCCCGCCCGCCGCCCCGTACCATGCCGCGGTCTGGGGAGCCGCACTTGTTGCTGGGGAGCGCGACCGTTCATGTACATGCAAAACCTTCGACGCGCGGGTGTTCCGGCCTCGATTTTACTGGCCGCGTTGACCCTTTCGGGGGCGCTCGCCACACCGGCCCACGCCACCCGCCCCTACGCCACCACCGAGGATGCGGCCACCCTGCCGCCCGGCGCGATGCGGGCGGAACTGGCCTTCAATAACGAGGACTGGGGCGCCATCCACGCCAATGCCCTGGACGCCTCCATCAGCTACAGCCTGTACTCCAACCTCGATCTGGAGGTCGAACTCCCCTACCTGGTGGTAGGTGGCACCGTTCCGGGGGGCGCGAGCGCGTATGCCGACGGCATCGGTGACGTCTGGACCAAGGCCAAAATCAACTTCATGAAGGAGCGTGCCGCCGATCCGCTCACCGTTTCCGGCCAGATCGGCGTCAAGTTTCCCACCGGGGACCGCATCACCGGCAGCGGCAAGGCCGACGTGCGCCTGGCGGGGCTGGCCAGCAAAACCTTTGGCGAGGTCTCCGCCCACGGCAACCTGTTCTACACCTTTGTGGGCGGGAGCGTTGCCGGTCAGCAACTGAACAACGTGCCGGGCGTGTCCCTGGGGCTCGAAACCACCGTGGGAACCAAGGTGAGCGGGGTGCTGGAACTGGACTGGGAAAAGGCGCGCCTGCCCGTTGGGGACAACCGCACGGAGTTTGGCCTCGGCATGGTGACCCACGTCAGCGACGGCCTCGACCTGGACATGATGCTGCGCAAGGGGGTGGGGAGCAGCATCTATCCCTATGGCGGCAGCCCGGACTGGGCGCTGACCTTCGGCATGACCTACACCACCGGCGGCTAACCCCCTCCGGCAGGCAGCCCACCCGCCCGGCCCCGGCACCGGCACCGGCACCGGAGGACTCCGGCTGGCCCCCGCGGGCTCAGGAAAATCGGCGGATCATCTCCTGGGTCACCACCACCACGCCGTTTTCGGTCACGGTAAATCGCTGGCGGTCGGCTTCGGCGTCAAAACCGATCTCGATTTTTTCGGGAATTTCCACGCGCTTGTCCACGATCACCCGGTTCAGGCGGGCGCCGCGCCCCAGGCGAGCGTCGTCGAAGATGATCGACTCGTTGACCTCGGAATACGACCCCACCCGCACGTTGGGTGACAGGATCGAATTGCGCACCTTGCCGCCGCTGACGATGCAACCGTTGCAGACGATGGAGTCCAGCGCCTCACCGCGCCGCCCGCCTTCCGCGTCGCTCTGGGCGAACACGAACTTGGCCGGGGGGTTCTGCCCCTGCCAGGTGCGCACCGGCCATATCTGATCGTACAGGTTGAAGCGCGGCGACACGGAAACGATGTCCATGTTGGCGCTCCAGTAGGCGTCCAGGGTACCGATGTCCATCCAGTAACCCTTTTCGCCCTTGTTGCCGAACTCCGAAGCGGCGGCGAAGTCATAGGCGAACAGGCGGCCGCCCTCCATCATGGCCGGCAGCACGTCCTTGCCGAAGTCGTGGCTGGAGGCGGCGCGGGCATCGTCCAGCAGGGCCTGCTTCAGGCGATCCACGTTGAACAGATACACGCCCATGGACACGTAGGCGGTGGAGGGGTCGCCCGGTACCGGCTGCGGGTTGGCGGGCTTTTCGGCAAAGCCGGTGATGCGGCCGGAGGCGTCCGCCTGCATCACGCCAAAACGGCTGGCCTCGGCAATGGGGCAACGGATGGCGGCCACGGTGGCGTCGGCCTGCATCTCGTTGTGGAACGCCACCATCTTCGAGTAATCCATTTTGTAGATGTGGTCGCCGGACAACACCAGCAGTTGCCGGGCGCGCTCCTGCTCCACCAGATACATGTTCTGGTGGATGGCGTCGGCGGTGCCCAGATACCACTCGGTGCCGATGCGGTGCTGGGGCGGCACGCTGATCACGAATTCCCCGGCCTCGGGGTTGAGGATGCTCCACCCCACGCGGATGTGGCGGTCGAGGGAAAACGATTTGTACTGGGTGAGCACGGCCATGCGCCGCAACCCGGAATTGATGCAGTTGGAAAGGGTGAAATCGACGATCCGGTACATGCCGGCGAACGGCACGGCGGGCTTGGCCCGGTCGCGGGTCAGCGGATACAGGCGGCGGCCCTCGCCACCGGCCAGGATCATTGTCAGAACGTCCTTCATGAACACACCCCCGTTTCCCCCCCGTCATGACCGCCAGGTGCCCTAACTATATGCGGATTTGCGGTTGCCGTGAAGCCCCCCGGGAAGGAATAACCGGACATTTTTGACGCCCTCCCGCCGCAATCGTCCCCGCCCGGCGGGGGAAAAGTGTCACCCCCTCCCGATCCCGGTTTGACCCCGCACGCCGCCGGTTCCTATAATGCGCCGGGCAACGTGTCCCCCCCGTCCGCCCCGGCCCCCCGGCTCCCGGGGATCCGGACCAGGAGGGTTTCCCACATTTCTTCAGACTGGATCGAGCGGAACATGCCTGTCGTCCACTTCATTGATGTCAACCGCAAGGTCGAATGTGTCCCCGGCGCCAACCTGCGCGAACTGGCCATGGAGGCCAGCTACAGCGTCTATCACGGGGTGCGCAAGCTGCTCAACTGTCACGGCGAGGGGCTGTGCGGCACCTGCCGGGTGGCGGTGGTGGCGGGACGCACCATGCCGCGCAACGAAGTGGAACAAAAACGCCTGAAGGGGGTGCCGGAGCCGTGGCGTCTGGCCTGCCAACTGGAAGTGCTGGACAACATCACCGTGACTACCAATCTGGGGGTGATCGACCGTGCCGCCGCCGAGGCTCAGGCGCGCGCCGACCGGGCCGCCAGAATGCGTCAGGTGGCCATCCGCGAACACGAGGCCGCCGTGGGCCGCAAGGAGGCCGAATCCGAGGTAGAGGCCGCCGACGCCGATGCCAAACAGGCCGAAGTGGATTCCGCCAAGGCCGGACAGGAGGCCAAGACCGCCCGTGGTCTGGTGGAAAACATGCCCGATGGCCCCGCCCGTGACACCGCCGCCGAGGCCGCCAAAAAGGCCCACCAGGCCGCCTCCGACGCCATGCACGCGGTAGCCGACGCCAAGGTGGCGGCCCACGACGCCCACGTCGCCCAGGAAAAGGGTGACGCCAAGGCCGCCCACGCCGCCGAGGAGCAGGCCAGGGCCGCCGAACAACGGGCCGCCAAGGCCGAGTCCGTCGCCGCCAAACACCTGGCCGAGGTGCAGGAGGCTGCCGCCAAGGCCGGCCCCGCCAGGGCGGAAGTCGCAAGTGAAGCGGGCGCCACCGCAGACGGCGACAAGCCCGCCAAGGCCCCCGCCCGCACTGCTGCCAAATCCAAGACCAAAACCGAGACAAAGACCGAAGAATAGGTCCCCCTGCCCACCGGCCCGTACCGGACGACAACTCAACCTGACAGCTCAGCCTGACAGCTCAACCTGACAGCTCAACCTGACAGCTCAACCTGACAGC
>Ga0224495_10001637_pt1 | contig 15555 bp, 14 predicted proteins | sample SF_Jul11_sed_USG_FD_168128 | JGI IMG/M metagenome (GOLD analysis project Ga0224495, IMG submission 168128) | Sediment microbial communities from San Francisco Bay, California, United States - SF_Jul11_sed_USGS_4_1 | ecosystem: Environmental > Aquatic > Marine > Sediment | place: USA: California... | reverse complement strand
GGGTAAGTAAAATTAATACCTTTTATATTTGCTTCATAGCCACAAATTGGTCTAAAACAAAATGAATATAAAAACGTAAAATATGTGTATACTCTGACACCTTTTGGAATTTCACCGAATTTGGCAATAATCCTAAACTTAAGTTGCTTAGCATTGTTATCAGTGTAAGTTATAATAAGACATCTACTATCTTTATTAATTCTATTAATTATATTCGTGGTTTTCCCTGATCCGGCGACTGCAAAAACTACTCGTTTATCCATTTAATGGCCTGTTTAATGTAGCTAGGAATAGTCAGATTTTCAGAATGCTCGTCTACAAGTCTAAATGCTGCCTCAGCTTTATTATCTAGCATAAATTCCAACGGCTTTTTTTTAATATTACCGCCAGAAAATAACTCATTGCATATGATTTTATTATCTTCATAAAAACAGATTTCAAATGTTGAGTGTTTATTGTCATTATCATAGAAAACTTGAATATTATCAGAAATATAGTCAGCATAATTGTCGATACAATTGGCTTTGTAATCCTGGTCATTATCACGAATTACTGCAACTCGTATGTTTAAAGCTTTTGCTATTTCCATATATCTCTTAAAGCTAAGCCCACCTACCGAAATGATATGGACACCATCATTATTAAGCGTACTTGAAGTTTCTTTGGCATATAATGAGTCGATTAACATATATTCTGCATCACCTTCAACAAGAATCACTTTATATGAAAGAACAAACTCTAAAACATTATTATCCGGCGCTTTCATAAAAAACTTAGCTGTCGATTTTGAAAGGTCTTTTAACAATAAAGGTTTATCGGCAGAGCTATTTAGAAGTATAGATTTACGTAGGTCTAGCCGTGTACTTATTAGGCTATTATGTGTAGCGACAATGATTTGTTTTTGATGAGTTTGTGAAATTTTTGAAATCAACATTTTCATATTTGAATGGCTCAAATGGTTCTCAGGCTCTTCTAACAAAAGGATATCAATTGCTTGTTTTCCAGTACTTCTGGATAAGACAAATTCTGTTTTAATAAAACATTGCAAACCTTTGCCTCGTTCATCTATTGGCACTTTGTCTTGAAGAAGGGTTATATCTGTCTCTAAGTTATATTTTGACCCTGATCGGACTGAAAATTCATATTCACCTAACCCCTTATTCACCGAGGATAAATTATTATCCTTAAAATGAATCTTGTGCTGCCGATATTCATTTTTTAATTTAACACGGGTTGTATGATCTACTGTGGATTCATATACTGTCTTGATATATTCCTTATTCGCATATTCACTATTTATTTGTGAATTATCGATTGTTAGTGTCCTTATAAAACGACTATACCCTGAGTATGCTTCACCGCTAAATGTGATAAAATTCGTAATATAATATTCATATGGGAAATTATTATTACCTTCATTTAAAACTTGTTTGATCTCAGGACTTAACTCATCACTAGGTTTGCAGATCATATGTAACCCACTAGCATTGACTTTATCTGTGTTATGATTTCCGAAAAGATCGGGATTAGTATCATCACTGAGAAATATTTCAATGTGTACTTCGGGTAAATCTTCAAATCTTTTTGCAGTTTTGAAAAAATTTTCAACAGATTTTTTATTTAAAATTGACTCAAGCCCTAATGTTTCAACTTTGTTTCGGTTGCCATTTGCAGCAAGTTCAATGGCTAGAAGAATAGAACTCTTGCCCGCTTCATTGTCGCCAATAATTGTATTAATATCAGGAATAAAATCTACTTCAAAAGACTGAAAACGTTTAAAATTGACTAGGTTAAGTTTTTTTATGTACTGCATTTTATAATACTTTTTTGTAAGAATTCATATCATTGATACATTGTCAAATAAGTAAATTTAGTGCGAGCACACGATGTGCGAGCTTGAGAATTAATCTGCGTTTATTGCCGACAACTTCTGTTAGTTGACATGATGGCCATATTGTTTGTGTGCCGCACCTCGTGCGCGGCTACGGATATTTATATATCCTATTATTCAATAAAACAGCTTATTAAAGTATTTTACTGTTTACACTAATTACCATATTAATTATTAGGTTCATTCAATGGGCATTGATATTATTAAAATATTTTTTCTGGATATTGTAATTTTCTTGCTTTTTTTTAATTTTCGGTTAATAGCCTTTGATACTATTAGAAAATATGAAAAAGTGGATTACATCCAGTATAAATATGATTCAGAAAAATTAAATCAAAAAATTATTTCCCTGGTTTCCGGTGGTTATGATAGTTGCCCAAACAATGATTGCCGATTAAATTCAAATATTATTGAAAGTATTAAAAATATTAATTGTAGAAATGGGGTTATTATTGATGGCTTTAGTAGTAAAGAGAATTTAGCTATTAATAGTTCATTTATTTTGCAAGTTAAACTTATCAACACCACTGACATAAAATGTCAAAGAGAAATTTTAATCTATACGGATCATTTTAATATAATGCCAAAAGAAAATATAATGATCGCCCAAATTGAACCGAATTCTACTAAAATGATAACTGCTTGGGAGATTACACCAAGGGAAGTTGGTAGTTATGCAATTCAATTAGGTGAAAATTATGACAAAAATATTCCGAATAGAATTCGATCGGAAATCATGGTCTCAAATCCTGGATTTTTTAAGTCTATTGATAAAGATATCCTTTTGGCGCTTTTTGATTATAAAACAATTTTAGCGTTTACAATATTTATTAATGTATTATCAATTACTCTTTGTTCAATTATGCATAAGAAAATTCCAAAATTATTGTTAGACTTTTCTATATTTAAAAAAATTAAGCAAGAATAGGTAACTTAATGCATAAAATGGGCACCCCAATTTTTACCTCCTGTAAAAATTGGGTTAAGAAAAGAAGGCCATCACGTCAACTGTCAGATTTTATTTTGATGGTAGAAAAATTTAGGTAAGCTTGTAAATTAGTAAATTAATCAAACCAATATCTTACTATAACAGGTTGATTTCCGCCCGGCAGGGAAGCCGGGCGTACAGGGGCAGAATTGATTATTATTATATTGTACAAATAATCTAAAACGACTATAATTCTCTTTCTTTCCGCATAACGTTTGCTGGCAAATGAAGTTTTTAGAGGCTCGAAGTCAGCAAAGCGAGCGCATACAAAGCTCCAAGCTTTGTGCGTTACCGAAGGTGGACTTCCGTCTTTGCGGTTAAACGGAGAGCCTCTAAAAATTTGGGTGAGCAATCACGAAAGTACAATAAAGGATAAATTGTCTTTACAATTTGAATTTGAAAAGCGAAAAGATGCATTGCGAACCCCGAGGCGCGCGAAGTTGCGCCGAGCTTTTGCCCGCTGTTAACTGACGCGCCCAATTACTTATTTACGCCCTAATAGCTATTTTTTCTTTTTTCAATATCAATAATAATAACTATATTTTTATTCGAATCGATGGTATAAAATAATCTGAAATTTCCTATTCGATATCGATATATATTTTTTAATTGCCCTTTTAATTTTTTTATGTTGGAGCCATAAAATGGATTTGTGCGCAGCTGGGGATAAACAAAATTTTCTATTTTTCTTTTCAGTGATTCAAAATCTCTAATTTTAATTTTTTTTGAAAAACTTTCAGTTTCAGCAATTTCAAAATCTTGGGACAATTTTATACTTTCCTTGTTTAACATCTTTTAAGCCATTCTTCAGGCTCTTTACTAACTCAGAGTCAGAAAGTATTTCATTCATTTCTTCATCAGAAACATATGATTCGGTCGTAATATATGAAAGTGTCGCATATTCCACATAATTTGAAATAGACCTTCTATCACCTTCAGCTGCTTTTTTGAATAATTCATAAACTTCATCATCTAATCGTACAGTAATTGTTTTAGACATTTCTTAACCTTCTTATTTATTCAATAGTATTCATATTTATTCACATTGTCAATTTATTTTATATGGGAAAAAATGTAATAACCTTTCGTAAACTTAGATATAATTAAAAAATATTGGAAAACAAAAATAATTAATTAAACGAAAAAATGGGAGTTCTGATAATTTACCGTTAGAAAATAGATAATTCAATAATACGACATATGCATTATATATACGATAAAATAATTTTAAAAACATTTTCGAATATACGGGCTAAAAAGAAAATTGGGCGTTTCAGTTAACTTCTGGTATACACAAACGTTGTACATTTCATGTGCATGGTATAAATGATAACCTTGGGGGTGGCCAAAGAAGGGAACCTTCGTGGCCAGGGGGCGTGAAAGTATGCAAACAAGCGATAAATTCATCGGCCCCCTTTTTTATAATGATAAATTTTACAATTTTCTCGAATGCCACCATTCATACATCATCGGGATAATGATCAATGTAACAACCGTTGATGTGATCAAACCGCCGACCATGGGAGCGGCAATTCTGCGCATGGCGACATTCCCTGGATCGCTTCCCCAAAAAAGAGGCACAAGACCAATGATTGTTGTCGAAACTGTCATCATCTTCGGACGCACGCGCATAACGGCTCCTTCGACAACAGCAGAGCGGATTTCTTTGAGACCTGGAAGTTTTTTTCGCCCGCCGCTGATCGAACCAATGGCGCTTTCCAGATAAATCAACATGATCACTCCCGTTTCTGCGGCAAGCCCGATCAAGGCAATAAAACCGACGCTGCTTGCGACTGAATTATTATAGCCGGCAATGAACATAAACCATAGCCCGCCAAGAGGCGCAAAAAGCAGAGAACCTCCCATGACAAACAAAGAGTTAGAAACGCTCTTAAAATGAATAAAAAGAATGATAAACACAATTACAATGACCAGAGGAATTAAAAACATCATTCGATCTGAAGCCAGTTTCATTTGCTCATACTGACCGCTGATAATATAGCTGTAACCCGCGGGCCAGTGTAATTCTCCGCTTGCAATTTTTTTATCAATTTCTGCTCGAATGTTAACCACCAGCGAACCTATGTCGCTTTGGCGCGTATCCACATAGATCCACGCTGTTTTTCGCGCATTTTCTGTTTTTATCACACCAGGGCCTTTTGTAATTTTAATACTGGCCACCTGCGAAACCGGAATCTGGCCTCTACCGCCGGGAAGCGGTATATAAATATCCGATAGTTTTTCCAATGATTCCCGACTTGAGCGCGCATAACGTATATTGGCGCTCCAGCGGAATCGTCCTTTGATGATCTCTGTAACTTCTTTTCCGCCAAGAGCGCCGGAAATAACGTCCTGGATGTCTGCGATATTAAGTCCATATCTGGCCGCCTTATCCCTGTCAATGTCAAAAACAATGTAATTGGCTCCGGCGCTGCGTTCGCCAAAAACCGACGCGACTCCATTTATTTTTTTAAGACTGCCTTCGAGAGATTGAGAAATATGCTGTAATATTTCCAGATCGTCGCCTAGAATTTTTACTCCTATTGGCGTTCGTATACCCGTTGAAAGCATGTCAATACGGGTCTTGATTGGCATTGTCCAGGCATTTACAACGCCGGGCAGTTTTACGGTGTCATCAAGTTCCTGTACAATTTTTTCCATCGTCATGCCTTTTCGCCAGAATTGTTTATCTTTTATCAAGATATTAGTCTCAAGCATGCTTAACGGAGCCGGATCGGTGGCTGATTCTGAACGTCCGGCCTTGCCAAAAACGAGATCTACCTCTGGAATTTTTTTTATCATTTTGTCGGTTTCAATTAATATTTCACGAGCCTTTGAAATGGAAATTCCCGGAATGGTTGTCGGCATATACAACAGATCGCCTTCTTCTAATGGCGGCATAAACTCTGATCCAATTGGTTTTATCAGTTTTTTACCGGTTTTCGAAAATGGTACCTGGATGCCGGTAACCGGAATAATGCTGATGACAAGTAAAACGCCAAAAGCGCCGAAAACTTTAGTCTTGTGATCAAGGCACCACCTTAAAACAGGATCATAAATGCGTATGAGAACTTTACTTATGGGATGATCTTCTTCGTTTTTAATTTTGCCTCTTACAAAAAGGGCTACAAGAACAGGTAAAAGCGTTATGGCTAAAAATGCCGATACGCTCATGGCAAGCGTTTTCGTAAGTGCCAGAGGAATGAACAAACGGCCTGATTGTTCCGGTAATGCAAATACAGGTAAAAACGAAATAACAATGATCACCATAGACCAAAACAAACCCGGCGCCACTTCCAATACGGCTTCACGCGATGCCTCAAAATAATCCTTTGAAGAGAGGTCGATTTTTTCACGCCTGATCTTTTCAAGATGCTTATGTGTATTTTCCACCATAACCACGCTGGCATCAACCATGACCCCGATGGCAATGGCTATACCGCCCATCGACATGATATTAGCCGGAACGCCTAAAACATACATGACCAGAAAGGCGCCAAGTACTCCTAATGGTAAAACCACCAGAGCAACGAGAGCCGATCGAAGATGCAATAAAAAGATAAAAGTCACAATAGAAACAACCAGGAGTTCTTCAAATAATTTCCAGTATAAATTGGTAATTGCCGTATTGATGATCTTAGATCGATCATATGTTGTGATGATTTCTACTCCTTCAGGCAGAGTCTTTCTCAATTCATCGATGCGTTTTTTAACTCCTGTGATGGTGGAGACCACATCTTCTCCCTGACGCATCATGACAACTCCGCCGACAACCTCGCCTTCACCGTTTAAATCTGCAAGACCTCTTCGAAGCTCAGGACCCTCTTTAACATAGCCAATGTCTTCAATTCGTAAAACGCCGCCCTCACTCGTAGCTCTAACGGGTATTTTTTTTACATCTTCAATGCTCGTCAGGTATCCCTTGACCAGCACCATGTATTCGGTTTCGCCCTGCTCAAAAAGACGGGCGCCCATTTCCATATTGCCGCGCTCTACAGCCATTGCAATTTCTTTAAAAGATAAATTGTAATTGTAAAGCCGGTCAGGGTTTACTTCAATTTGAAACTGTCTCTGATAGCCGCCCATTGTCTCTACGTCAGAAACTCCGTCTACGGCAATGAGTTCATATCGAAGCGAGAATTCCTGAAGGTCGCGTAAATCAGCAAGATTATGCTTACCTGTATTGTCGCGTAAGGCGTATTCGTAAATCCACCCCAGCGCTGTTGCGTCAGGGCCAAGTTCTACATCGACTCCGCGCGGCAGCTTGCTTTGCATAGAACTTAAATACTCAAGCACACGGCTTCGCGCCCAATAAAGGTCGGTACCATCCTCAAACAAAATGTAGACCAGCGAGAACCCAAAAAATGAATAGCCGCGCACGTTTTTAGCTTTTGGTACAGAAAGCATACGCGTTGTTAAAGGATACGTTACCTGATCTTCCACGACCTCCGGCGGCTGCCCCATATACTTGACTTGTACAATGACCTGCGTATCTGACAAGTCAGGAATAGCATCGAGATGAATTTTAGCCAGCGAAAAAAGTCCCAGAACAAACAGTGCTCCCGAAAATATCAACACCAGCAAACGATTGTCAAGACACCAGTTGATAAATGATTTCATATTATCTCTCCCTATTTTCTGTGATGTCTAATGTTCATGCTTCATCCCTTCCATACCGGCCTTACCCTTTGAGACAGCTTCTTTTAGCGAAGATTCTGAATCAAGTAAAAACTGACCGCTCATCACCACAAGTTCATTTTCAGAAAGACCGCCGGAGATCACGCTTCTGCCGTTAGATGATATTTTAATTTTAACCGGACGCATTTCAAAATTACCTGACCCTTCTGATATAAAGACATAACTTTCATCTCCGGAATGAATGATTGCTGTATCTGGAATTACAATATTTAAACCAGGAAGACTATCCTGTACATTTACATCGGCAAACATTCCAGGTTTTAACTGACCACCTGAATTTGGAAGGACAATTCTAACCTTAACGTCTTTTGTAACAGGGTCGAGATATGGAAAAATTAAATCTATATTTCCGATATATTCTTTATCTGGATACGAAGAAATCTTCATCGTGGCCTTTTGCCCTTTATGCAAAAAACCCAGATCTTTTTCAAAAACATGAATGTATACCCATAGTTGGTCGAGATTGGCAATCCTCATAAGTTCCTGACCTGAATTGATATATGCGCCCTGAAGAACGTCTTTTTTAATGATCGTTCCGCTTATGGGAGAATAAAAATAGGTAAGCCGTCCGGCTTTTTGATCTGTTTCAAGTTTATTGATTTCATTTTCTGAAACGTCGAGATATTTAAGTTTTTGACGTGAAGCTGAAACGGTATCATCTTTTTTCATGGCAGCGCTTAATTCTTCGCCGGATTTCCCCTGAGAAACGTATAAGCCCTTCATACTCATATAGGTAGTTACATATTCTTCTTTAGCGGCCAACAACGATGGACTATATACGCCCATCAATAACTGCCCTCGCCCCACATTTACGCCTTCTTTTGAAACATACAGGGCTTCTACCCACCCTTCATATTTGGTATTTACAATCACCAATCTGTCGGGATCTTCATTGTAGTCAATGTTACCTGAATAATCAGCTTTTACGGAAAACTTTTCTTTTTTAGCGGGAGTGGTTAACAAATTGGCGTTTGTTAAAACTTTTGTCGTAACCGAAAAATGAAAGTTATTATTTTTGACAGTCTTTCCTGATATTTTACCTTCATCATGTTTATGATTCATTTTAACAAGCGTCATTTTGCAAATTGGACATTTACCCGGTTTGTCTTTCGTTATTTCAGGATGCATAGGGCAAACGTACATTTCAGCCTTTGCAATATCAACGTTATGGTCATGTTGAATTTTTTTACCTTCCACATATACAAGCTTCATTGCGCAAATTGGACAATTACCGGGCTCTTTTTCAATCACCTGCGGGTGCATCGAACAGGTGTAATATCCGCCCACATCTTCTGACATCTCTGATTTTGAAATATTATTTTCTGGCTTTTTTTTGCAAGATGATGCAGCCAACGTCATAAATAATAAAAATACCGTCGCTGTTTTAAAGCATTTATTACCTGATAATTTCATATTGTATTTCCTCCGCAACTCATTATTTTCATGATATTTTTACTTTTTACCAAACGTGTTTTCCGTGTCTGATCGCTTAATATTTTTATTTTCACTTCTCCCCCCCAAGGTACTTCAACATTGAAATTGACTTTCTTAAATCACGGTAAACCTCGGCTTCTTTAATGGATACTTCCAGATAATCCCGATACGAGTCGAGTACATCCAGCAGTGAAACCTGTGAAGAAGAAAGACTGCCCAGCATGGCCTTGTACGAGGCATAATAACGAGGTAAAATATCGCGATGATAGTTTGAATAAATGGTTAACAGGTTTTGGGCCATACCATATTCGCCTTGCCATGATGTTTTTAACCTTAATCTGGTTTCTTCAAAATATTGGTCATATCTGGTTAAACCTTCATCTGCCGCCTTTACAGACTTGCTTTCTTTAAATGCAAAAAACAAAGGCAGCGGAGCCGTTATCCGTAAGCTTATCATATCTTCGCCGCTCATACTCACTCCCGGTATGGGCTGTCTGACCATATAATCTGCGCCAAACTTTAATGAAGGAAAATATTTCGCAACCTCATGTTCTTTATTTGCGCGCGCCCTTTCCCGCATTGCCAAAGAAGCTTTATACATGGGGTGATTTTCCGGTTTAAACCCGGACGGAATTTTTATACTTTCAGGTTCAAGTCTGTCAAGAGGCAGCTTTTTTTCTTCCGGTTTTTGTGTGGTCAGGTTTTCAAGTTCGTTTTCTCCCCTGATGATCATTGCCTCTGTTTCTGTAATTTCGTTTGCCATCTGTGAAAGACGAGCCTCCAGTTTTAACAACTGGGCGCTGTTTATCTTGTTAACAGAAACCAGAGTCCGCGTGACGGAAACAATTCCTTCTAATGCCTGTCTATTTTCAACAAGCAGCTTTTTTTTCTGGTATAAAAAAACAAGATCATAACAAGCCCCTTCGACCTTGCTAATCAACATCAATCTCAAGGCATCCGCATCTTTTTCTTTAGCCAGATATTCGTTGAGAGCCATTTTTTTTCTGGATAAAGATTCCCCAGGAAGTGAAATTTCCTGTTCGAGCATAAAACTCATGGAGGTCATAGGATCGCTGGTTAAAGACGGAAACGTTGCCAGCGGAACATTTACAAGAGCAAATGAAAGCATGGGATTTTGCATAAACATGGATTCCGATTCATACATACTTTTCGTTTGCCCTGAATCATGCAACGCAGCCAGATATTGCGGATTTTTTTCCAGGGCTTTTTGTACATAAAAATTTATAGACGATTCCGCCGCTTGACCCGGCGCATTTTGACTGAAAACAGGTAAAACCGGAAATTGCCATAAAAACACAAAGACAAAAATATATTTCAAAAAAAGTATTCGGCGTCCTGAATTTCTATTCGGTGTGTTATAAAAATAAGTCATAATTTCTCCTTATAAAATTTTATATTTCTACGAGTAAATGTAAAAATATACAGTAAATTTTAAATGAAAAATTAAATTAAAAATGAAGAATTAACAAGGAACTTTGAAAGTTGACTGTATAAAATTTCTGGAGGCGGTCGATTGTATACACTGGTTTTATAAGACGCAGGGTACAAATTTTGGGACAGAGCCGGTACTATGAACGCATAATTTATACTGTTCATAGATGCGCTGCTACTTACAGATTTTTGAAAAATGGAACCATCATCGCTAAAATCAAGAAGACATTCTTTCATATGACGACAAGGAATATGTTTCGCCGGATGGTTTTCATGCTCATGACAATCCATCATTGCAGATGAGACTTCATCAGGCGTTATTTCAACAATGTTTAAATCCACCGGATGTGTGCACAATGATGGTGCCGTAAAGATACGCACACCAAGACTTAAAATAGCTATCAGTGAAAGACGAACCATCTTTTAACAACTTAAGTAAAACAATTGGGCTTGTCTATAAAAATTTTTACTGAATATATTGAATTTAAATGCTGCCGCTCCCTGTTTTAAAATGAATTTACCTAAAATCAAGATATTTACTATTGGTAATATAGAAAACATCCGTTAAAAGACATATAATATAGTGATTTCTTGATGATTTGCGAATTTAAAACGATCAAAACAGATAAAAAATGAATGAAACGTTAAATATTAAACGAAAGTTTTTATCGGCCATCATTCGTCTTGCGGCACTAGCGACAATGCTCATGGCGCCAGTTGCCATATACATGGGATTTTATCTGGTCGTTATCTCTCAGATTATATTGACTATTGCACTTTTCATCGCAGATTACTATGTTAAATGGAAATTAAATAATTTTACCATGGCCACTCTTATCTCTTTTGGACTTGGATTCATTGCCACCTCGATTGTAACTGTCATTGGCGATCGTGACATTTTTTACTGGTTTTTACTTTTCCCTCCTGCAACCATGTTTGCCTTTGGAATTAAAAATGGTTTAAAATGGAATATTTCTACAATCCTGATCATTGTTTTACTTTTAATAAATCAAGTTCTTCATAAAGGTTTACCTGCGACATCCGCCATCATCATTATTTCCAGTTACACTGCCATCGTCTTTATTTCTTATTTTCTGGAAAATGCACGGCAAACGATTGAAAACAGATTAGAGAGCATCTCAATTACAGATTTTCTCACTAACGCTAAAAATCGAAGGGGTTTTGATCATGCACTGCGCCAACAAATTGAAAGCTCAAAAAGACACGGTCATGTGTTTTGTATTTTATCTATTGACCTGGATCATTTTAAAAAAGTAAATGACCTCTATGGTCACGATGCAGGCGACCAGGTTTTAATCGCTTTTACAAATCTTATAAAAGAAAATCTACGACTCAGCGATGACTTATTTCGAACTGGCGGTGAAGAATTTACCATAATATTGCCTGAAACAAATTTATCGGGAGCTGATATGTTTGCAAAAAGACTTCATAAATGCATAAACAGCTTTAATTTTCCATACGTTAAACAAATTACTGCAAGCATGGGACTTGTTCAATCCAATCTTGATTCTGATCGGGAAAGCTTGTTAAAACGTGCCGACAAGATGCTCTACCTGGCTAAAGATCATGGTAGAAATCGCATTGAAACTGAGGCAATTCATTTATAAAACAATAAGAAATTAACTCATAGCTGATTTTTTCTGTCATTGCTCGATCTCACTATTTTTACGTTTAATTCCAAGATTATTTTATTCAGACAAAATACAAATAATTATAAAAAAGTATGTCCTCTTTTTTTATAGTAGATCTCGTAGTTTTTATACTTGTAATACCCAGGGGGAAAATAATGACTACGAATTATACCGAGACCAGAAATGATACATCCGAAATTGATGTGCGAAACGATATGATAAAATTAAAAGAAGAATTATCCGCCATTTGTTCAATACTTAAATACAAAGATAAGCAAAGATCACTTGTCGATATTTTAAAAGAAATCTCTAAAATGGCATTTAGTGATGAAATCAGCGGCTTGCCAAACCGCACATACTTTACGCACTACCTGTCCGAGTCCATTAAAAAAGTACGTTCCAGCAAAGAGTCTCTCGCTATAATAATGATAAACATCGACAATTTTAAAAAAGTAAATGATATCTATGGAATAAGCGCTGGTGACAGTATCATTGAGCAGTTTTCAAAAATACTCGGAGGAAAAGTTATATCGGTTAAAAATTTAATTAGAGAGAAAGATCTTTATTCTCGTTACGGAAGCGATGTATTTTCCATCATTTTACCGGGAGCAACTTCTCAAATGGCAGCAAGAATTGCAGAGAGGATCAGGTCAAGTATCGCAAACAATGTATTTACTTATAATAATAACATTATCGATACAAAAATTACAGCCAGCTTTGGAGTTGCGCTTTTTAATTCAAAAATCAATACTCCGCAAGAATTGGTAGAAGAAGCGGATGCAGCAATGTATAAAGCTAAAAAAAATGGTAAAAATTGCGTAATCCTACAAGAAGAATAAAACAGTCTAAAAAGGAGGTGTACAATAAGAAATCAATTTCAGTATTGATACTGAATGATTTTTGATCAACAGGATGATTTAGAAGATCCTATAAAAAAATGGGAAGTAATTTACAAGAAAGAAAGCCGGCTTCTCTATGGTTACCTTGTAAAAAAAGTGGGCGATGAACTTGCTGGAGACATTTTACAGGAAAGTTTCTTAAAATTACTCCAGATCATGCAAAAAGGCAGAATTATTGAAAACCAAAAGGCCTATGTTTTTCAAATTGCGAGAAACCTTTTGATTCTGGAATACAAAAAGAATGCTCAGTTAAAAGTTGAGGGTGAACTGCGAACTTTAGTTGAAGATAACAGGTTTGACCCCGTTCAAGGAATGATGAAAAAAGAATTTTTAAGTATATTAGAGTCCGCTAAAAAAAAACTTCCAGAAAAAGAACTGGAAATTTTTAATTTGCGCTGGTTTTATGGTTTAACTCAAAAAGAGATTGCACAAATAATGAAAAAAAGTGAAAGACAAATTCGAAGAGACATAGAAAAAATAGTTAATAAATTACGAAATATATTTGAATCCGCCGGGTGGAAAGAAAACGAAATAAATACTAACGAATAAATCAATATGAATATGAATAAAAAGAAAATCCTTGACAGTTTTTTAAACCTGATAAATGGCGAAGAAAACATAAATAAAAAACAAAATGACGCTTCAGAAACATCTGAAGAACGTTTTATCAAAAGTATTTATCTAGAAAACACTGATAACTCCCAAATGCCTGTTCCTGAAAAATATATGGACTTAATCTTAAAAAAAGCTGCAAACCAAAAAATTGCAAAAAATTCATTTAATCTTAAAAAATCTTTTACACAAATTTTTTCTCTTCACCCCATTTCAGTATATGCCGTTTCAGCAATTTCTTTTATCTTGTTAATTTCAACTTTTGAATTGTACAGAATTAATTTTCGAGATAACGTTATACAAATTTCTTCTATCAACTCCAATAGTAAAAATGAAACAACCTTAATTGACAAAGGATCGATTCTCTATGAAAAGGGAATCGAAATTAAAGCTTTAGAAAAAGGTGAAATTGGACAAGAATTAAACTCCTCTCATCGCAATATTTTATCTCATTTGACCCCCAAAAATCCGGATAACTTGAAAAACAATCAACAAATTAGAAATATATTTTTTAAAAAAGGAAAATGGCAAGTTAATACTCATCATGAACAATTAGAGATGCAAACCTGGTTTCATTTTCCTGGCGGAGGTATTCGCCCGATCGGTACTGCATTTAACATCAATATAGAGAAACAACAAACAACAGTAGAATTAACCGAAGGAAAAATAGAGAGTTATACTTTAAATAAAGATGGTATTCTCATGGGCATAACAATTGAATCTGCGCCATTCAAAGGAGTCTACAATTCTGAAGAAATAATTAAAAATATAAAAAACAAGATAATACTAAATGAAAAGGAGAAAAAACTTGAAGAAGAAAAAACAGTTAAAAATGAAATACAAAATCAATACCAAAATAAAAACAGTATATCTAACTTTGATGACAATATAAACTCTGATGATACATTTAGTGAGGACTTTATGGAAAAAGAGCCGGAAGAAGATACAGATAATTCTGAAGAATAAATCTTAATGAGACAATTTATCTTTTATTGTAATCTCGTTATTGCTCAACAACCTTTGCAAGAGCCTTCGCTATTCTCCCCTGACTCGAAAATCCGCAATCAACGGTTATTAAATTAAACTTTTCTTGCAAACATATCTAACATTTAAAAAAGTAAATCATGAGTTTACATACTGAACAAATACAAACCCTGAATAAAATTATGAAGGCCATTGACGAGAAAGCAGCACAGTTTAAGGACACCAGATTTGACATGAGAGAAGCTCAATCGCAAGCGCATAAAAAACTGCTTCTAGACCTGATCGAAAGCGCAAAAAAATTAGCCGACGAAATGAATCCGAAACCGGCAGGAGTTCTTGACGATTTACGCGAACTATCTTCGCAAATCTCAAAAATGAATTGAACGATAAATAAATTAAAGTTAAAGAAGAAAACCCCCTGATATGACAATAGACGCGGTTTACACCTTTTTAACCTTGAAGCATGACAATATATATGACAATTCGTATTGGTAATATTTTTCCCTATATGAAAAATAAAATACTCTGTTTAATCATTTCGATTATACTCTCCTCTACTTCAACATTCGGATTAAACTCCAAAATAAATGAGGAATTGCATAAACGACTTGTTGTTCTTAAAGTAAACAGCAGCGAAGAAAGCGGAAACCGCGAATTTCTCGGTAAATTTCCGAAAATTGAAAGTATCCCGCATTTTATCATTCTTGATTCAAAGGGTAAATTTATTGCTCATTAAAATACAAGCAGCCTGGAATCAGGAAATTCATAGTCAAGTTTTTTGTTTATGAATTTTTTATGAGCGCGTCCCAAAACCTGGGCGCACTCTTGCGGTACAGGGATGTACGTGTCTTAAAATCCATGGATGGGTTTTGGGACGCTCTTTAAGTAGATATTGAAAAAATGAATCCATCACAACCCCTCGTTTCCATTTTAATGCCGGCTAAA